>Ga0256405_10007186_pt1 | contig 17041 bp, 20 predicted proteins | sample RumenRJG_02DNA_FD_189096 | JGI IMG/M metagenome (GOLD analysis project Ga0256405, IMG submission 189096) | Bovine rumen microbial communities from Lethbridge, Alberta, Canada - RJG_02 | ecosystem: Host-associated > Mammals > Digestive system > Stomach > Rumen | place: Canada: Alberta...
TGTTTAATCGCAAGTTCTTGTAACTCTAATACATTAAAATCTTCTGTTTTCTCCATTTTAAACGTTGTTTTTTATTCAACGTTTTTCAGGGCAAGACAGTCCACTAAATTTTTATCTATAACACGTATAATTGGTATTAAAATTTAAAATAATCGTTGTAACTTTGTCGCCGTAAACATTAATTGTATAGATATGGTTAATAGCTTTTTTGAACTTAACATCGTCAGATTGGACAATGAGGACAAGATCTATAACGACGAGCGTATTCGCTTCAACTCTCTGGTTGAGGCTCAAAACGAGATGCTTCGTGTTTCCAAGAACCCTGATGAGTTTAATAAGGAGCCGATCTTCTGTTTCATTATCCGTGAGATACCCTTTGGGGTGTTGTGTATTAATTGCGATGACGACTGCCTGACCGAACGTGTCTACATGCCAGACGGTACACTACTTGATGAACGACTTTTCCCGTCCGGATGTCTTGTAGGCATCTTTTATGGACGACTGGAGAGTCAGATTCGTTTCAGGGAAGGCGAGGCCGTGAAGGTACTCGACCTGGTCAACAAGCGTATATGGAATGGTTTTGTATTTGCTGTGCCTCCAACGGTCGATGAAATCACGAAGCTCTATGAGGACAATCTTCCTCCCTATCGCCTCGACTCTTCCGATGACAGCTACATCGTCTTGGATCGACCACTCTCTCAGTGCACTACCGACGATGACTATATGGAGTCCCACTCCCACATATCAGCCTTACGTTTGTTCCCTGATGAGTATTTGATGACGGTTCGGTGTAGTCCAAGAGGCGCTTGAATTAATGGCTTTCAATATATGACTGTCAAAGTTCTACAAACGACAATAAATACTGAGCTCTAATGAAAAATGATTTTTTCTTTGGCGGATCAGAAAATTATGTTTATCTTTGCAAAAAACTTAGAACAATGAATAATACTACCCCCAAAAAGCGTTCAGCGAATCTGTCGAAGTCGCGCTATACACTGTCCTGTCAGTGTCTGAAAGCCCTGTGGCTGAGAGTCTATAAGCCAGAGGAGGCTTTTGTTGATCCTGCTACAGAGGCGCGTTTCGAGATGGGTAATGTCGTTGGCGACTTGGCTATGGGACTATTTGGTGACTTTGAAGAAGTAACCACCAAGCGCGAAGATGGTTCGCTCGATATTGTTGCAATGATCGAGAAGACCAAGGAGTGTTTGGCCAATGGCACAGAGAACATCTGCGAGGCGTCCTTTGCCATCCAGGGCCATTACTGCGCAGTGGACATCCTTCGCAAAACACCAGGTGGCTATGCTATCTACGAGGTGAAGAGTAGCAGTTTTCCAGAGTTCAATGGTCAGGAGACCAAACTCGAGAAGTATGCTCCAGATATTGCCTATCAGAAGTGGTTGCTGGAGCAGTGTGGTATCAAAGTCTCTGGTACATATCTTGTCTGTCTGAATAGCGACTATGTACGTCAGGGCAAGCTCGATCTAGAACATCTCTTTGTGACGATCGACATGAAGGAACTGGTAGCCAATGAGTATGTTAAGGTGCCCAATCAAGCCACAGCAGCGTTGAAAACTCTCCAGCAGGAGGAAGAGCCAGTGCTTGATCTGTCGAAGGATTGTCACAAACCCTATCCGTGCGCTTTCTGGCAGTATTGTACTCGTCATCTGGAATCGCCCTCTGTGTTCGACCTCTACAGGATGAACTTCTCTGATAAGTTGAAGCTCTATCAACAAGGTTATCGCACACTTGCCGATGTGGCCAGCATTGTTACGAAGCCCATCCATCTGTTGCAGGTGAATCAGCAGACAAATATCGACAAGCAGGGCATTAGCGAGTTTCTCGATCAGTTGAGCTATCCACTTTATTTCCTTGACTTCGAGACCATGCAGCAGGCCATTCCTCAGTATGATGGTGCTCGCCCATATCAGCAGATTACCTTCCAGTACTCGCTGCATATCCTTCGCGAAGAGGGTGATGAGTTGGAGCATCGAGAGTTCCTGGCACCCAGCGATGGTTCCGATCCTCGCAGGGCATTGGCTGAGCAACTCTGTAAGGATATTCCGATGGATGTCTGCACCCTGGCCTATAACAAGGCATTTGAGTGTACGCGCATCAAGGAGTTGGCGGTGCTCTGTCCTGACTTGGCAGTACACCTGTTGAACATTCGCGACCACATTGTCGACTTGCTCGACCCCTTCCAGGCAGGTTACTATTACCTGCCATCTATGGGCAATTCGTTCAGCATCAAGCGCGTGTTGCCATCCCTCTTTCCTGACGATCCCCAGCTCGACTACCACAACCTCGACACGCGCGTGCAGAATGGTGGCGATGCCATGACCGTCTTCCCTCGCATCCAAAACATGGAACCCTCAGAGGCAGCAGCCACTCGCGAAGCCCTCCTCCGCTACTGCGAACTCGATACCCTCGCCATGGTCAAAGTCTGGGAGAAATTGAATGAAATAACAAAGTAATTGTCAAATGAATAATAAAATGGATAATAATCAGTTAGAAATATTGGAGAGTAATCCGATTTTTAAAATGTCATTAGGTTCAAAAGAGTTATTCCATAGTAATTTTCTGGAATTTCTTTGGGATATCGATCATGCTAAGTTTGTGGAAATGATTAATGAAATACTTGTATCGAAGAATAATACGAAGATAATAAACTTTCAAAATGACTCTTCATTCTTGTATACATTTGATCGTGAAAAAGAGAATTTTGACGTGTGTATTCATCATAAAATAGAAAACACAAAGTATAAGTCAGGATGGACAAAAGAATATTATGATTTAATTATTGAGAACAAAGTAAAAAGTATCCCACGTAAAGATCAATTGGATAGCTATTATGATAAAGCAACACTAAAAGCTCAAGACAAAAAAGATCCAATTTTTCTCCTATTGTCTTTAGTTGATGAATTCCCTTGCAAAAACGAACTTGATAAAAACAGGTGGATTGTTGCTAATTATAATGATTTATGTAATGCAATAAGACAAGTTTATTCAAACTCAAAACATTCCAATTACATAAAAGATTATTGTAATTTTATAGAAATAATGAGTTGCCTTCAAAAAGAAATGGTAACCGATTTTGAAAATCAAGAATATTACAATGGAGATCAATTAAAGAAATATAAGGCATTGCGTATCCATGATTTATATATTAAGTTACGCGGATCTCTTTTTTTAACAAAGTTGAAAGAAGAATTGTCTCGGAACAAGGATGGTATTGTTCCTAGTGAAAATATTCATATATTACCTTTTATCTATGAAAAAGAGAATAAAAAGAAACCTTTTAAGTACGAAGATATTAGAAGTTTTTGTAAAGAACATGAAGGAATACATTTATTCTTAGACTGTGCTATACAACAAGGTGCAGGAATGGTTGCTGTTTATATTTATAAGCATAGGGAAGAATGTGATTTTATTTATGAAATAGCTATTCAAGATAATCAATATCGACATGGAATAAACTCATATAAAAAGAGTGATTTGAATGATGTAAATAATGGAGTTGAAAACAATTTAAAAGCAAAAGATTTGAAGGGGCTATGGAATGCTGCGTATCAAAATTAGGTGATTATAGACATGTTGTCACAAAAAGATAACTTTTGTATTAGTTTCAGAAAATTCCTAACGTATGTTAGATCCGTTTATATAAAGCCTAATTAGTCCTATAATTGAACTGAAAACGTAAGCAAAATTGGTATAATTAAAAACTTTTTCGTATCTTTGTAGTATAATTAAAGAACAAATAAACGAAGATATGAAGAAGATAGATTTCACCAAGTTCGACAGCCTGATCTCAGTAGCAGACTATTTCGATTCTGAGAAGAAGTGCAAGCAGACTCTCGCAGAGTCTCGCTGGGGTGAAGACGTTATCTGCCCGAAGTGCGGTAAACATCACTGCAAGTTGTCTAAGACTGGTCGCTATCACTGCACAGAGTGCAATCATAACTTCAGCGTGACTGTGGGTACAATCTTCGAGAACACGAAGGTTTCTCTTCGCAAGTGGTTCTTCGCAATCTATATGATAACGTCTAACAAGAAGGGCGTCAGTTCTTGTCAGTTGGCTCGTGACATCAAGGTGTCTCAGAAGACTGCTTGGAATATGCTGAAAGATATTCGTAAGACGTTCTTTCAGAGTGACGATGATGCTCTCACTGGTACTGTTGAGTGCGACGAGATGTATCTCGGCGGTGCAGAGAAGAACAAGCACGAGAGCAAGCGCACTGAAGGCACCCAAGGTCGCTCTACGAAGACTAAGAAAGCTATCTTCGGTATGATTCAGCGCAGCGGTAAACTCGTCGCTATGACAGTAGAAAACACGAAATTAGAGACTCTAATGCCTATCATCAAGCAGTTCGTCGCTGAGAATACTGTTATCTATACAGATGAAAGCAATTCATATAGCAGATTGAGCAAAGAGAACTACTCTCACAAGTATGTTCGTCATAACGATAACGAATACGTATCTGGTGAAATCTATACGAATACAATCGAAGGTTTCTGGTCACACTTCAAGAAGATGGTGTTCGGCACATATCATTTCGTATCTAAGAAGCACTTACAAGAATATATCGACGAAGAAGTCTATCGTTGGAACACTCGCTTAATGAGTGAGTCAGCGAGATTCAAGTTCGTATTCTCGAAGTCGCTGACTCAGTGTTAAAGTTAGATATCTGTTTAAATCAGTTATTAAATTACACCGCTCATAGATTTGGTAAGACCAATGAATTCAGGGAATTTCTTTTCTAAATAACGATTCACAAATCTATCTCTAAATACTGAATTCATAATATTCTTTTCATATCTATCGTGCTTCAATACTGTATGAACACAACTATTCAGAATTAACAAAGCCACTTGTTTCTCGTTTAGATTCTCATCTTCTATAAATTTAGGTTGTATATAGATATTAGTAAAATCTGTTGCACAAGCAAGAACTTCATTTGATTTCACTATTGCTTTTATTTTCGATTTCAAGAACAATTTCAGCATTTCTTTATTGTTTTCGATATAATTAAGTGCTTTCTTGACAACTTCAATTCCAGTTGCATCATACTGAACAATATCTTTCTATGGTGCGGGCGGCAACATAGAAAATTCTTCATCAAGTTTTGAATATAATGATGTATTTGTATCAGTTTCGTTAATCAATTTCTTAACTTGTTTTGCAACGTCTTTCATTATGCTCTCATAGAGCGACTTCTTTTCGTTATATGTCATATTGTACAATTTGAAAATATTTCTTTATTTATCGTCGAAATAATTCAAAGAAATCATTTTGACAAATCTTAGATTTTTGTGACAACATGTCTATAATCACCCAAAATTATCCTGACTTTTTTGATACTATTCATAATAATACAGGAGTACTTCCCGTAAAGGGTACTGAGAGGAGCTACAACAAATATGCACCATATTATGTGTATAGATATGTGAAGTTAAAGAATGAAGAATGTGATAAGGAGAAAGAGAGTGTGCAATCATTGATAGCTTCATTCGCTTCAGATATTGAAAAGGTTGTGACAGAGAAACTAAAATGAATGATTATAATGGATACAATGGATAATTATAAAATAGAATATCCAACATTGGATTTGTTGAAGGAGAACTCGGTTTGTATTGATTGTTTATCCAATCATTTGGATGAAGCTATGAAGATCCTTGGCGATAAAGCATTTGATAAAGGAGATTATAATTTAGGCAATTGTTTTGCTGGGTTTAAAAACAATAAATTAACAAAATATGGTGTAGACATTCCTGTAAAGATAACAAAAGAAGGGAATGATAAAACTTTGTTTTTTGTTGGTGAATCGGTTCTTAGAGAAAAAAATGACTACAATAGAGATATTCATAGTGATCATAAAATACTAATAGGCACCCCATTTGCGGTTGTTGGTACGAATGACAACCCCAAATCTTGTAATGTATATAAAGAGATATTCTGTAGATTTTTAGAATTAGGATATAATATCTACATTACTGATTTTATAAAATTATGGAGAGATGATAAAAGTTGTTTAAATGATATAAATCTACGAAAAAGCTCAAAAGAGCTTTTAAGAAAGGAGATCGAAGATGTCAATCCGACACATATAATCCCTTTTGGAAAGGAAGCACGTGATGTTATTGTAGATATTTTGCGTAACGATAATATTATAAAACTTCATCATCCAAGTAATAATGCTAAAGTGCATTGGAAAATTGAGATGTATGAGGAGTTGATAGAGTCATTGATAAAAAACGATTCGAAAGACTATTCAGCCCTTATAGGATTCGGTATTTTTAACAGAGTTGGTGATAGAAAAGATAGAAATGTTCTTAATGAGGATGTAGTGAATTTTGCTGTTAAAAAGATAAATATCTGGATAAGTGAACATCCTCAAAAGTAACAAGAAACATGGACGAAGTGAAGATACAAAAAGAGATTATAGAACTTCCTCGTGACCCTGCATTAGATGAGCTGAAAGAGCGCTTGGAGAGGGAGCATGAGGAAAAAGAAAAGAAAGAGCGACAACGCGAGAAGTGGAGAAAGATCCTTGGATTAGGATTATTTTTCAAAAAGTAAGTTATGCTTTAAGACCAAAATTACATAAAAATCATTCTTCGATATGCATATTACGTAATATTATACCTATTTTTAGATATAAAGTCGTACCTTCGCGAAGTGAAACTTTAAAAAGCAAAGTTATGAGTAAATACAACAACATCAGTACACTAAACGAAGCGCTCCCCATGCTGAGGGAGTTGGAGAACGAATGTGGCGAGGACATGCCCATCTACAACGTAGTAACAGAACTGCTCCCTTATCTCGACAAGGAAGATCTGCAGTCAGTGATCGACGAGGCCGATATCCTCCTCAAATCCTAAAGTCTTTTTCATTTCCCCACAGGCTTTTTCGGCTTGTGGGGAGGAAAAATGACGTGGTGTATTAATTATAATTAAAAACAAACGATGATTTTCGTCGTTGTAGATTTTTCTTCTTATTTTTGCAATTGTAACAATCAGAATTACTAAAGATATGATTAAAGAACATCCCTTTACCACACTATGTGACTTGCTTAGAGATCCCAGCCAGGAAGTGATAGATATTTTCAATGCAAATGCATTGAAGCCTCAATCCTCACACTTTGGTTCCAATTCACAAATGATAGAGATGATCGTCTATCCTCAACGAATTGAGAACGAAGACGATGCACAAAAAAGAATAAAGGACTTAATGTCGAAGATATCTGACTGCGGAGAAAATTACTTTGCTGTTTTCGAGGAAATGAGCAAAGTTTTGACCAAGGATGGCATGGGCAAATTTGTGTCCCTACTGACAAAAAAATTATCAGGAAAGTTTCTGGACGACGACAATATTCAATATCTTTTCAAAGGTATGCCGGTTTTCAAGATTAAGGTAGTTGATAATAAAATTGAGTATTGGCGTCAGGACAAGACCGTTGGCAAATATGACATTACGTTTGTTCACACTGGCAAGGGTAATGGTAAACCGGATGATAAGCCCATCAAATTTCAGACGATTGCAAGAAAGGCACTATACCTGTTTTTCCTTTTAATTCCAGGAAAGAAAATTATGGATATAAACAAGATTAAGGCCATATTCACGAAAATTATCGAGAATTCGTTCGATTATAATATGAATATATTTGATTCAATTAATAAAGATTTTAGAGAACTGATAACAAATACCAAGCCTTACACAAACAGCGACGTAAAGGCAGCATTGAATGATCGTGACGATGATAATTGGTATATCATTGACTATGAGCGTCATACACCTCAATATTATTCACTCAGCCTGCCGGAAGAGATGATAGACATTAGCGGATGTCCTGAACTGCTCGTATTTAAGGAAGAATTATTAAAAACGATCAAATAAGGAGGGAATATGCCACATACAAGGGAATATATGGAGGAACTTTTCACGTCCAAAGTTGAGACGAGAGAAGAGTTTTTTAAGTTGATAGATGATTATATCAATGGAGGACGGTTCTTTTTCCCTGATTGCAATTGCGTAAGGAAGATTTATGCTGGAGAAAAGAAATCCGTACAACCAATTAATAGCAATCCGTTCTGTCCGATAGAGTATATATCCATCCCAGAAGGAGAAAATGAATTGAACAATGATGAAGTTCAGATGCTTAAGCTGATAAATGACTTTGAGACGAAATCTCTGAATGGAATTAGAATTGATGATCTTTATAAGACTACGAAGATTGTGCTCTGTAAAGCTCCAGTTGATACAGACTTATTAGGTTCATATGGCCGTGAAGAGACAGAATCAGAGCCGCACAAGAAATATTGTCCTGTGGCTTATTTATACATGGATAGAATTGAATCTGCAGCCAAAGAACTTGGGTATGAAAGGAAAGATGTGACTGCATATGTGTATGTTTTCTTAATGATGCTTCGCTATTTTGACATTCGTCCTGATTTAGGTTGGAAGAAAAGTGCCAGGGAATTAGAAATACCAATGGCTGTATTTGGAACCATGACTTTCATGAACGATTTTAAGGAAGCGACTTTACTGGGCGTAGTTAGGGCTCACATTGAAAATCTACGTAATAGTAAATGGTACGATGTGCTTAATTATTATGTATATCTCTTGGGATTGGAAATGTTTGACCAAAACGTGTGTCCTGACCTCATTAATACTTATCGGCTTATGTCATTGACGATGCACCACACTGGCTTTGAGGCGTTATGTCGACAGAATCGCAACGACTTAGGGAAACTTGTGATTCTCATCCAGGATGTCATTGATAGATACACCAAGTTCTTCCCACTCGAGTATCTACTCAGACCCTAAGTACCATTTGCGCATTTGTTGTATTCAAGGTTGAAACGGTTCATAAGCTTGTTCCACATACGGCCATAGTGGTCAATGTTGGCAATTAGCTGGTCTACTGCATATTGGCTATACTGGTTAGTATCGAAGATAAATTTGTAGGTATTTCCTTCGTATTTGATTTCTATATAATATGCCGAGTCGTATTGGGGAAGGAGTTGAATGATTTCAATGCTCCATACCCCGTTCTCTGCTTTAAATCCTGGCTTGTATTTGATGGATTCCGGATGGGAGAGCAGACAACTATCAAAATACTTTTTGAGAGGCGCCATCAACTTTTGATTAAGATGATAGAGCGCTTCGTGATAATTCTGACCTCTGTGATAATAATCACGTGCAGCACGGGCGACTCTTTTTTCATCCCAAAACTGAATGTCCAAGATGTCAAATGAGATTGAAGATAGTTGTTGGAGCTTCAACTCCTTACAATATTCTTTTAACATGTCCTCACGTTCGCGCATCTCGTCAATCATATCGAGTAGTAAATCTGAAAGATCCAAATGGAAGAAGGTGATCTCATCCATCTCGACAGGACTACTACATAATTGCAAAGAAGGGAAAAGATAAAAACGGCCAACAGGACAGTATGGATCGTAGAAACGGTAGATAGACATATCGACACCAGACATGGAGATTGTACATTCTGTGCACCAGAGATTCTTGATGTTATCCCTCAGTCGTTTCTCAATGTCGCCTATCTCGTATGATCTCATAAAACTACTTTGTTGAGGGTCACACTTAACCTGAACACATACTTTCCCTAACTCATAGTTACGAACTGTCATTATAAGGTCATCTGTATTGGCACCTTTCTTTTGTAGATCTTCCTTCAACCCTGACTCCGAGAAAGAGAAAGCTCTCTGCTGATATTCCACTATGGGGTTGTGATAATCCTTGAATACGGCTATACCTTTTTTATATATAATAGGCAGGTCGAAGAAATCCCTATCGGCATAGATGGGTTTGAAAAAAGTTTGTTGGGCCTCTGTTGGGGAGGCCTGTTTCTTATTTAGTTTTGCAAACAACTTTTTTTTGAGAGAAGCTAGTTGCTTTTCCCATTCATCTCTCGCTCCTTCAACTCCTCGCCTGATATTACTGCGAGCTATACGCATTTTCTTTAAATGTTTTGGTTCCATGATCTACACGTTTTTTGGTTTCGGTTGCAAAGTTACTTATTACTTTTTTTGTAGAGTTGTCTTTACTATCTACCATACGAATAATACGTATTATGACCGTGTCACATAGGATTTCTAATAAAATTTGGAGAAATGATCGTACCTTTGTCGCAGAAAACTTTTAAAAGGCATTTTTATGAGAAAGAGAACAAGACAGGAAAGCAGTGCGCTAAGAGAAATCGAGTATAAAACCTTTGGCGGTATTGCTGATGGTAAGGAGTTTCTTGACTATTCAATGATCGATACGTTCAAAGATTTGAAGGGAACTCTTTATAATCCTTTTCTTGATGAATGGGATCAAGATATCAACTTCGACGAGATGGATTTTATGCGTTATTATTCATCTTACTTGGAGTATATGCTCGTTAAATTCCCAGATCCACAACATAATTTCGAGGCTTATTATGGTATGATTGTCTCCCAATTTGATGAGCGTCGCTATTTCTTGTTAGCAAAGCGTGGTAATAGAACGCAAATATTCAATGCCACCTCAGACCACAAAAAGTATCTTGAAGATTATCAGGGGAAGATTGATATCGATGCATTCCGCAAGTATATTCTGGACAACTATTATCCTCATCCACCATTATCGGAAGCAGAAGTAGAAGCCATTTACCAAGAGGGCGAGTCATTCCATCTGGATGGGCAATACGACAGAGCTGTTGTTTGTTTCAAAAAGGCAACATTGTATGGACATTTGAAGTCGCTGGTAAGACTGGGTGAGTATTATATGGCAGGATATGGCGTAGAAATGAAGGCAAAACTTGGAACTGAGTTGCTTAAGAAGGCTGGAGCCAGAGGGAGTGCCGATGCCTATTATGTTTTAGGTTATTACTCTATGCATGGTTTAGGAGATGTTTTACAGGACGAACGAAGTGCAAAAGAGTATTTCAGAAAGTCCTCAGACCTTGGCAATGAAGAAGCCTCTTTTTTAAAAGACTGTTATTCTGGTTATGACAATTAATAAAATATTACAAAATGAAGTTTAAGAAGTTATTCCAAAGCAAAAAGAGGCCTGCCATAACCAGGGAGCAGGCGTTGAGAGAAGGGGGCTATACTCGTGAGGATGGTTCCAATCTGAGTCCGGATGGTCGTATCTTGTTGAATGGCCCCGCTGTACTTGATGAGGTCTATCAGGTGCCTGATGGCGTACGCTTCATCTTTGATCATTGTTTCAGTAAGTCAGTGGTCAGGGATGGTAAAACCTGCCGTGTAGTTATTCCTTCTTCTGTGGTGTATATAGGCGAACATGCCTTTGAGGGCTGTGCAATCAACGTAGATTATTCAAACCTTACTAAATAATAACAATTATGGAGTATTCAGAATCAATTCACGATGCACTTTATACACTGGAGTATCAGCTGATACCCTCGTACATTAACAATGATGGTTTTATCTATCTGACGAGTATTGAATCGCTATTCGATGGCGTTTCTTGGGATGAGATGTTTGAAGGAGATTCGTGGAAGAACATCGACTTCCAGAAGATACAGGTCATGCATTTCTCATCTTATCCTTTGTCGTATGTCGTCATCAAATTCCCATATCCTCAGGAGGAACCCTTGGCATACTATGGTATGGTAGTGAAGTGGATGGGTGAGTATCGCTATTTCATACTCGAGAAGGGCCGTGGCCTGAACTTCCTTTGCGAGGTGACGGACGAGATGCATAAGAATATGGGTTCTTACGATGGTGAGACAGATATGTATGGCTTCAGTAAGTATATACTCGACCGATTCTACCCCAAACCCAGCAACTGTTCCGACGAAGTAGAAGCCATCTACCAGAAGGGGTGGGAGGCTCACCAGGATGAAGACTGGGCTGAGGCTGCCCAGTATTACAAGGAGGCTGCTGAGTGTGGGCATACTGCAGCAATGGAGGCTCTTGGCGAGTTTTTTATCTCTGGTTGGGTAGAAGAGGACCACGAGAAGGGTCTGATGTGGCTTGAACGTGCAGCAGAACAGGGTAGTGCAGATGCTTGCTTTGCCCTTGGCGACTACTATTTCAATGGCTATGGTGATGAGCCCAACCACATTCTGGCCAAGGAATGGTGGGAGAAGGCCATCGATCTGGGCTCTGAAGGAGCTGAGATGTACTACGAGAAGTATTTTGGTAAAAAATAGTAATCAACACTGACGAAGTTCGTCACTTATCAAATAAGCATTCTACATACACGACCCGTTCTACGGAACGGGTCCATATTGACATTTTCATTGTCGAATATCCACAGTATCTTATGTTTTAAGAACGTTGGAATTGTGGGCACTGAACCATAGCCGTCTGTGACGACCATCATGCCATCATAATCAGGATGTTTGCAGAAATAATCAATCACAGGCTGGAAATCAGTGCCACCTCTACCTTTTACCTCTATTTTCTTATCTTTGGCTTTCTTTAGTTTTTGTACTTTTACGTTTACTGCAGCATCGAAAGTGATCACATCTATACCTTCGATGCCATATTTGAAAAATTGGGAAATGGTATGCAGGTACATACCTAATTCTTCGGATCCGACAGAACCACTACAGTCGAGAGCCACAATCAGTTTGGGCATATATTTGTAGAATGACCCCATCTGCTCAAAGCCAAAACGGCGACTTGGCCGACTACGTGTCAAACGCCTGTTGTCGGAAAGTGCAGATGCATAGAATTCACGAAGGATACTTTCATATTTGATCTTTCCTTTTGTAGATTGATATATGACTTCCACCATCTGGGCAGGAACTGACCCCCAATTCGTTGAGGAGAGGATCATCTCGTTGATTTCACACATTTGTAAAGAGTCTTCTTCCCATAAACCTGTATAACCGTTTTCTTTGTTATCTTCTTCCTCTTCGGGCCTTTGTCGCATCAACTGTTTAACATACCATTCATAATTTTGACCATCAGGTAAGTTATACATGGCAGGTTGTATGAGATCGGCAATCTTATAACTAGGAGCAATCACCATATCGCTTCCTGCAATTTGTTCTTCAGGTCTGCAACCATCTGGCTGGCGCTCATATGGGTGTTTCAATAGAATGCGAATCATCTCAATACCAAGTTTCTTCTCAATGGTCTTTTGATGGAAATCTTTGAGTAATGAAGGGTTGTATTCAACACGTCCCTTACCAGAACGTATGGGACATTCCATCTTTTCGTTAGCAACTATCTGATGACGATAGAGCACATCGAAGAAAACTGGTTCACAAAGGAACCAGTTTTCCGCGATGGATTGAATTGTTTCTCTTATATTCATAGGTCAAGAATAAATTGAGTGATTTCTTTATATGTCTTTGGCATTTGCTTATTGATGAACTTCAGAATCTGCTTGTACTGCGCATTTGATATCTGAGACACGAAGTGGGCGTAGGCCTCGCGATTATTGTCGTGCAGATAATTATGATAGTCTGTTAGACTCTTAATCAATGTCTTTTCCTCGATATCATTAATAGCATTTGTCTCAAAGAAACGGCAGATGCCTTCGTTCAGGAGAGTCAACTTGTGGAGCTCCAATGTTTCTATCTTGGGTTTCCACTTGGCGAAGTTCGTTAATACTTCTATCGCTTTAAGTTCGTCTGAAGCAAAGGATCTGAAAAGCTTCACTGCTGCCTGAGGGCCAATGATACCTGCCACGATTTTCTGATGTATGGGCTGAGGCTGTTTGATGGGCTTCAGCAGTGAAGATACCTTCTCCCAAGCGCGACGATCAGGTGTTTTCTCCATGTTTGAATCATCGATCCCTTCATCTTTAGCCTTTTCAAGTTCCAGACAATCTGGTGACTGTTGGATGAAGTTGATGATACGTTCATCGATACCAGCCTTTGCTGCCCAGAGAAGCCAATCCTGAACAGTAGGACGGAAGGCATATATATTAAATCGTGACACCAAAGCAGGGTCGAGGAAGGTGAGCTGATATTCATCACCATTGTTACAGGCAGAAATGATGCGGCTTCCTTTGGGTAAGGGATGACCTGCCAATTTGCGATTGAGTACCAAGTCCATGACTGTCTGCAGGATCTCAGGTCGAGCACGATTCAACTCATCGAGGAAGAGTACGATGGGGGTGCCATCGATAGGGAACCAGTAGGGTGGCATAAAGTTGGTCTTACCTGTATGTTCATCTTTTGTAGGTAGTCCAAGCAAGTCGCCTGGATCGCTCATCTGTCCGAGGAAGAGTGTGATGACAGGCATCCCCTTAGCCTCGAAATGATGGGTCAGAATCTGTGACTTACCGATACCATGACGGCCTATCAGCATGATGTTCTGATAATCGGGTGTTACTTCGAGCACAGTATTAAGCTCTTGTGCATTAATGGATATTGGCATACTATTTCCTGTTTTATCGTTTTCGATGGCAAAGATAGGAAGATTTTGGAGTGGATGGTTAGTATTACTATGTGTTTAAATTTTTCCACATGTAATGGTCGTAACACGTGTGATAGAATCAGTATATGCAAAAAGTTTTTGGGTTGTTGTTTTGAGATATGATTGATTTTGATTATCTTTGCAGCTAAATATATAATAAGGTATGGCAAATACTAAGGATTACTCGATGAGGGAGATGATCATCGACCAGTGTCTGAGCACTGGGCGGGAGTTTACGCGTGAGGAATTGCAGGAGGCTGTGAATAGGGGACTCCAGTCGCGCGACATGCTGCCCATCAAGTCGAAGGTCACCATCCTGCAGGACATCAACGAGATGGACGAGAAGTTCCGACGGATGTACGGCACCTCCGGCATCGTGTATGAAGACCGGGGACGCAAACGGTATTACCGGTATCGCGATGGCATCGAGTCGATCTATAACCGTGAACTGACCTCTGACGAGATCGAGAAACTGCAGGAGGTGCGCAGTCTGTTGCAGGGACTGCACGGTATGCCGCAGATGGAGTGGCTCGACCAGGTGTCGGTGCGCTTTGACCAGAACATCATGGGACCGGAACGCCATATCGCGAGCTTCGAAGAGGGGACGGCAGGCGACTCGCAGTTCTTCCTACAGCTCTTTGAGGCCGTCAACCTGAAGCAGGTACTCACCATCGAATACAGGCGCTTTGGTCTGGAGTCGAAGGAGCGCATTATCTATCCTTACTTCCTGAAACAGTTCATGCGCCGATGGTATCTTTGTGCGACGATCGAGGGAAAGGAGTTCATCACGATCTTCGCGCTCGACCGCATCCTCTCCGTGCGCAAGAATACCGAGGTGGCGTTTAGGGAGACGACTATCGACTTCAATCATTATTTCGACGACATCGTCGGCGTCACCCATCCTGACAACGGGGTGGTGGAGCAGATCATCATCGAGGGTGACAGCTGGGCCGAGTATTATCTGCGGACACTGCCCATCCATCCCCTGCAGCAGTTGGAGAGCCTGGGTGAGAAGGGCTGTCGGGTGACGCTCAGTCTGATGGTGAACAGGGAATTGGAGCGCGAGATTTTGTCGTATGGCGAACACTTGAAGGTGATCGTCCCTGAGCATCTGCGTGAGAGGATGCGCCAGCTGCTCGCCATGCTACAGGAGGATTACCAGGAAGAATAAAAATAGCCTGATTAAAGATTCTTTAACATAATTTTCTGATGTGTTTACTTTCACTGAACGCATCAGGATTATCTTTGCAGCCGTAAACCAATAAATATTGAATTATGGCAGGATTATTTATCATGTTTGTGATTACCGTGACGCTCGTCAATATGATGAGTGCGTATACTGAGAATGTATAATAGTATTATTAATTTTAAAACAACAATTAAGAAATGACAAAGAACAAGGAATCTGGAAAGAAGGGATTAGAGTTGCTGGTGTTGTCGCCTGAGGAGGTGATGGCAATGCTCGACAGTAAGGGAATCAAGTATGAGGTGTGCGATACGCCAGTGCCCATCCTGGCCAACAAGGTGAGCTGCGGTAAACCTCGTGGTACTGGCGACGAGACAATCGACGACTATTACTATGTGCCGAAGTCGATGGTGGGTCTGCATCCGCTCATGGAGATATCGGCACAGGGAGAGTCGATGATCGAGGCTGACATCCACGAGGGCGATCTGCTTGAGACGGAGCTGGGTGCAGTGCCGATGGATGGCGATATCGTGGTGGCAGAGGTTGACCAGGAGAGTACGGCGAAGGTGTTCTTCACCGACGATCAGAATCGGCGGTGGTTGTGTCCGATGAACAGGAAATATGACCCCATCCTGCTCACTGAGGAGATGGAGGTGAGGATAACGGGCGTGGTGCGCCGTGTGGTGAAGAGGATGCCCCGACGAACTTACAGCGAGTGTATGGCTATCATCAGGCGGATGATGAATGAGAAGCGTCAGGAGGGTGATGTGTTCCAGCTGTTGATGAAGGCAGTCGAGAAAGGCTGTCCTCTGTTCTGGGCTGCCTCGTCATGGGCTGTGGCTTATGCAGTGATGCGCGACTGCAGAGGCTATGAGGGTAGTATGACTGAGTTTGAACGGAATGCCATGAATCTGCCATTGCCCAGAACTTTCAAGTTCGGATGTACGCTGGGGACCATTCAGCGCACGATCAGCAATCACCCCTATATGCGTCTTCATGTGGATAAATGGAGGGAGAACGGTGCATCAACCCGGGAGATCGTTTTAATGGAATTCCTGAGGAAGTTTCTGATTTAGTTTCTGACTTGCAGAAAGTTTGATACCAATAGTTTCTGTTTTTCGACGGACTTTCTGAATTTAGTTTCTGAATGCGTTTCAAGAGATTGGAACGCATTTTTTTTGTGCGTAATTTTGCGGTGTGATTCATTCACAAGCGCTCTTTGACTTACTGACACAACAAACCGCACGGGAAGGCCCGGGCGAGGAAAAAAAGTATGCTGGAGCTTGGCTCTGGCAAGAGAATTCGTTAACGCATGTGTGCGTAGGCGCACGTGTACATTTATTCATTTAAAAAAACAAGTAAAAATATGAAACAGACAGCAATGACAATTAGCTTTAACAGTAGTGTAAACAACAATCAGAATGGTGAGCAGCGCATGACCTCACTGGAGATCGCGCAACTCTCAGGTAAGCA
>Ga0256405_10007187_pt1 | contig 17038 bp, 12 predicted proteins | sample RumenRJG_02DNA_FD_189096 | JGI IMG/M metagenome (GOLD analysis project Ga0256405, IMG submission 189096) | Bovine rumen microbial communities from Lethbridge, Alberta, Canada - RJG_02 | ecosystem: Host-associated > Mammals > Digestive system > Stomach > Rumen | place: Canada: Alberta...
ATATCTCACACTGGCGGAATCCATCATGAACCTGACAACGGAACAGTGGAACCGCATGAAGGAAGATATTGAGATCCTGAGGAAAGAGGATCTGGAGATCAGAGCCCGGTTTCCGGAAGATATGTTCGCGGAAGCCGAAAGAAAATACGCGCCGGCTCCCGGAGAGCTTCCGGAGGCGGAGCGGAGCTTCAGGGAAGCGGGAGTCCGGATGTCGTCGGAAAAACTGATCTTCCTGAAAGCCCTTCAGGAGCAGAGTCTCAGACCGGACAGCCTGCTGTCCGAAACGGGACGAAAACTTTACATCCGCACCGTGCTGAAAAGCACGGAAGCAGGAAAATTGATCCGCCCTTCGTACCGGGAACTCAGCGCGGAGGGAAAAGAGAACTGGAGAAGATTTTTCGCGGATCTTCTGCGTCCGGAAGGTTCCGCGGACTACACAGGGATCTCCTCCGGACTGTATTTCGGCGGGATCGCCGGGAGATACGGGATCACTTTCCGGAACGCCGGAAATCCTCCTGCCGGAGCGGCAGAGAGGACAGGTGCGGCTCTCAGGACGGAAGCGGCGCTTTCTTACCTTGAACGGGAGAGGGAAGAACGTGTATATACGGCGGGCAGGGCACCCGGACGCACCCGGACAGAAACTGCTGCTCCGGAGATCACCGCAGGGGCAGATCTCACGGTTCCTGCCGCCCGGGGGGCGGCGCAGGGTCCCGGTTCACCGGGAACTGCCGGAAACATCAGACAGAGCGCGGGAGCCAGGGCATTTTCCGCGGAAGAGGTCAGTCACGACATCGAATTTGAGACAGTGACGCGTTCTTCCAGGGAAGAAGAACACGTCATGGATATAAAGCAGATGGAAGAACTTCATAAGACACTGGAACGGCACGAGCATGAGATCTCAAAGCTTGTCAGGAACCAGGAGAGCGCTTCGCGGCAGGATCTTCCGAAAGAAGTGCTCCGGCAGCTGAACAGCCGGCTCCGGATGGAGCGCCTCAGGGGCGGGCTGTAACAGAAGGAGGTGAAAGAGATGTCATCGATGAATTCCCTGAAGAAGGGCAAGATCAGTATCTGTGATGAAAAAGGGAATCCTTCGGAGAATATCAGCTTCACCTTCAATCCCTCTTCCTACAGGATCTCCTCCAGGCCTCACTACAGGGAGGTGCAGCACCTCACTCAGGACACGGAAAAGAAGGAATTCCTGGGCGGTGTTTCCAGGACCCTTTCGGTGACGCTTTTCTTTGATTCCTTCAGTGACCGGGATCTGTTCTCCGCCTCACAGGCGGAGCAGGTGAAGGACATCACAGCCGGGATCGAAAACAAGCTTCCCCCCATCACGGACAAGCTGAAAAAGCTGGAGATGGCGACGCATGTGGCGGGATCGCAGCACAAGCCGCCCCGGGTCATTTTTTCCTGGGGGAATCTGAACTTCAAAGGGATCATCACCGACTTCAGCGCCGAATATACTATGTTTTCCATGGAGGGGAAACCCATCCGGGCGACTGTGAACCTGACGATCTCAGAGGAGAAGGACGCTGCCCTGGCGGCGAAGGAAAGTCCCTTTGAATCCCCCGACCGAACCAAGAGCAGGGTGATCGTGGAGGGGATGAGTCTCTGGAGTATTGCCTACGAAGAATATGACGACTGCGAAAAGTGGCGTGAGATCGCGAAGGCCAACAATATCATGAATCCTCTGGATATCCGTCCGGGGCAGGTGATACAGATCCCCGCGCTGGACAGTGACTGACGGGAGGCGTGTGATCTATGGCTGATCTTATGACATCCTCCTGGGAGTTCTCAAGTCTTGAGTCCCAGTACAAAGATTTCCGGGCCCCGGCAGTGAGCTTCACTGTGGGCGGCACGGACCTTGTCAAAAAAGGCGCGGCGCTTCAGTCGGTGGAAGCAGTGCTCAGTCTGGACGGAGCTTCCAGCGTATGCGTCGTGTTCAACGACTGCTATGACGTGAAGAACGGAAGCTACGACAGCACGCTGAAAAGTGCCGCGGTCCTCGGGAAGACCGTGGAGCTTTCCCTCGGGTACCAGTCAAGTCTTAAGAAGGTGTTCAAGGGATATCTTTCCAATGTGCGCATCACCGCTTCGGCGGACGAAGGATATACGATGGAATTCGTTTCCCTGGACGCCCGCAGGCTCATGATGGCAGACAACCATCACTCCAGGGAATACAAGATCAAAAATTACAGCGACGCGGTGTCTGAGATCCTGAAGCGTTATGCGAGGCTCTGCAGCGCAAAGGTGGACGCCACTTCGGAAAACATGCAGAACGGGCTCCTGTGGCAGAGGGGATCGGATTACGATTTCATCACCAGGGAGCTGATCGGCAGCGGAAGGGCGGACCGGGAGTTTTTCATTTCGGTGGACAATGCATATTTCCGCAAGCCCCGCTCCGTGTCCGCCCCTGTCATCACACTGAAGCCCGGCGGAGGACTGATCGCCATCACCCGCGACGCGGAATACCTGAATGAGAATATCGAGGTGCTGGGCTTTGACCCGGCATCCGGAAAACCGGTCAGCGGGAAAGCAGCGGCAAAAAGCACAGACCAGTTAAGTGACGCTCTTGGGGGCGCCGGTGAATGGTTTATTTCCGATCCGTCCTGTGTCAGCGCGTCCCAGGCGGCCGGATGGGCAGGAGCTGTTGCAAGGAACGCGATCCGGAAGAGCCAGAAAGCAGAGATCCGGTGCATCGGCCTGCCGGAGATCATCCCCGGGCGGTTCCTGAAGATCGACCGGGTGGACAGCCTGGTCAACAGAAAGTATTACATCACCCGGGTGACGCACCGCTTTGACGGCAGCGGTTTTCTCACGGAGATCGAGACGGAGGGATGGGAGTAAACGATGCTGGAAGATATGATGCACGCCATGCGGTCTCATCCCGCGGTGGCTTCCAGTCCCGGTCTGGTGAGAGGGACAGTGAAAGAGCTTTATGACAAGAACGAGCCCGGAAAGATCAAGGTGGAATATGCCATCGGGGAGCAGGGAAAGATGCTCACCGGATGGGTCCCGGTGATGACGCCCTACACTGCTTCTAAAGGTGGTCTCTACATGCTGCCGGAGATCGGCACCGAGGTAGTGATCGGCTTTCTCTCGGGCAGGACCGACTGTCCCGTGGTGCTGGGGTCTCTCTACTGTAAGGCAGTGGAACGGCCCGCAAACGCGGTGACGGAAAAGAACACGGTCAAAGTGTTGCGGACCAAAGGCGGACATGAAGTGCGCTTTTCCGAGGAAGAGAAAAAAGAGAAGCTTACAGTTACGACGCCCGGCGGGCTGGAGGTCTTGATGGAGGATGAGAAGAAGACCATCGAGATCCGGGATAAGGATAAAAAGAATTCTGTCACGATCAACGGGCAGAGCGGTGAGATCCGGCTGAACGCCGACAAAAAGATGGTGCTTTCCATCGGCGGGACCGCGGAGATCACTATTAAGAAAAACAGTGTGGAGATCAAGTCCGGAACGGTGCAGGTGACGGGGAACCAGAGCCTGAAGCTGAAGGGTCAGAGTGCTTCCCTTACCGGAAGCCAGGTACAGATCAAGGCGGACGCGGGACTGACTGCGGAAGCCAGCGGCATCACCCAGGTCAAGGGAACCATGGTGAAGATCAACTGAGAGGAGGGGCCTTATGAACAGCAGTGAGTTTCTCGGAAAAGGCTTTGCCTTTCCCCTCGGCGTGGATCCCGTCACTGGCAGGATGAAGATGGCGGAGTATGAAGAAGACATCCGCCAGGCGATCTACATCATCCTCATGACCAGGAAGGGAGAGAGGGTGATGCGTCCGGAGTTCGGCTGCGACATTCACAACTATTCCTTCAGCGGCGCGGACTATGAATCTCTCTCCGGGATCGAGGAGTCGGTGCGGGAAGCCCTGATCCTCTGGGAGCCGCGGATCACGGACGTGGAGGTGAACGCCTACGCAGCGGAGGCGGGAAAGCTGAACATCGAGATCGGTTATGTGGTGCGGTCCACCAACAACCCCTACAACCTGGTGTATCCCTTCTACATCAACGAAGGGCTTGACGTAGAGGAATGAAACTGAGAAAGGAGGGAGTGCGTGAAGGAGATCCGGCACAGAAATGTGGATGAAATAATGGATGAGATCCGGGAAAAGGCCCGCTCGTACACTCCCGAATGGCGCCTTGACAGAAAAGATCCGGACATCGGAACGGCACTGGCTGAAGTCTATGCCGGGATACAGAGCGGCCTGGACAGAAAATACGCGCTTCTTCCGGAAAAGCTGAAGATCGACTATTTCAACTGTCTGAACGTCTCCATGAAGTCTGCGGTGCCCGCGGAGGGCTATGCGGTCTTTGAACTTGCCGGAGAGGAAATGGAGGGCTCCATGCTTCCGGCGGGGACGCTGCTCCGAGCCGACGAAGAAGATGATCTGGGCAATCCTGTGCCCGTGGAACTGAAGGAAGATATCTTCGTGGTGCCGAATACTCTCGACACGATCATCGAGACCCGGGGGGACCGTGATTATATCGGTCTCCTATACGACACGGAGATGGAGGAGACCGGGGGATTTCCGCTTTTCGGCATGTCGGCGGACAATCAGGAGCATCACGTCTTTTACCTCAGTCACCCCTGGATCTTCCGGATCCGGAATCACGGGAGCATCGTCCTGGGATTCTTTGACATGGACGGAAAACCGCTGCCGGAGAACCAGCTGTCCCGCTTTACGGATTCCGGCGCCGTGCGCTTTTTCTACGAGACCGGCGAGGAAATGGTCGAGTACCTTACGGAGGTCACTCTGAAGAACGACCGTCTCTGGATCAAAAAGACAGCGGAGCATGACCTCTGGGAGGAGACGGAGCACGCGGGCGTGACAGGATTCTGGCTCGGCTGCGAGATCCTGGATGCCCGGGGCCTGGAGAGTTTTTCTCCGTTCCGCATCTCCCTGGGGATGGAATGTCCGGCAGCCAGGCCGGATACAGTGTTTTCCGTCGGGGCGGACCAGCCTGTGGACGAGCCGATGTTTGCTTTCGGGGAGCGCTTCTCCGTATATGACGAACTGTATATCGGCGCCGGCGATGCTTTTTCAAAGAAAGGCGCCGATATCGAGCTGAGTTTTGAGGAGGAATTTGCCAGGATCCCCGTGGATACAGGGGAAGATGAGGGCTTCAACTGGAAGCTCATCATGCCGAAGGAAGCGCTGAAAGCGGAAAAAGAATATGACATCACCATCGAGGAAGTCATCTGGGAATACTACAACGGCAGCGGCTGGGCCCGCCTCTTCCCGGGGCACGAGTACAGGGATCTTTTCAGCACTGCCCGGGGGACTTCCCGGCAGCTGAAAAAAATACGCTTCACCTGCCCGGATGATCTGTCGATGATCCTGACCGGGTCGGGGGAGGGATACTATATCCGGGCACGGATCCTGAAGGTGAACAATGCCTTCCGGACAGCAGGACAGTATATCTCTCCGGTCATTTCCGACATTTCAGTCTCCTGCCGCCTTGACGATAAGGGAAATGAACCTGAGTACGGCTTTGCGGTCAATCAGCTGGAGGAGGACCTCTTTTCCGTGAAGCGGGAGCGTCTTTCCGGCAGAAGCATGTGTCTGGTAAGGACTTCGGCGGACCGTCGTCCTGCCATGTACTTCGGCTTCCGGCAGCCTCCGATGGAGGGGCCGGTGCGTTTACTCTGGGAGATGCGGCAGACTCTGGATGAGGGACTGCCGGAGATCAGCTGGGAATACCTTAAGGACGGGGGATTCAGTCCCCTGCGTCCTGCGGACGGCACCGAGAATTTCCGCATGACGGGGACGGTGACCTTCTCCGGGATCCCGGACGCAGTGAAGCATCGTATGTTCGGCAGGGATCTTTACTGGATCCGCGCGGTCCGGGCAGGACGCGGAAGCAGCGGAAAGGAGACGCCGGAGATCCTGGGATGGTACCTGAACGGAGCAGGTATCTGCACACTGCGGCACGGGATCACCGAGTACTGGACCATGGAAAACTGGGAGGACGGAGCTGAGATCCAGCTCCTGAACCAGAATATATTCAAACTTGAGCTCTGGGTGCGGGAAGACGAGCGGCTGCCCCGGGATGAAACGGAAGCGCTCCAGGCGGAAGGAAGATACCGGGAAGTGACCGATGAGAACGGGGGCCGAAGCGGTTCCTGGATCCGATGGAAGCGCACGGACAGTCTCCGGAAGCACGGACCAGGCGCAAGAGTCTATCTCCTGAATGAAAACGAGGGGAAGCTCACCTTCGGCGGAGGAGCCCACGGCAAAGTACCGGCGCCCGGCGTAAATGAAGGGATCTTTGTGGAATACTCCGTCGGCGGAGGAAGCAGGAGCTGTCTTCCTGCGGGGACGGTCACGGGACTGGAGCTGACGGAGGGTTATGTCAGCACTGTTTTCAATCCCATGCCTTTGTACGGTGCCTGTGACAGGGAGACAGTACAGGGAGCCATGAAACGAGCCGCTGCCGAGAGGAAGAACCGTTTCCGGGCGGTCACGGAACAGGACTTTGAACAGCTGGCCCTCGGAGCGGCCAGAAGCCTCAGAAAGGCCAGGTGCTTTTCCTGCGTGGGGGCCGACGGACAGCGGGAGCCGGGCGCAGTGACGCTGGTGCTGCTCGCAGAGGACTATATGGACCGCGGGGCCGGCTTTGAGGGGATGAAAAAAAGACTGTACACCTGGTTTGAGGACAAGCTTCCTGCTTCACTGCACACCGGGGAAGAATTCCGGATCCGGGAACCGGAGCTTATAGAGCTTTCCCTGCAGATCGACGCGGAGATCCGGGATTACCAGGAACTGTACCGTATTCAGAAAAGTCTCCAGGAGAGGATCGCGGGATTTCTGGATCCCATCCGGGGAAACTTCGACGGGAAAGGCTGGGAGATCGGTGAGCTTCCGGAGCGCTTCCAGCTGGAGTCCCTGATCCGTTCGACAGAAGGAATCGAGGGGTTGAACCGGCTGGTGGTCCTGGCGAAACGTCTGAAAAGATCCGGCTGCCCGTCCGTGGATTTCGAAAAAGTGCGGCAGGAGGCGTTTGTGCTCCCGGTGAACGGCACTCACGTCATCCGGCTTCAGAGAAGATAGGAAAACACAGATCATAACGGCAGTTTTGCCGGGGAGGAAAACGAATGCTTCCGGGAATGACTCTGGACAATGATACATTCGAAAACCTCATAGAGGAATACCGGAACAGGATCGCGGGCATTTATCCGGAATGGACAGATTATAATTATCATGATCCCGGAATGACCTTTCTCGAGCTGTTTGCCTGGCTGAGAGAAAACCAGCAGTATTTTATGGAACAGCTGGGTGATGACCACTACCGGGCATTTTTCCGCCTGGCAGGATTCCGCCCGCTGGGGCGCCGTTCCGCGAGGATCCTGGCGGAGATGAAAAAGGACGACCGTCTGAAGAGAGGAGAGATTACGATCCCGGCAGGGACGCTTTTCGAATCCGGCGGCCTGCCCTTTGAGACCGCGGAGGAGGAACGGATCCCGGACGCGGAGATCCTGAGAGCAGTACAGCAGGGGCCGGGGGGAGAAGAGGGGTTCAGTCTGGAGGAGAGACAGCTTCGTTATCAGGGCCAGTTCCGCTTCTCACCCTTCGGTACCTGGCAGGAGCCGGGATCAGCTCTCCGCTTGTTTATTATTGGGCAGCTGAAAGAAAAAAGCGTTTACCGGATAGCGTTCTCTTTTCTGGAGAACGGCAGGAATCCGGGCGCTGAGGCCGGCGGCGCAGCGTTTGTGAATCTGAAATGGGAATACCGGACTGCCGGAGGCTACCGGGAACTGACTGTTCTTTCGGATGAGACCAGAGGCATGCTGTACTCCGGACGGGTATCCTTCCGCATGGACCGTGGAAGAGCAGCCGCGGAGGGCGGGACAGAACTCCGCATCACGCTGGCTTCCGGTGAATATGACGTACCGCCTGTCATGACGGCATTAAGTCTGTCCCAGATCGAACTGGTCCAGAGAAAGACCCATGTGTGGCCGGAGGGATATGAGCTGGGTTTCGGAACAGGTTTTCCGGACCAGACCTTTCCGCTGCCTGCGGAACGTTTTCTCGCCGGGAGCCTGAAGATCGAGGCGGAGGATGTCATGCATCCCGGAAAAATGCTTCCCTGGGAGCGGACTGACGAACTGTATGCATGCGGCCCGGAGGACAGGTGCTATTTCCCGGATGAGATCTCCGGAACAGTGCGCTTCGGCAGCGGCTGGCATGGCCTTCCCCCGGAGGGAAGGATCCTTCTCATGGAATTCGAGGAAACAGCCGGGGCCGCCGGCAATGTGAAGGAACACACGGAACTTGTATGCAGAGAGCCGGGCCTTTCGGGGAGGATCTTTACGGTGGCGCGTTCTCTGGAAGCAGGAAGAGACCCGGAGAGCAGGGATGAAACGCTGCTCAGGATCCTCCGGGAAAAGGACAGGATCTGGCGGGCGGTGACACTCAGGGATTATGAACAGCTGGCCATGGAGACACCGGGGCTCTGTCTGCACTCCTGCCGCGCGTGGACGGAGAGCAGAGATCCAGGCACGGTGCATCTTGTGGTGCGGCCGGGGGACGGAAAGAAAACATCGGTGCTGACGGAGCGGCAGAAAGAAGCCATTTCCGCCTGGCTGGAGGACCGGCGCCTGATAGGGACGCGTCTCAGGCTCCATACCCCCCGCTATATCTATGTGGATACAGAAGTCGAGGTCATTCCCTCTCCGCAGTACAGGGATTCCGCTGATATTCTGGAAAAGGAGATCCGGAAGTGGTTCAGGGAGAAGGAAACGGTATACGGCGAACCGCTGCTGTACAGTGAACTTTTCGGGCGGCTGGACGCACTTCCCTGTGTCCGGATCCTGAGGGTGCTCGCCATGAACCCGAGGACAGCCGGCATCCGGCGGAACCACAACCGGGACCTGATCCCGCCGGTCAGCGGCGTGTTTCTGCCCGGAAGGATCGAAGTCATCCTGAATCATTACCAGGTGAGTGAACGATGAGTTATTTTGTCATTAACAAACAGATGGATTTTGACCGGGGATATCTCCGGGGAGGCGTATTCCGGGAAGGAAGACTTGGGTTCCCGGACGGCAGTTCTTCCCTGTGTTTTATCTCGAGGGTGTTTGACAGCAGGGAAGAGGAGACAGAGTGGGGCCGTGCGGTCCTGGACGCACCGGGGAATGCCGGCGCTGCCCTGCAGCTTGCGGTATACGCATCCGGGCAGGACTGGATGATGGTCGGAGGAAGGCACCGAAAGCTCCAGGATCTCATCAAGGATACGGAGATTCCCGAAGACGAGAAGGAGAAGCTCTTCAGACCGCTTCTGAAGAAACGCTTTGTCGGAAACAGCGACGTGCTGCTGAACGGGATCACCGGCAGATATCTGTTTATCATGCTGACCATGTTCCGGCAGGAAGCCGAGCTTTCCTGCGGGAGCATCTGCCTGTATTTTCCGAAGCGGAGCTGGCTGGATTACCTGCCGGCAGTGTATCGGATGGATGCGGAAGGTGCGGATTTTACGGAACGCTTTCTGGGGATATTCCAGAGCCTTTACGATGACAGGGACAGAGAGATCCGTGAAAGCGCGGGACTGATGTGTCCGGAGACCTGTCCGCGCGCCCTTCTGGAGCAACTGGCGGAATGGCACGATGTGAAGGACAGCTACCTGTGGCCGGACGACAGACTCAGGGTCCTGATCGCAAGGATCCCGGAGTTTGAGGCCATGCGCGGGACTCTCGGGGGACTCCGGGAGAGTCTGAAACTCTATACCGGAGAGGAGCCGGTGATCCGGGAAGAAGAGGATCCGCCGGGCACTGTCACTGTGGGGGTGCATGAGCGTTTCCTGAGGGATGCGAGAGAATACGGTTCTCTTCGAAGGATCATAGGACACATGATGCCCGCAGGACTGGATGTGCGGGTGGTGCCGCTCCGGCAGAGAATGCAGATCGGATTTGACGTATATGTGGGCGTGAACAGCGCTATGACTGAAATAGGAGAAATGAAGCTTGACGGTACTTCACCGGCAGGACTGGCCGTATTGGGCGGCAGAGAGGCGGAAGAATGAAAAATCTGCAGTATTTTCCGTTTGAACGAAATCAGTATTATTACGGAAAGCTGATGACTCAGCAGGATTTCGTTTCCGAGCAGAAATATATGAATGACAAGCGGAGGCTCATCAACCGCTTTCTGCACGGGACCGGTGTCGTGTCCGGTCTGCAGGTCGTCCGGATGGACGAGAAGAGCTTTTCCGTGGAAGCAGGACTGGCACTGGACGAAGTCGGAAGAGAGATCCTTGTGAGCCAGCCGGCGGTACTGCGGCTTGACCAGATGGACGGTTACGAACAGCTGCAGGAGCAGTCCTCCTCGGATGCAGCTTATCTCTGCATTGCCTATCAGGAGGAGGACGTCTATCCTTCCAGAGGCATGGGGGCCGGAAAGCAGGGACAGGTCTATGAGAAGATCAGGGAGGGGTATCGCCTTTACCTTACTTCGGATCCCTATGAAGAGGACGGGGATACGCTGGCCAGCATGGCGGACCTGAGGCTGACGATCTTTGAAAACGAGGAGATGGCGGTCACGCAGCTGATGCCGGCTTTCGTTCAGGCAGGGGAACGCTTTGATATCATCGTCCGCATCGAGGCGAAAAAAGCAGTGAATGATCTGGCTTTATCTTTTACGGAATCGCTGATCTGTCTTCTCTGCGACGGGAAGGATACCCTGCAGGGAAGCTGGAGCGGTTCTCTGAAGGAAGCCGGCGACCGGGCGGAACTTCGTTTCCCCATGGAAGCTTTTTCCGTAGAAAACGGCATGGGAGAGCTGATCCTTCCGCCTTACAGACTGAAGATCACCCAGGGCGGAAGAGACCTCCACTCCAGAAATGAGATCCGGGGCAAGATCCGCATCAGCAGCCGTGACACCTACCGGGAGCTGGTGGAGAGCTATTTCCAGAATGGGATGAATCATATTCTCGGGACTTCCTATCCCCGGGGCATTTATCTTGCGAAGTTCTATCTGGTCCCCACAGGCCATGGTTTTCTGCTGGAACGTGTGGAGACAGTCCCCTTCGAGCAGCGCGTATACAGTGCGTTCCTGAACATGGGGATCACAGAGCGGATTCTGAAAGAAGTGCGGGAACTGCAGTCTGTCCGGCAGGAGGGCGGGAAAACCGCTGAGACCGGCAGCAGGAACAGAGGAGGACGGAAGGATACGGCTTCCGGCACCTGCGTCATTTCGCTGGGGATCGGCGGAAAAGCAGGTGAAAAGTACTTCTCCGGAGAGATCGTCCACGGCCTCGGACTCGGCAGAATGAAGATCAGTCTGAGTCTGGATATTGACGGCTTCCAGTATGCAGGGTCCGCGGAGATCTTTGACGATGTGAAGCTGAAGGCAGAACTCGCCTCCAAGGTGAACTGCGAGCGCGGCAGCTTCATGATCGGCATCCGTCTCCTGGAGCCGTCAGTACTGGAGAGCGTTCAGGTAAGATGGGTCGCTGAGCGTATTCCGGATGAAGAGGTCCAGGGCAGGGAAGCGCATATCCGCGTGCTCCCGGACAAACCGGAGATGAAGGTGATGCAGAGCAGATACTTCCGCACGGAGACAGAGAACCTGGAGGGGATGACGATCCTCTGGGAGGTGTGCACTCCGAACGGCGGCTCTGTCACCAGGGACGGCAGGTACACGGCTCCTGACACCGAGGGTATTTACGAGGTGGCGGCTTTCTGCCAGGAGATGCCGAGCATCAGGAATTCCGTGTTTGTGATCGTAAGAGAATGACACCTACAACGAGGGATGCAATGCATCCCGAGTCTGGGGTGCTGAACAGTTGCAATAACAGAATCTGAGCAGGACAGGAGCAGGGCGATCTATGATCATTCGGGTGTTGGACCGGAATTATTTTGTACAGCAGACCATTTCTTCGGATCATGGCCTGGTTCAGTATGTCTGTACAAATGTGGCGGAAGACGACGGCAGACTCTGCCGTATCGTCAGGATCCCGCTCCCGGAGGTGGATACCGGGCTCATCCGTTATCTGTCGGATATCTACAAGGCAGGAAGCTTCCGGGAGCTGGTGCAGTACGCCAATGAAGGCGGATACATGCAGGTCGTGCTGGACTGCGGTACGCAGAAAGCAAGGACACTGAAGGAGATCCTGGAAGAAGGCGGCCTGACCCTGAAAGCCCGTCTCAACATGGGGGAAAAACTGCTGGAGCGGCTGATCCTTTCTGATGTTCCGGATTTCTTTGCTCTGGGCGCTATGGATACGGACCACGTCTGTTTTACAGAAGCGAATGACTGCAGCTTTGTCTTTGAGCTTGCGAATCTGAAGAATTTTGAAAAAGCGGATACGGCGAAGGTACACAGGAAACTCAGGTTCGTTCTGGATGAGCTCTTTGCGAAAGAACTGAAGGACGAGCGTGTGCCGGAGCTGAGGCCCTTCCTTGACAGGATCAGCCAGCTCGAGTTTCCGACGAACATGGCCCTCTATCAGGCGTACGAGCCTCTGGCCGCTGAGCTGGCTCTCAGGGACGAGGATTCCATGGAAGGAATGAGCCTGCCCTACCGCATCTGGGAGAAGATCAAAGCGGCTGTCCGTTTCCTGCGCAGCATGTTCTTTGTAGTAGTGATCCTGATCGCCATCGCGTATCTGGTGCTTTCGATCAGAAATTTTGTGGCACCGCCGGCACACAAGGATGTCTACAAGTCGGTTGGCGACCTGCAGATCGTGAGTGAAACTGCCGGAGCGGAGAACGGCTCCGGAGCGGCGAAAGGAACGGATGAAGCGGGCAAAGCCGGAAATGACGGAAAAACGGGATCGGGGGTGGCAAAATGAGTAAATTCAACGATCCCCAGGGTTTTACCAATATGGTCTACACCGCGGTGATCCGGGTCATGCGGACAGTAACGATGCCCGTTCAGTCCGCGATCCGGTACGTCAGGAACGCGTTTACCGGGCAGTCAGTCGCCCGCAAGGCAGCCAATGACGTCACTGAGAGTGTAAAAAACCTGACAAAACCGCCGGAGTCGATCAGGGAGTATGTGGACGCCGGACAGTACTATGTGGCGCGGGTGGTGGTCTATCTTATGCTGCTTGTGCTGATCGTAACACCAGCCCTGATCCTGAACTACGTGGTGCCTCCGGTGCGGTCGCGCTTTTTTACAAGGACCATGCCCATCGACTCTGTGGACATTCCTTCCTACACGGGAAAGGTGAGACTCACAGACCGCTCCAGCGGCAAGGTCCTCTTTGAGGGAGCACTTCAGTCAGGCCGCATCAACGGCTTCGGAAAACTGTACGACTACGACGGAAACACCCGGTATGAGGGGACTTTCCAGATGGAGGTCTACCAGGGATACGGGGAACTCTACTATAAAGAGGGCGGCCTCCGGTACAAAGGAAATTTCAGCGGCAATCAGTTCGATGGCCAGGGTACGCTTTATTTCAATGATGGCAGCGTACAGTATGAGGGAAGCTTTGCAAAGGGGCTGTACGAAGGCCCCGGGACGCTCTACGCCGGAGACGGCAGCGTTCTGTACAAAGGGGACTTCGTCAAAGGGCTCTACGAAGGACAGGGGACCCTCTATAAGAATGGTGAGACTGTCTATGAAGGAATGTTCAAGGCAGGAAATCCTGAGGGGACCGGTCGGGGTTACCATGATGGTTCCGTGATCTCGGAGGGGGAGTACAAGGACAGCTATTTCCAGAAGGGCTACACGACGCTTTACAGCGACAGCGGCGCGCTTCTCTACACCGGTGAGGTGAACGACGGAAAATACGATGGAGAAGGCAGTCTCTACAATGAGGACGGCAGCATTCTCTACGAAGGGCACTTTTCGAAGGGGGAGTATGACGGCGAAGGGACGCTGTTTGACCAGTACGGACAGACCGTGTACGAAGGGACTTTTGCAAAGGGGCTTTACGAAGGAAACGGGACAAGCTACAGCAGTGACGGTGAAAAGGTCTACAGCGGCAGTTTCTCAAAAGGTGAGTACGAGGGCGAAGGCACTCTCTACGGTACCGGCGGCAGGGTCCTTTATTCAGGAAAATTCGCAAAAGGGATCTACGAGGGACAGGGAAAACTGTACAGCGAAGCAGGAAATCTGCTCTATGACGGCGCTTTCAAGGCAGGAAAGTATGAAGGGGACGGCAGGAGCTACAGCGAAGCCGGCACGCTGGTCTATGAGGGAAGCTTTCTGGGAGGAGAAAGGGAAGGAAAAGGAAAGGCCTATGATCCCGGCAGCGGCCGGATGATCTACGACGGCGATTTCTCAAAGGGGGTCTACCAGGGGGACGGCTTCCTCTATGATCCGGGCACTCAGAAGAAGACCTACGAAGGAGGATTCCGAAACGGCGTCTACGACGGCAAGGGGATCCTTTATGACCCTTCTTCCGGAGGAAAGCTTTATGAAGGGGAGTTCAGTCTCGGCGCGTTCAACGGGGCCGGAAAACTGTATGATGCGTCAACGGGCAAGGTAGCCCAGGAGGGTGAGTTCCGGAACGGTGTTCTGGTCACCAGCCAGGCGGATCTGAACCAGGCGGCGGACGCCGCTTCCGGCGTGAATCAGTCCGGAGGCGGAAACAGCGGCAGCAATTCCGGAGGCAGCGGCACAGCAGCCGAACCCGGAGTGAACCTTGGTATCGGGCCTTCTCAGAACACAGACAGCAGCGCTGCTGTGGGGAGCGCTCCTCAGGAAAGCAGCGCTCCTCAGGAGAACAGCACTCCCCGGCGGAACAGCGGGTCTTCTTCGGGCAGACAGCACCGGCCGGAGGAGAAGGGACCCGGCATCAACTTAAGGAACAGAGAGAATTAAGGTTACAGATAGAAACAGAGGAGGATCACAGATGGGGTTCAGTTCGATCAGTGAAGTCGGAAACCGGATCGTGTCCATTCTGAACCGGGAACTGGTCCCGGATGTCCTGATGCATTCCGGCGCCATCGGTCTCTGCAGTCCGGAAGATCACGGCGATTTTACCATCGGTGTGCATCTTTACGACATCGGCCCAAATGATGACCTTGTAGAGCGCGGGATGGTGAACCTGGATTCCCGCAGACAGACCTTCCCTTCCACTTTTCTGACCCTCCACTACATGATCACAGCTTATTCTTCAGGTGACCTGAGGTATCGTTCGGAAGAGGATCACAGGATCCTGGGGAAGGTCATACAGGCATTGTCGGATAATTCCTTTCTGGGAATGACGAGCGCTCTTTACGGCGCTCCGATGCGGACCAGGATCGAAATGGAACGGATCGATGCTTCAGAAAAGATCCGTCTCTGGACCTTCCCGAACAAATCCTACAGGCTGTCTCTGTTTTACCGGGTGCTGCCGGTGGAGATCACGTCCACGAAGGTGATCCAGACTGCAAAGCGCGTCAAGGATATCGATATCTTCCTTGGTCAGGCAGTGCCTTCTGAAGGCATCGCGCAGCGGGGAGACCGGCAGCAGGAAGACAGGATCTCCTCAGGGCGCACGCTGGTGGTGCGCTGCATCGACAAGGAGACCGGAAGACCGGTCACAGGAAGCAATGCGAAAGTATCGATCCCGGGAGCGGAACCGCCTGTCATCAAGGAAGATGCCTATCGGGTATTTTTCGGGCTGCCGGAAAGCAAAGTAATGATCCGATGCAGAGGGACCATATACGAAGACAGGGATGCGGAACTGGATCTCACCGGGTGGGACAGCTCAGAGGTGTACGAGATCGAACTGACGCCCGGACAGATGTATCCGGACCGGCAAGACGAAAGAACGGGAGAACAGTAATATGAGCTTTTGTGTCTGCAGTGGTGCGATGCTGACCTGCAGCTTCGGGATGACACCCTCCGTGCTGAATGTGCTTCCGGTGGCGAGAGTCGTCTCCAATACGCCGCTGGCGACCATCATGGACAATGTTCCGCTGGTGAATGTCATGCCCTTCGGACTGTGTCGGTCCCCCGCCAATCCGGCAGTGGCTGCGGCGACGGCTGCCGCCATGGGCGTGCTGACTCCGATGCCATGCATTCCGGTGATCCCGGGACCCTGGATCCCCGGATCACCGACGGTCCTCATCGGCGGCAAGCCGGCATTGAATAACACCTGCAAACTGATGTGCGCATACGGGGGTGTGATCCAGATCACCAATCCTGCCACGACAAATATTCAGGTACCTTGACTATGAACAGAACAGATGTACGGCTCCGCCGGGGATGTCTGACGACCGCGGCGCTGGTATTTCTTACCATTGCGATCATTATCTTCCTGGATAATTCGATGCGTTTTACCGCGATCCAAAGTGCCTTTTCCAGAGGGGAGATGATCTGCGGAATCAATGAGACCGGGCCGGATTCGGATATATTCCTGGTCTCCGCGGAGACAGGGAGAGGAAACTTTATCCGCAGACCGCACCTGACCGACCGGGGAGTCAGTTCCTTTGAAGATCCGTATATATCCACAGATGGAAAGCCTTATTTTACGGAAAGGCTGATCCGTGAAGACGGGAGTGTTGTCCTTCAGAGATATTCCTGGGATCCTGTTCTTAACAGGATCAGGAAAGAAACGGGGCAGACTCCTTCTCCGGCGCTCTCTTTTGATGCGCCTTCTGAGAATACGGAAGGAGAAAACGTAATACCGGAAACGGACAGTTTGACGCAGGCGGTCGGATATGTATGGCAGGCACCGGCAGGAACCCGCGGCGAAGAGGAGCAGGAAGAGGAGCAGGAAGAGGAGCAGGAAGAAGAGGATACGAAAGAAGCTTTTATCGTGCCGGAGGAGAACGTCACGGCAGAGGAAGCGGCAAGGACAGGCGGTCCTGTCAAAGAATTATACGATCTGCAGCATGGGACTGCGCTTCCTGTGACAAAACTGAGGATACTGGAACAGAATGGTGCTCTCCAGATCTCATTGATCCAGGGAGAGACCGTGAGGACGGTCACCGGCGTGATTCGGTCTTCCGGAAGGACCGCAGTCCGTCTGCTGATCGCGCTGGCGGCGGCAGTTCTTCTGTACAGATTCCTGAATGCTGTCAGGGTATCGGCATCGAGAGCCGGAAAAGTACCGTGGCTGATGATCCGGGTCAGCTTCTTTTCGATCTTTCTGATGGTGCTGAT
>Ga0256405_10007189_pt1 | contig 17034 bp, 17 predicted proteins | sample RumenRJG_02DNA_FD_189096 | JGI IMG/M metagenome (GOLD analysis project Ga0256405, IMG submission 189096) | Bovine rumen microbial communities from Lethbridge, Alberta, Canada - RJG_02 | ecosystem: Host-associated > Mammals > Digestive system > Stomach > Rumen | place: Canada: Alberta...
GTTTACATAACCTCCCTCCCGGTTGGGGGTATACTCGCCCTCTTTCCGGCCGTAGTTGAGGTACAGCATGGAGGAGACGGCGTCGACGCGGATGCCGTCGATGTGATATTCCTCAAAGAACAGGCAGGCGGAGGAGATCAGGAAGCTCTGGACCGGAGGGCTGGCATAGTCAAAAATCAGCGTGCCCCAGTCGGGGTGCTCGGCCATGCGCTGTTCCTTGCATTCAAAGAGGTTGGTTCCGTCGAAACTGGCCAGACCGTGGGCGTCTTTCGGGAAATGGGCCGGGACCCAGTCCATAATCACGCCGATGCCCGCCCGGTGGAGGGTATCGACAAAATAGCGGAAATCATCCGGCGTGCCGTAGCGGGAAGTCGGCGCGTAGTAGCCGGTCACCTGGTAGCCCCAGGACCCGTCATACGGATACTCCGTAACCGGCATGATCTCGACATGGGTAAAGCCCATCTCCGCGCAGTATTCCGCGAGTTCATCCGCCACGGTGCGGTAGGTGATGCCGTAGGCCGGAGCGCGCCAGGAACCGAGGTGCAGCTCATAGATGCTCATCGGCTCGGTCAGGAAGTTCTTCCGCTTCCGGGCCTCCATATACTTCCCGTCCCGCCAGGAGTAGTGCCCGCCGTCCCAGACGATGGACGCGGTTTCGGAGCGGTTTTCCGACCAGGCGGCAAAGGGGTCGGATTTCAGAACGGTCCGGCCGTCGGCACCGGTGATCCGGTACTTATAGTGCTGCCCGACGGAGACGTCGGCACGAAACGCCACCCAGACGCCGCCTTCCATGCGCTCCATCGGCTGATCCCCCCAGGCGTTGAAGTCGCCGGTGAGGCTCACCGCCCGGGCATTCGGGGCCCAGACCACAAACCGATATTCGCCGAGTTCGGGAACCGGCCGGCAGCCGTAGCACAGCCAGGCCTTTCGCGCGTGTCCGGTGTTATAGAGCCAGATGTCGTCTCTGGGGATGCAGGAAAGATGCCGTTCGTCCATCGTATGTCTCCTTTCCGTCGCGGCCTGGGGCCGCAGCCATAGCCTTTCATGAAATGCAGGGCCCGTATATCTCCCCGCCTTCGGCGGGGAGATATACCTCGCTGGCCAATCAATTCCGTTAAACCGTTATGAGGGCAGAATGATGTTCAGATCAAAGGCGCCGTCGACGCCGCCGGCGTAGGTGGAATCCGTCTGCTGCCAGACGGACCAGGTACGGATATGGGCCGGAAGCCGGTTCTCGACCGTATAGCTGGCCATCCAGAACGGGAGATACTTCACCGCTTCCGTGTCCAGGTCGAAGCGGGCATAGCCTTCCGAGGCGTAGAGTCCGGCTTCATATCCGGCCTGACGGATCGCGTCGCAGAAGGTTTCGATCACGTCGGCCCGTTCCCCGGGCGTCAGGGTATCGGAGCGCCCGTACGGATAGTCGCCGGAATACTCCATGTCGATATAGACCGGCAGCTCCAGCGGAAAGCCGTCCAGGGTCTCCAGCGCGGCCTCGGCCTCTTCCAGCGCCTCCGCGGGATTCACCGCGGTGGAATAGAAATAAGCCCCGACCTGCAGGCCGGCTTCCCGCGCCTGGCGAAGATTGGCCCGGGTCTCGCGGTCGCCGTAGAGTCGGCCGCTGCCGCCCCAGCCCCGTCCGCCCAGACGGATGATCACAAAGGTAAAGCCCTGGTCCCGCAGCGCGGCAAAATCGATCTGGTTGTTGAACTGGGAGAGATCGAGTCCGATCTGCTCCGCCTCCCTGCCATACTCATCGTAATAGCGAAGCTGGCCGCCGACATTCACCAGGTCGGCCGCTGCAAAGGGCGCCGCAGTGAGCGAGAGGCAGAGAAGCAGGCAGAGCAGGGTCGGAATCCGTCTGGATTTCACTTGAGCGTGATGCGCTTGTAGGCCTTCTTGCCGCGGCGCAGCAGGAAGCCCTTGCGGAGTTCGTCCTCGGTGATCATGCGGGAGGGATTCTTCTCGACGTCGCCGTCGATGCTGACGCCGCCCTGCTGAATGTTGGTGCGGGCGTCGCTGCGGCTCTTGCAGAGGCCGGCGAGGACCAGAAGGGCCGGGAGGGTGATCCCGTCATCATTGAGTTCTTCGGTGCCGACCTCGACCACCGGGGCATCGCCGCCGTCGGAAGCGCCGCCGCCGAACAGCGCGCGGGCCTGCTGCTGGGCCTTGTCGGCTTCCTCTTCGCCGTGGACCAGGGCGGTGAGCTCCCAGGCCAGGATCTCCTTGGCGCGGTTGAGATCGCTTCCCTCCCAGGAGGCCATCTCGTCGATCTGCTCCAGCGGCAGGAAGGTCAGCATGCGCAGGCACTTCATCACGTCCGCGTCGCCGACGTTGCGCCAGTACTGATAGAAGTCATAGGGGCTGGTCTTGTTCGGGTCCAGCCATACGGCGTTGCCGGCGGTCTTGCCCATCTTGTTGCCGTTGGAATCGGTGAGCAGGGTGATGGTCATGGCGTGGGCGTCCTTGCCCAGCTTGCGGCGGATGAGCTCCGTGCCGCCGAGCATGTTGCTCCACTGGTCGTCACCGCCGAACTGCATGTTGCAGTCATAGTGCTGGAACAGGTAGTAGAAGTCATAGGACTGCATGATCATGTAGTTGAACTCGAAGAAGCTCAGGCCGCGCTCCATGCGGTTCTTGTAGCACTCGGCACGCAGCATGTTGTTCACCGAAAAGTGGGTTCCGACCTCGCGCAGCAGCTCGACATAATTGAGATCCAGCAGCCAGTCGGCGTTGTTGACCATCAGGGCCTTGCCGTCGGAAAAGTCGATGAAGCGCTCCATTTGTCTGCGAAAGCACTCGGCATTGTGGTTGATGTCCTCCCGCGTCAGCATCTTGCGCATATCCGTACGGCCGGAGGGGTCGCCGATCATCGTCGTGCCGCCGCCGATCAGGGCGATGGGAGTATTGCCCGCCATCTGGAGCCGCTTCATCAGGCACAGCGCCATGAAGTGCCCCGCCGTCAGACTGTCGGCAGTGCAGTCAAAGCCGATATAGAAGCGGGCCTTGCCGGAATTGACCAGCTTGCGGATTTCTTCTTCGTTGGTAACCTGCGCGATCAGGCCGCGCGCAGTCAGTTCTTCATATACTCCCATTTGTCTTCTCCTTGTTCTGATGTTGAATCTTGTATTGTGCCGCATAACCAAGCTGTTCCTCCGCGGAGCGCAGCGTGGTTTCGGTGATATTGTCGCCGCCGTGCAGGCGGGCGATTTCACGTTGACGGCCGAGGTGATCCAGCGGAATCACTTCGGTGAGGGTCCGGCCTTCCCGTTCGGTCTTGACGATGACGGCGTGCCGGTCGGCCATGGCCGCGATCTGCGGCAGATGCGTCACGCAGAGCACCTGCTTGCGGCAGGAGAGCTCAGCGAGCTTTTCGCCGACGCGCTGGGCCGCGATGCCGGAGACGCCGGTGTCGATCTCGTCAAAGATCATCGTCGGAACCGGGTCGGAGCGGGAGAGCACCTGTTTCATGGCCAGCATGATGCGGCTGAGCTCACCGCCGGAGGCGATGCGGCTGATACGGCCGGGAAGCTCGCCGCGGTTGGCCGAGAGCAGAAAGCGCGCGCTGTCCAGGCCGACCGGGCCCAGCTCCGGCAGAGGCGTAAGCTCCACCAGAAAGCGCGCCGAGGGCATGGAGAGATCGTGCAGTTCCCTTTCTATGAGGGACGCGAGAAGGCCGGAGGCTTTGCCGCGTTCTTTTCTCAGGGCTTCCGCCAGGGCGGTGCAGCGCTGTTCCTGCCGGACAATCTCCCGGTCCAGCTCCTGCAGCCGCTCCTCGGAGAAGCTGATCTCCTCCAGGCGGCCGCGGCATTCGTCGAGAAAGGCAGGAAGATCTTCGAGGCTTCGGCGGTATTTCCGCTCCAGGCGGCTCAGTTCCCGCAGGCGTTCTTCGATGCGGTCGTATTCCTCGGGGGAAAAGCTGAGCGATTCTTCAAAATCACGAAGCCGCTCCGACGCATCGCTCAGCAGGAAGATCGCCTGCTCCAGGGTATCGGCGGTAGCTCCGAGTTCGGAGGCAAAGCCCGCGGCATGGCGGCACTGCCAGGAAGCGGTCTGCGCCCCGTTCAGGGCGCCCTCGTCTCCATTCAGGGCCTCGGACGCGATGTGGAGGGCTTCGGTGAGTTTTTCGGAATTGCGCAGGAGGTCCCGGCGGGCGGTGAGTTCTTCCCGCTCCTCGGGGCGGATTGACGCGCGCTCGAGCTCCGCGACCGCCTCGGTCAGGCGGAGGGAAAGCCGCTCCTTTTCCTCCTCATCGAGGTTGAGGCGCTCCCGCTCCTCCCGCAGGGTGCAGAGCGTTCGGTAGGCTTCGCGATAGGGGTCGAGATCCAGGCCGGCAAAGCGGTCCAGGGCGGCGAGATGGCGTTTTTCATCCAGGAGCTGAAGTCCGTCGTTCTGCCCGTGGATCTCCAGCAGAGCGCTCCCCAGCTCCCTGAGCTGCTGGGCGCTGACCGGAATGCCACAGACGCGGCAGCTGCTCTTTCCGTCCCGGGTGATCCGGCGCTGGACAATGAGCTCGTCGGAGTCGTCCCCGTCGTCAAGCTCATTGTCCCGCAGCCACCGGGCCCCGTCGGCCCGGTCAAACACGCCCGTCACGGTCGCCCGCTCGGCCCCGCTGCGGATCAGGTCCCGGGTGACCCGGGCGCCGGTGAGCGCCGCAATGCTGTCGATCACGATGCTCTTGCCTGCGCCGGTCTCACCGGTCATGACGTTGAGCCCCGCGTCAAAGCGGATGTCCGCCCGTTCGATCACGGCGATATTTTCAATTCTGAGTTCTCGCAGCATGGCTCTCCATACCCCAATACCGGCCTGTTTTTAAAACAGGTGCTGAATTTCGTCAAACAGGGCCAGCGCGGCCGCATTGTCGCGCATGGCGATAAACGCCGTGTCGTCGCCGGCCAGCGTGCCCACGAGACCATCCACTTCGATGGCATCCATAGCGCTGCAGGCGGCGGATGCAAGCCCGGGAAGCGTGCGAAGGACAAAAAGGTTCTGCGCCACATCGTAAGACACGACGCTCTCCCGGAAGATCTTCTGAAGGCGCTGCAGGTGATCGCCCGTCTCGCGTCTGGTGGCGACATAGCGATATCCCCCGTCGGGAGAAACCTCTTTGGACAGATGCATGTCACGGATGTCTCTGGACAGCGTGGCCTGAGTGGTGTGGATTCCGCGCAGTTCCAGTGCGTGCATCAGCTGGTTCTGCGTCTCGATCGCTTCGTTGGAGATGATCTCCAGAATCACGGCCTGACGGTTGCTCTTCATGGTTTCATTCCTCCTTTCCTACGTTTTTTGGTATCTGAAAACCCGTAATTCCGGGTCTTTACCGACAAAATCATTACCTTGACGAATGCATTACCTGTCTCCCCGCCTTGAGCACTCGCAGGTGCCATGCAAGCGAGCAACCATGTGTAACATGGCTCTTAGCGAGTCGCAGACGGCGGGGGACAAAGTTTACACGGCAGATCATACCGTGAAGCGATATCCTTACATCAGCTTGGCAAGCTGTTCAAAAAAGCTTCTCTTGCACAGATCGATCATCGGGACGCAGCGTTCGGCACAGCGGATCTCCAACAGGTCCCCGCTCTCCAGATCCGCAACCTGGTAGCCGTCCACCGCAAGATAGGCCCGACGCCCTGTGAGCTTCTCCGTCAGAACGCGCACGGCGCGCTTTGGAGAGAGTACATAGGGCTTGGCAGAGAGCGTGTGGGCGCAGATCGGCGTCAGGAGAATCGCCCTGGCATCCGGTTCGGCGATCGGACCGCCGGCCGACATGGAATAGCCCGTGGACCCCGTCGGGGTCGCAACGATCAGACCGTCGCCGGAGAAGGAGAACATCTCTTTTCCGTCCGCCCAGGCGGTCGGCTGAATGCATTCGCCGTAGCCGTGGACCACGACGTCGTTCAGCGCGTAGTCATGCAGGATTGCCTCGCCGCCCCGCAGCAGCGAGACCTCCAGCATCATCCGTTCGCTAACGGGAACGCCCGGCTCCAGTGCCTGTACAATTCCGGGCAGCTCCTCCGGCTCCATGCTGGTCATGAAGCCCTTGGTGCCGAGGTTCACGCCGAGAATCGGAATCTCGGCTCCGTCCAGTTCGCGCACCACCGCCAGAATCGTCCCGTCGCCGCCCAGAACCACCACATGACTGAGCTGCGGCAGGACCTCGCGGAGCGTACAGATCTCCACATCCTCCGGCGGCAGCCAGTCCGCCCCGGTGAATACGGGACAGACGCAGGTCCCGTAGCCGGCCGCGGAAAGAAGCGTGCGGCATTCCCTCGTTCTGATGAGACCTGCATCACGAAACGGATTCGGGCAGAGCGCTATCATAGTTTTCCTCCGTGCGCGGCTTCCACCACCGCGCTGATATCCAATACGGGCTCTTCACGCGTGTCATTCACCAGCCAGGTCAGAAACTCGATGTTTCCCTCCGGTCCGCGGATCGGAGACCAGTCCAGCCCCATCACGCTGTAGCCCGCTTCACGCGCCGCAGCCAGGCAGGTTTCAATCACACTGCGATGCACCGCGGCGTCCCGGACGACGCCTTTCTTGCCCACCTGCTCGCGCCCCGCTTCAAACTGGGGCTTGATCAGGCAGATATAGTCCGCCCCCGGCTTCAGAAACGTCCGGATCACCGGAAGAATCAGCCGGATCGAAATAAACGAAACATCCATCACCGCGGCATCCAGCGGCTCGGAAATCTGCGCGGAAGTGAGATAGCGCAGGTTGCAGCGCTCCAGGTTCACCACCCGGGGGTCCTGGCGGAGCTTCCAGGCCAGCTGCCCGTAGCCCACGTCAACGGCATAGACCTTTGCGGCTCCGTTCTGCAAAAGCACGTCCGTAAAGCCACCCGTAGAAGCACCGCAGTCGATGCAGGTCTTCCCCGCCACCTTGACCGGGAACACCCGAAGCGCCTTTTCGAGCTTCAGACCGCCGCGGGAGACGTATTTCAGTGTCTCACCCCGCAGCTCCGGCACGCAGTCGGCCGGAACCGACATGCCGGGCTTGTCCGCCTTCTGTCCGTTCAGATAGACGGCGCCGCTCATGATAACCGCCTTGGCCTTTTCCCTGCTCTCGGCAAGCCCCAGATCAAAGACCCTCTGGTCGAGCCGGGTCTTATTCATGCCCGCGCTCCCGAAGCAGCTCTTCCGCCCGGGCGGCAATGGACGCGGCATCCAGGCTGTTGTCCATCAGAAGCTGCGCCCTGCCGCCGTGGGGGATGATCCCCCGGCCCAGATTCAGTATCGAGGAGCGGAGTCGGATTCCCTTCCGGGCTGCAAGTGCGGAGAGCACCGTGCCGATGCAGCCGGCCTCACAGACCTCCTCCGCGGTCAGAAGCAGGCCGGTCTTCTCCAGAGAGCTGAGGACCAGCGGGAAGTCGTCCCCGCTGATTTCGCCGAGCTTGATCACCTCGGCCGAAATGCCGCGCTGGGCGAGGATGCCCGCAGCGCGCTGTACTTCGCAGACCAAGGTTCCGTAGGCCACCAGGGTGAGGTCGTTTCCGGGCTGCAAAAGCGCTTCCTTCTCCGGATGGAGCGCGCCGTAGCCGCATTCGCCTCCCCTCGGGTAGCGGATCGCCGCCGGGCCGTCCGTCTCACAGACGGCCGTCTTCAGCATCGCATGAAGTTCGGCAAAGCTCGCGGGACAGAAAATCTTCATTCCGGGGACCGTTCTGAGGTAGGCGACGTCAAAAATTCCATGGTGGGTCTCCCCGTCGCTGCCCACCAGGCCGGCGCGGTCGATCGCAAAAACCACGTGAAGCTGCTGCAGGGCGACGTCATGGATCAGCATGTCAAAGCCACGCTGCAGGAAGCTGGAATACACTGCGAACACCGGGATCAGTCCCTGTTTGGCCATGCCGGCCGCCATGGCGGTGGCGCCGCCCTCGGCGATGCCGACATCCGTAAAGCGCGCCGGGAAGCGGGCGGCAAAACCGTCCAGTCCGGTGCCGTTGGTCATGGCCGCCGTGATCGCCACCAGCTTCGGCTCCTCTTCGGCAAGCTCACAGATCGTCTCGCCGAAGCAGTCGGAGAAGCATCTGCCTGCCGGCGAGAGTTCCCCCGTCAGGGCATTGAAGGGACCGACACCGTGATAGATCTCCGGATGCGCCTCGGCGTATTCAATCCCATGGCCCTTCTGGGTCAGCACATGGACCAGAACCGGCTCTTTTGAATCCCGCGCAAGCCGGAACACCGTCTCCAGCTCCTTGAGGTTATGCCCGTCCACCGGTCCCAGATAGTTCAGGCCCATGGCACTGAACATATTGACCGGCAGCAGCTTGTCCTTCATCTTCTCCTTCAGGTCGTGGTTGAAGGAATAGACCGCCGGCATGCCCATGAACACGTCCCGGTACCAGCGCTTGAAGCGGATATACCCCGGCCGGATCCGCATCCCCTGCAGGAGGCGGGCGGTTCCGCCCACGTTCGGGTCGATGGACATGTTGTTGTCGTTCAGGACCACAACCATGGGTTCCCTGCTGGCCGCGGCGGCGGCAAGGCCTTCATAGGCAAGCCCGCCCGTGAGCGCCCCGTCCCCGATCACGGCGACGACGTCATAGTCTTCATGCAGAAGCGTGCGGGCCTTCGCCATGCCCACCGCCACGGAGATGGAGTTGGAGGCATGGCCCGCGATAAAAGCATCGTCTTTGCTCTCATAGGGCTTCGGGAAGCCGGAGAGGCCTCCGTACTGCCGGAGGGTATCGAAGCGGTCCCTCCGGCCGGTGATGATCTTGTGGGCATAACTCTGGTGCCCCACGTCAAAGACGATGCGGTCCTTTTCGGTGTTATAGACACGGTGCAGCGCCAGCGTCAGCTCCACGGCGCCGAGATTGGACGCCAGGTGCCCGCCGGTTTTGGATACAGACTCCACCAGAAAGCAGCGCAGCTCAGCGGCAAGCTCGGCGAGCTCTTCCTCCGAAAGGCGCTTGATGTCCAGTGAAGAGTTGATCGATTTTAAAATATTCATATCATCAATGATTCCGCTTCGCTAATTTTGTCGCAAGCGCTTCCAGGAATCCGGTGTCATCGAAAGCACCGCGCAGGCATGCACAGGCCTCATCGGTCAGGCGGTCTACCAGCTGCCCGCAGGCCTCTTCGCCCAGGAGGACCATATAGGTGTTCTTGTGCTCCGCCGCGTCCGAGCCGATGGGCTTGCCCAGTTCCGCCTCGCTGCTCAGCGCGTCGAGCATGTCGTCGCGGATCTGAAAGGCCATGCCGACGGCGGCGCCGAAGCGGGCGGCCGCCTCTTCCTGCGCGCTGTTTCCGCCTGCCGCGGCGACCCCCATGGTGCAGGCCGCGGTCAGGAGAGCACCCGTCTTTCTGGCGTTGATCTCGTCGAGTTCCCGGGAAGTGAGCCGCTTCCCCTCTCCGATCATATCCAGATACTGGCCCCCGCACATGCCGTCAAAGCCCACGGCGTTCGCCAGATGGGTCGCACAGCGCAGCCTGGCCGCGTCCGGGAGGGAGGAGCGCAGGATGGTTCCGAAGGCCTCCGCCTGCAGCACATCCCCGGCCAGCGTGGCGACGCATTCGCCGAAGACGATATGATTCGTCGGCTTTCCGCGGCGCAGGTCGTCGTTATCCATGCAGGGCAGGTCGTCGTGGATCAGGCTGTAGGCGTGCAGCATCTCGATGGCGCAGGCCACGTCCAGCGCTTCCTTCGGGTCTTTCCCGCACACGCGGCAGAATTCCAGCACCAGGATCGCCCGGATGCGCTTTCCGCCCGCGAGCAGGCTGTATCGGGCCGCGTCACAATAACCGTACATCGGGTCGGACTCCGGCAGGACAAAGAACTGTTCCAGTCTTGCCTCCACCATGCGCCGGTATTCGTCCATCGTATAGGTCAGATTCATTGGATCATTCTTCAAACGGCAGTTCCTCCGGTTCCCCGTCGTTTCCCTTTCTGAGCTTGACCACCAGCTGTTCGGCCTCGTCCAGCATGGCGCTGCAGTCGGCAAGCAGTCCGGTGCCTTCTTCAAAGTATGCAATCGATTCCTGCAGAGGGATATCCCCCTTCTCCAGGTGGAGGACGATCTCCTCCAGGCGTTTCATCGAGTCTTCAAATGACAGTTTCTTACGTGCCATGACGTTCTTCTTCCTCCGTTTGTTCCACAAGGCAGTCCGCTCTTCCGTCGGAAAAACGCAGCGTGACACGGTCGCCCCGTCTGAGCTGTCTGACGCTTCTGACCGCTGCGCCACGGCCGTCATTCGCCGCGACATAGCCCCGGCTCAGAACCTTCAGCGGACTCATCGCATCCAGCGCCGCCGCCTGCCGGACCAGCACCCTGCGCTTTTCAAAGACAAGCTTCTGTCCGGCTGACGCGAGCCGGGCGGACATGCGGTCCAGATCCATCCGCCGCAGATCGACAAAGGACGACGCGTCCCGGAGCACACCGCGGTTTCTCAGCGAGTCCAGCTGCTGCCGGCGGCGCTGCAGATCGCGGGACACGGCATGGTTCAGTCTCGCCGAGACGGAACGGAGCAGTTCTTCCACCTCATGCCGGTCCGGTACGGCGATTTCGGCGGCGTTGCTGGGTGTCGAGGCCCGCCGGTCCGCGACGAAGTCCGAAATGGTGACATCCGGCTCATGCCCGACCGCCGAGATCACGGGAATCTCGGAGGCGTAGATGGCCCGGGCTACTCTCTCGTCGTTGAAGGCCCAGAGATCCTCCAGCGAGCCGCCGCCCCGTCCGGTGATGATCAGATCGGCGACCTGATGGCGGTTGGCATAGCGGATCGCCGAGGCGATCTCCGCGGGCGCCTCCGCCCCCTGGACACGGACCGGCAGCAGCAGGACCTTCGTCATCGGCCAGCGATGACGCAGGATGCGGATCATGTCGTGCACCGCCGCGCCCGCGGAGGAGGTGATGATCGCGATCCGCCCTGGGAAGGCAGGCAGGGGCTTCTTGTGCGCTTCATCGAACAGCCCTTCGGCATAAAGCCGCTGCTTGAGCTGTTCAAAGGCCACCTGAAGGTCTCCGACGCCGTCGGGTACAATCGAGGTGCAATAAAGCTGATACGCGCCGTCGCGGGGATAGACCCGGAGACTGCCGCTGACAAATACCCGCATCCCGTTTTCCGGGCGAAAGCGGAGCTTCGCGGCACTGCTGCGGAACATGACGCACCGGAGGCTGCTCTCCTGATCTTTCAGGGTAAAATAGTGGTGGCCGGAGGGGTAGATCTTATAGTTTGACAGTTCGCCCTCCACGCACAGATTCCGGAACCGGAGGTCGGATTCCAGAAGGTTCCGGACCGCTTCGTTCAGCTCGCTGACGGTCAGGCTGAGACGGCCGTCCTCTCCGCTCATGTCTCCGGCGCGGGCTTTTCATCCCGCAGGAAGCTGCCCAGCAGGCCGTTGATGAAGGCGCCCGCCTGGGGAGAGTCATAGGTCTTTCCCAGTTCCACCGCTTCGTTCACCGCGGCGGAGTTCGGGACATCGTCCAGGTAGAGAATCTCACAGATGGCGCAGCGAAGGATGGCCAGGGTCGATTTGGCAATCCGGCTGAGCTTCCAGCCTTCGGCATAGCGGCTGATGATCTCGTCAATCTCGCTCTGATGCAGCTGGGCATTCTCCACCACGCGGCGGATATACGCCGCCTGCTCCTCATCCGGAGCCTCGCGGTAGAGTTCGTCCTCCTCTTTCAGGCTGTCATAGTGTTCGTCCGAGAAGAACAGCGCCATCGCCTCTTCCGCCGTGGAGGCATTGGACTCCATGGAGAAAAGAATCTGTACGGCGATCTGCCTCGCAGTCATTCTTGTCATCATAATCGCTTTCCTTATCGGTCAAAAGAGATTCCGGAGACATGCACGTTCACTTCGGCATCCTCAAACCCGGTGGAGGCCTGAACCACAGACCTGACGGCAGTCTGGACGTTCTTCGCGACATTCACGACATTATTGCCGTACACAACGGTAATGATGGCATCGACGATAATCTTCTGTCCTTCAAAGTGGACCTTGACCCCCTTGGGCAGGGTCTTGAGGCCGATCAGCTCGGCAAGCTCCGCTCCTGCCGTTGTGGACATGCCGGAAACCCCTTCCACGTCCAGAACCGCCGCGCGGACAATCCCTGAAATCACATCTTCCGAAATATTGATGCTGCCGTTTTCTTCCCGGTAGCTGATATAGCTGTCGCCCATAATTATTCCTCCAAACCAGAATCTTTAATATTTTACCACGAAAGCCTGAAAAAAGGAAGCCTCATTGCATATTTTTCAGAAAACCTCAGGAAAAGTCTTCGTTCCATTGTTGAAAGATTCCGCAAAATATGTTATATTCACCCCTGTATCATGAAGGGGGAACCGAAATGGAAATCAAAATCATGTATGCCGCCGCCATTTTCTTCGGCGGATGGCTGATGTCGTATGTTTTTCTCCGGCAGCTTCTGTTCAACTTCCGGGTCGCCTATCCGCTGCTGAAAAAAATGAACGCGCTGGATCCGGAGCTGATCGCCCCAGGGGCCCGGCGCTATACGAACACCTCGGTGGCCGTCTGCGCGGTGAGCATCGCCGTGCTCTGCGGCGTGGTCGTGTTCCTGTGCCCGAAGTACCTGATCATCTCGTTCTTCGTGGGCGTCGCGCTCTGTCTTGTGATGATCCTCGGGAAGATCACGCCCTCCAACCGGGCCATGTTCGAAAGCTTCTGCAGCTGGTACTGCCGCTTTGTGCCGGATGATGAGCTCCGGACCATCCTGTATAACAAGGACTTCAAGAAAATCAACCGCCGCCTGCGCGAGCTCGGCTACGGGAGCAGCTTTGTGCCGGAGTTTCAGGATAAGACCTGATTCTCTCCCGAAGGGCGCCGCCGTCCGGTCTGCCCGTGAGCGTACGCCGCGGCTCATGATCTCCGGTTCTGAAGAACCCGGCCTCCGATGGAAGCGGAGGCCGGGTTTCTGCGTTTTTCAGGTCTTCCCATGAGGCCACGGAAGGAACTGACGGTCTTTTACCAGGAAGGCACGCCGGGCAAGCTCCGCCATCGGCGTGTCGGTCAGGGAGTCGGAGTAGAAGCTCTCGACGCTGTCTCGGTCATACTGTTCCAGAAAGCGCCTGACCTTCTCCCGGTCATGGCAGTTCTTTCCCTGGATCTTTCCCGTATACGGGTTCATCGGGGTCGCGATCAGCGAAACACCGAGTTTTTCCGCAGCCGGTCTCAGCAGAAACTCCGGTGAGGCGGAGATGATCAGATCGTCGCTGCGCTTCTGCTGAAGATACCAGGGCTCGATACGCCCGAAGTTTTCTTCCCAGAATTCCTCTACGATGCGCTCGACGCTGTCCACGCGGTTCAGGAAGGAGAACATGCTCTCCTTCAGTTTTCTGGCGTCCTTCCGGCCCTCCCGGAGGTAGAGGATAAACTGCCACAGGGTACCCGGCAGGACCTTGAAGACCGCCCTGGGATAGTGCCGCGCGCAGAAGCGCACGAAGCAGTAGGAGCTGTCGGGAACAAAGATCGTCTCGTCGAAATCATAGACGTTCATTCCTTCAGCGGCCCCTCTTTTCCAGCGTCAGGCAGGTCAGGGCATGGATGACCGCGGCCGCGCCGAACAGGAAGTCCAGCGCAGCGACCAGTCCTGTCTGAAGCACCGCCGCTGCCCCCAGAACAGCCAGCAGGATCTTCACCCCGAGGAGGGCGCAGGAGTGAATGAGCAGCGTGAGCTCCGTCACCCGGCAGATCCGGAAGGCCAGCGGAATCCGCGTGATGTCCTCCGAGAAGATCGTGACATCCGCCTCCGGCGTTTCCGCCTTCGGCTCCAGGCAGACGGAGATATCCGCCTCCCGGAACATGCCGGCATCGTGATAACCGTCTCCGACGCAGGCGATCCTTGCGCCGTCACCGTGGGCCGAGCGCAGATAGCGGATGGCGGAGCCCTTCTCCTCCGGGTTCAGCTCCGGCTTGACCATGTCGAAGTTCAGAGAGGAAGCCAGGGTTCTCGCGCCGGAACGGACGTCCCCGGTCAGCATCACAAGCGACGACGCCCCCAGCGAGCGGAGCTCTTCCAGCGCCTCGAAGGCGTTTTCACGCAGGGCGTCGGAGATCATGATATAGCCGCGGTAGGTGCTGTCCACCGCCACATGAACAGCCGAGCCCGTTTTGGACGGGATTTTGTACCAGATTCCGTTCTCTTCCAGCAGTCCGGCATTGCCGACGTAGATATGATGGCCGGAGAAGAAGGTGCTGACCCCCCTGCCGGAGATTTCCTTCGTCTCCACCACGCCCTCCGGCACAACGCCTTCGCGGAGCCCCGCGGCGGCCTTCAGCGCCATGGCGATGGGATGCTCCGAGCGGCATTCCGCCACGGCGGCGATCCGCAGCAGTTCCTCCTCGCTCACGCCCACCGGTGCAATCTCGGAGATCATGAAGCGGCCGTCCGTCACGGTGCCCGTCTTGCTGAAAGCGAAGGTCCGGCAGCGGCTGAAGCGCTCGGGTGTGTCGTCGCCGGCAAACAGGATCCCGGCCTTCGCCGCGCTGAAGACCGCGCCGAAGTGGGTCAGCAGCGAAGAAAACAGCACCGCCGACGGCGAGGCGAGCACGAGGAAAATCATCGTCCTGTGCAGCCAGGTTTTCCAGTCCACCAGATGAAACAGCGTACAGACCGCGAAGATAAGCGCGATCAGCACATAGAGCGCGTAAAAGCCCAGCGACGCCGAGGCCAGAGCGCTGCGCTCCGGGCTCTTCTCCGCATCTGCGGTCTCCACCGCGTGCCGAAGCTTCAGGTCGCTCTCTGCCAGATAGTCCGGCGCGGCGTCCCGGTGCAGCAGCGTGTAGGCCTCGACCTGCGTCAGCAGGTCCGCGAAGATCAGGATCAGCGGCGCCGCGGTCGTCTCGCCGATCAGCATGGCCAGCAGCGCGGAGAGGAGCCAGGTGATCTCCTCCAGCGGGGCCTGTTTCCAGCGGAACAGCTTCCAGCCCTGCAGGGCGGGCGGAACCGCCGCCGTCAGAGCCGCCAGAATACAGACATAGAGCCGAAGCGGCGCCAGCGCCCGGATCAGCACGCCCAGGAGCAGTAACAGCCCGGCGCCGGCAGCAAGACCCAGGTCCCGGCCGGAAAAATGCCTCTCCAGTGGAAAACGCAGTCCGAGAAGCTTCCGGACCCATGCGTTCAGTTTTTCCGGAATAGAGAGCACAGACGGTATCGTGTTGAACGCGGAGCTGTGTTTGCTCATTTGAATTCCTTTCTCTTCAGGCATGCAAGAAGCACGAGAACAAGTCCGAAGGCGACGCCCGCCATGTCCACGGCCACATCGATCATCGTGCCGGCTCTCCCCGGGACGAAGGTCTGATGGTATTCGTCAGAGCAGGCATAGAGGAAGCAGAAAATCAGGGAACAGCCCGCCGCCCGGAGCGGAAGCCGCCGTTCCAGCAGGAGTTCTCGGAAAAACAGCGCGGAAGGAAGCGCCAGCATGGCATACTCCGCCATGTGGGCGTATTTTCGAAGATCCATTTCGGGCCCGCGGTCCGTAAGACTCGGAAGCAGCCGCATCAGCGTCCTCCCGAAGGCGGTTTCCACAAGCCACTTGCTCATGCCGCCGGACTCGGTCCCGTCCTTTGCGGACATGAAGAAAATCATCCCCATGACCGCCAGCGTCAGGAGGCCATACAGCCACAGGTGCTTTCTGTTACGCTTCATTGTAATCGAATCAGTACCGGAAGTCAAACATCAGATCATAGATGCAGACCGTCTCGCCGTCTTTGATCCCCAGTTCCTCCAGGCGGTCGAAGATCCCCGCCTTCCTCAGGCAGCGGTCGAAGAACATCCGGCTCTCATAGTCGGAAAAGTTGACCGTGGCGGCCACCCGCTTCAGCCATTCCCCTTCCAGCTGCCAGATACCGTCCTCGCCGTGCTCGATGCGGACGTCCTCCGCCCCTTCCGGACTGGGTTCCGGTTCCACGTAGTCCGGTTCAAAGGGGGCGATGGGCGGAAGCGAGGAGAGCTTCTCGGCGCAGAGGCGAATGAGTTCGGCCGTTCCCTGGTGCGTCGCGGCGCTCAGCGTCAGAAGCGGCAGGCCCAGACTCTCGACATGGGCGCGGAGTTTTTCCAGGGCCTCGCCGTCGTCGGTGATGATGTCGCACTTGTTGGCGACCACGATCTGCGGCCGCTCGGCCAGGGCAGGCTCGTATTCGCGCAGCTCGCGGTTGATGATGGTGAAGTCCTCCACGGGGTCCCGTCCCTCCGAGCCGGAGGCGTCCACCACGTGCACCAGCAGGCGGCAGCGCTCCACATGGCGCAGGAAGTCATGGCCGAGTCCGGCCCCTTCCGAGGCGCCTTCGATGATGCCGGGAATATCCGCCAGGACAAAGCTGCTCCCCTCGTCGGCATAGACGACGCCGAGGTTCGGGTAGAGCGTGGTAAAGTGATAGTTTGCGATCTTGGGATGCGCCTTGCTCACAACGGAGAGCAGCGTCGACTTGCCGACATTCGGGAAGCCGATCAGCCCCACGTCCGCCAGCAGCTTCAGCTCCAGCGTCACATCGCGCACTTCCCCAGGGAGCCCGGGCTTGGCAAAGCGCGGAACCTGCCGGGTCGGGGTCGCAAAGTGCATGTTTCCCCAGCCGCCCCGGCCGCCCTTGGCCGCCACGAAGGGCTTTCCGTCGGACATGTCGTGCATGAGGCTGCCCGATTCGGTATCCCGGATCAGGGTTCCACGCGGAACCCGGACCTCGAGGTCGGCGCCGTCCTTCCCGGCGCAGCGCTTTCCCTGTCCGTTGGCCCCGTCGGAAGCCGTGTATTTTCTCTTGTAGCGGAAGTCCATCAGGGTTGTCATGTTATCGTCCGGGATAAAGACAATGCTTCCGCCCCGGCCGCCGTCCCCGCCGTCCGGACCGCCGGCCGCGATGTATTTTTCCCTGTGGAACGCGACCGCACCGTCGCCGCCCTTTCCGGCATGCAGGTGGATCCGCGCTTTGTCAACAAATGAGGGCATGGTCTCCTCCGTTCCGATATAATGAAAAGGCCGGACATGCGTCCGGCCTGATTCCCGTCAATTTACTGGGCGAGCTCCTCATAAACGGAGACTTTCTTGCGTTCCTTGCCCAGGCGTTCGAACTTAAC
>Ga0256405_10007190_pt1 | contig 17032 bp, 18 predicted proteins | sample RumenRJG_02DNA_FD_189096 | JGI IMG/M metagenome (GOLD analysis project Ga0256405, IMG submission 189096) | Bovine rumen microbial communities from Lethbridge, Alberta, Canada - RJG_02 | ecosystem: Host-associated > Mammals > Digestive system > Stomach > Rumen | place: Canada: Alberta...
GAAGCCGGGATCCTGAAAAGTACCGTGGGTCGCACGGGAATTAAAGCCTGTGGAGAGAATGTGAGACGGAGCCTTTAGGGGCACGCAGATCTCTGTGAATCAGGAATCCCCCACTTCAAATTCGCAGAAGTGAATTAAGTGGTGGGAGCGTTCAATTTGCGAAACTTCTTCTTATCTGTGAAAGGAATCTTTCAGCCATGGGAGTGAATGTCTGATAACGGTTCCAGATAAGGTACAGGTTGACTTTGAGCTCGGGCTCCAAGGGGCGGAAGGTAAGGCCGCTTTCGGGGGAAACGTTCACAAGATCCTTAAAGGAAAGCTGATAGCCCAGTCCTTCACGGACGAACATGGATGCGTTGTAGGCCAGCCTGAAGGAACCCTCCAAGTGAAGATCATTAAAGCGCTCTCCTGCCCATTCTTTGATATCACCCTCCCAGCCTTGAGCGGATGTGAAGAGCGGCAGACCCATCAGATCCTCCACCTTTATGGAGGGCTTGGAGGCCAGTGGGGCGTCAGCCGGCAGTATCAGTCCCCAGATGTCATTTTCGGGGAACTGGATGGAGTCGTATTTCTTTTTATTGGGGGCATCGCATATGACTGCGAAATCCAAGAGGCCCTTATCCAGCTTCTCTGTGACCTGCTCCGTGTCGCCGCTGGTGATGTGGTATTTGAGACCCGGGTACACCTCCTTGAGAGACCGTAGTTCCCTTGCTAAGTGACGGATCTGGTAGGATTCGGCGAGGCCGAAGTACAGGTCCCCTCCCGTAATATCATCCAGGGACAGGAATTCATGCTCTATCTTGTCCGCCATGGTGATCAGGTCTTCGGCACGGTCTCTCAGAAGAGCCCCCTCCTCTGTGAGTGCGATGCTGAAGCTGTGACGGACGAAAAGCTTCTTGCCAAGCTCATCTTCAAGGCTTTTGAGGGCCTTGGACAGGGTGGGCTGGGAAACGTGAAGGTGTTCAGAAGCTCTGGTCATGTTTTCCTCCCTGCAGACTGCAAGGAAGTATCTGAGTGTGCGTATCTCCATGTTATTTCCTCCGGATCGATGGACTATGATATTCCATAATCGAATATCACGATATTCATTATAACCATTAGCGAGGGCTCTTGCAATATAGTATATTGATCTTGCAAGAAGAAAGGATGAGACCCATGACATGATGGATCAGCTTGAAAATATGAAAACGATGCTTTCAGATGCAGGCTTAGGCCACGAGGCCATTGCCAGAGCGGAGAAGCTCATGGAAGCAGGAATGATAGATGATCTGATCCGCCACATGCGCCTTTGCCGGTGCCAGCTCATGGAAGACCTCCACGAGACCCAGAAGAGGGTGGACCGCATGGATCATCTTATCCGCAACACCGAAAAAACTTTTTCTAAATAAAGAAAGTAAACTACCATGATCAAGAAGGAAGAACTGAAACATACACAGGATTGGGACAAGACATTCCCCGAAAGCGACAAGGTCGATCACTCCAAGGTGACCTTCGTTAACCGTTACGGCATCACTCTGGCAGCTGACATGTATGTGCCGAAGAATGCAGAGGGCAAGCTTCCGGCCATCGCAGTAAGCGGTCCCTTCGGCGCAGTGAAGGAGCAGTGCTCCGGACTCTACGCTCAGACGATGGCTGAGAGAGGATTCCTCACCATCGCCTTCGACCCCTCCTTCACAGGAGAAAGCGGCGGAAACGTGCGCTACATGGCGTCTCCCGACATCAACACTGAAGACTTCATGGCAGCGGTAGATTTCCTTTCACTCTGCGATCTGGTGGATCCTGACAGGATAGGGATCATCGGAATATGCGGCTGGGGCGGAATGGCCATAAATACTGCAGCGCTGGACACCCGCATCAAGGCTACAGTGGCTTCCACAATGTACGATATGACCAGAGTCAATGCCAAGGGATACTTCGATTCAGAGGACAGCGAGGAAGCCAGGTACGAAAAGCGTGCTGCAATGTGTGCTCAGCGCCTGGAGGATCTGAGAAACGGCGAGTACAAACTGGGAGGAGGAGTTGTGGATCCCCTTCCGGAGGACGCACCGTACTTCGTAAAGGACTACTATGACTACTACAAGACAGACCGCGGTTATCATGAGAGATCATTGAACTCCAATGGAGGATGGAACGTCATAGGCTGCGAATCATTCGTCAATCAGCCCATACTTCAGTACTCCAATGAGATCAGAAGCGCAGTCCTCATCATCCATGGAGACAAGGCCCACTCCTGCTACTTCGGAAAAGACGCCTATGCAAACATGGTTAAGGACAGCAAATATACAGACAACAAGGAATTGTTCATCATCCCCGGAGCCTCCCACACGGACCTCTATGACGGCGGCGCAAAAAACGCCATTCCCTTTGATAAACTCCAGGAATTCTTTACGGAATATCTGAGATAAAAGGAGACGAAAATGAGCAAGATTGTTTTGATCCTGTCCACAAGCCCTCGCAGGGGAAGCAACTCTGAGGCTCTGGCAGAGGCCTTCGCAAGCGGTGCAAGAGACGGTGGAAACCAGGTGGAGATGGTGTCCGTCAGGGATATGGAATTAAGGTTCTGCCGCGGATGTTTTGCTTGCCAGAAGACCGGAAAGTGCATCATTAAGGACGACATGCAGGATGTGGTTCCCAAGATGGAAAAGGCTGACGTGCTGGTTTTCGCCACTCCCATCTACTATTACGAGATGAGCGGACAGATGAAGACCCTGTTGGACAGGGGCAATCCTCTCTTCGTGTCCGACTATCGGTTCAGAGATGTGTATTTCCTGTCAACGGCTGCAGAGAATGAAGAATTCGTGCCCCAGAGAGCCATGAGCGGCCTTATGGGATGGATAGAGTGCTTCCCAAAGTCAAGGCTTGCGGGCCACGTGTTCGGCGGCGGTGTCACTGAAACAGGGGAGATGAAGGACCATTCGGAGAAGCTTCAGGAAGCCTACGAAATGGGAAAGAGGATATGAAGAAATATCTGCTTTTAGTATTGTTGATCACCATGCTACTACTAATGTCTGCCTGCGGCGGGGAACAGCAGAGTGCAAGTGAACACGCAAGCGGGACTGAGGATGTGAAGACAGAGGGATCCGATGATGATCAGGATGAGGAGGAAAAGATGCTCAGAATGTACATAGGCGATACTGAGGTCTCGGTGGATTGGCAGGATAACCGGTCAGTGGATGCCCTAAAGGAGCTTTGCAAGGATGAACCTCTTACGATATCCATGTCCATGTATGGTGGATTCGAGCAGGTCGGACCACTGGGAGTCGCACTCCCAAGAAATGATGCCCAGACCAGAACGGAATCAGGGGACATAGTCCTCTATTCCGGTGATCAAATGGTGGTATTCTACGGCTCCAATTCATGGGCCTATACCAGGCTTGGCCACATTACCGATCAGAGCGAAGATAGCATGAGAGAATTGCTGGGTAACGGCAATGTGCAGATCACTTTATGCATGGAGGACAAAAAATGAAAATACTTGTACTGAATGGAAGCCCCCGTCCAAAGGGCAATACGGCAGAAATGGTATCGGTATTCCAAGATAGTGCTGAGAAGGCCGGACATGAAGTCGTTGTAATCAATGTATGTCGGAAGAATATTGGAGGCTGCCTCGCATGCGAATACTGTCACGATAGATCCAATGGAGAGTGCTTCCAGCATGATGATATGCAGGAGATATATGGTGAACTCCGTGATACCAATATGCTTGTGCTGGCTTCCCCAATATACTATCACGGGATAAGCGGTCAGCTTAAATGCGTGATAGACCGATTCTATTCCGCACTATACCCAAAGGCCCCTGAAAGCCTTCAAAAGGTGGCCATGTTCCTAAGTTCAGGAGATCCGGACATGTACGACGGAGCCAGGTTTTCATATGAGGGAGACTTCCTTGGGTATCTTGGTCTGGAAGACATCGGCCTCATCACGAACCATGATCCGGATCATCTGGAAGCGGTAAGAAAAATGGCCGAAACACTCTAAAATTAAGGAAAATGGTTTCAATAGACGGTCCACCGGGCCGTCTATTTTTGCTGATCTTTTTGATTGATCAGTTTTTACGATGTTAAGAAGGCGAATAGTATGTTAAAATATATTGATACGATTGAAAAAGAAGATTCAAAAGGAGCAAAAATATGAGCAAAGTACTGATACTTAACGGAAGTCCCCATAAGAATGGATGTACAGCAAGAGCTTTGGATGAGATGATAAAGGTGTTCACCGAGGAAGGCGTTGAGACCGAACTGATCCAGGTGGGAAATAAGGCTATTCGCGGATGCATAGCCTGTAATTCCTGCGCCGGAACCGGGAGATGCGTATTCGACGACCTTGTGAACGAGGTGGCTCCGATATTTGAAGAGGCTGACGGATTAGTGGTGGGAAGCCCGGTGTACTACGGATCCCCCAACGGAAATCTTTTGTCCCTTATGGACAGGCTTTTCTACAGCACTCACTTTTCTAAGCATATGAAGGTGGGAGCCTCAGTGGTAAGCTGCAGAAGAGGCGGCAACACCGCAAGTTTCGATGTGCTCAATAAGTATTTCACCATAAGCGCCATGCCTGTAGCATCATCCACATACTGGAACCAGGTCCACGGATTCTCCGCAGAGGATGTGGAGAAGGACAGGGAGGGCCTCCAGACCATGAGGAATCTTGCAAGAAACATGAGTTTCATGATAAGGGCCTTCAGGGATGCCAAGGAGAAGTACGGCTATCCGACCCCGGAGACAGGTGCCTATACCAGCTTTCCGGATGGGAAATAACGACAGAGAGCTTTGATCCATGAAAAACAAAACGATACCAAAATTTTATTCCAGGGAGACCAAGCCCAGCCTGAAGCCGCTGTACATATTGACGGCTGTAGTGTTGGCGATGGTGGTGGGGCTGACCCTGACAGGGTTCAGTAACCACAGCGGGGCCATCTGCATGGTGCTTGCGCTGTATTTTTTGAGCGTGGCATTCATCTTAAGGTGGAGGTTCATGGAGCAGATCAAGTATGCACCCTATTCGTACAACACCATATTCTATGCAGGTTTCGGCTTGTTTGCACTGGCCATTTCCCTGATGTACATTATCCTTACTTTTTCTATGTTAAGGGAATCTGAGTATCAGACAGCATATTCCGTGCTATCCACCATTGCCGGATCTGCTAAAACCTTCATGCTTCTCTCGGCACCCTTTATACTGATTTTCTCCATCGCGATGATAGTATCCAACATATCACTTATCAGACACGAGGGAGGAAGCTTTGTAAATTTCCTTGGAATCATTCTTTCGGCCCTTTTCCTTGGGGGATGGACGTTCCTGTTCGCGGTGGACATGTACGTTACGGGAAGCATGATCGAGGTAATGGTCCACGACGTGTGGACGGGATTTTTTGCATCCATATGTATTTACGTGGAGTGCATGGTGCTGGGAACCATCATCTCAGACTATATATCAGCCCGCCACGAGCCGGATAAGGACAAGGATTACATGATCGTCCTGGGCTGTGCCATAAGAAAGGACGGAACGCCAACTCCTCTTCTGAGGGGCAGGATAGACCGCGCCATTGAGTTCTATGAGGCGCAAAAAACTGAGACCGGCAAGGAACTGACCTTCATAACCTCCGGCGGGCAGGGCTCTGACGAGGTCATATCCGAAAGCGCATGCATGAAGAGGTATCTCATGGAGCAGGGCATACCTGAGGAGAGAATCATCGAAGAGAATAAGTCCACAAACACATTGGAAAACATGCTGTTCTCCAAGGAAAAGATAGATGAGAGAGGGGGAGAGGCCAATGTGGCTTTCAGCACCACAAACTATCACGTTTTCAGGAGCGGTTTTTTCGCCAGAAGCGTCGGTATGAAAGCTGAGGGCATCGGTGCTCCCACCAAGTGGTATTTCTGGCCTAATGCGGCGGTGAGAGAGTTCGTGGGACTTCTCACCAAGAGGAGAGGCCTGCAGCTGACCATCCTCGGCATTATGGCGGTATGCTTCGCAGTGCTCACCGTTCTTACCTATACTTTGCCCATATGAAGAAGTTAACTATAGAAGATACAATTAAAAAGACGGGGATAATGGTGATAGACGGCGCCATGTCCACGGCCCTTGAAAGGCTGGGCTGCGACCTGAACGACCCTCTTTGGACGGCCATAGTTCTGGCTGAGAGGCCGGAGCTGGTGCGCAGGGTCCACCTGGACTATCTCAAGGCGGGGGCCGACTCAGGCATCACTTCAAGCTACCAGGCTACCATCCCGGGACTCAGAGCCAGGGGGTATTCCTTGAGGGAAGCGGAGAAGCTGATCGCCATGTCGGTCAGGTTATTCCTGGAAGCCAGAGAAGAATGGATGGAGGGATCCAAAGATCCGGGAAGGGCCACTCCACTCTGTCTGGGAAGCGTGGGCCCCTACGGAGCATATCTTGCAGACGGGTCAGAATACAGAGGAAACTATGGGATCTCCCGCAAGGCGCTGAAGGACTTCCACCAAAGGCGGGCAGAGATACTCTGGGAGGAGGGCTCTGACCTTCTTCTCTTCGAGACCCAGCCTTCTCTGGAGGAGGCTGCAGTGGGGGCGGAGATCGCCGAGGAGATGGGAGCGGACTACTGGATAAGCTTCACCTTTAAGGACGAGGCCCACATCGCAGAAGGAGAGACCCTGGAAAACTGTGCGAAGGAACTTACGAGAGAACGCTATCCTCACCTCCACATGATAGGTGCGAACTGTACCGCCCCGGAACTTGTGGAACCCATCATAGAGTCACTTAAGGGCTCCACGGAGCTCCCCATCGCAGTCTATCCCAACAGCGGTGAGAAGTACGATCCCAGACTCAAAAAATGGAATGGCATGCCCGGTTCCGTGCCCTTCGGCGAATATGCCCTAAGGTACATGAAGGCGGGTGCAAAGGCAGTGGGTGGCTGCTGCACCACGGATACACCTCACATAAGAGAGGTGGCGGAAGCCAGGGAAAGATTCCTGAAATAAAGAATAACGAAAAAGCCTCCGGCTCACGCCGGAGGCTTTTGGCATTCTATTATGTTAATTCTTTTCTTCGATCCTCTCCAGCTTGTCGGTGGGGGTGGATGCGAAGAAGAGAGGTACGTACTCTATGATCAGCTGAGAGTTCTCAAGACCGTACCACTTGATGTGGTCGCCGATCTGACGGCGGATCCTGTACTTGAAGTTTACCAGATGGTATTCAAGGGTTGGGGTATCCATGGCTGTCAGGTTGTTTCTGATGAAGCAGAACTTGAAGTTACCGATGGGGGAAGGTCCGTAAATTGAGAATTTACGCTCCTGCTCGGGAAGCTCTCCTGTATCGATGAGATCCTGAACGATCTGCCTGAGATACATGTTGACCCTCTGGGGCACCTTGAAGCCCAGAGTAATGGTAACGAAGAATATGTACTCGGTTCCGTATGTCTCCACGGTGTAGCTCTTCTCGAAGGGCTGGTCGGTGGTCTTGATGTTCAGGAACCAATAGGCCTTGGCCCGCTTGGGATCCTTGTCAAGAATGGAGTAGAGGATGTCACGTTCGATCATCTGCGGATCCTTACTTCTGGAGAAGAATACCAGGTTGTCTGCCATGAAGGGGACGCTGTCGTCGGTCCTGAGGGATGCCATGTTTGACAGATAATCCTTCATCCTTATAAAGGTGCGGTGCTGGTGCTCGATTATGGTGCCCTGTTCCCAGACGTACATTATGACCAGGAGGATCAGGGAGATCATGATGGCAACGTAGCCGCCGATCATGAACTTGCCGCAGCTTGCAATGAAGAACATGATCTCGATGAAGCCGAAGACGATACCCACAAAGGCAGCGGCGAATAATTTGCGCTTGACCTTGACCAGATATATCACCAGGAGCAATGTGGTCATCAGCATGGAGATGGTGATGGCCAGACCGTAGGCGTTCTCGATGCGGCTGGCTGTACGGAAGTAGAGGACTACCAGGCAGCAGCCTACCCACATGATGGAGTTCACCAGGGATATGTAAAGCTGACCCTTTTGGTCAGAGGGATATCTGATCTGCATGTGGGGCAAAAGATCCAGGTTGATGGCTTCCGACACCAGGGTGAAGGAGCCTGTGATCAGAGCCTGAGATGCGATGATGGAAGCCACCGTACTGATGAGTACCGCTACAGGTCTCATTCCGGGGGTGAGCATCTGGAAAAATGGATTAAGGCTTTCGCTATCCATGAGGGACTGATCGTTCATATTCCTGAGTATCCAGGCGCACTGTCCGCCGTAATTGAGCAGCAGACAGAGCTTGACGAAGGGCCAGCTCACGTAGATGCTCTCCTTGCCTACATGACCCATGTCGGAATAGAGGGCCTCAGCGCCGGTGGTGGAGAGGAATACTGACCCCAGGATCATGAATCCCATCTTGTTGCCGGGGCTGAAGAGCACCTTTATGGCGTAAAGGGGATTGATGGCCTTTAAGACTGCCGGCATGGATAAAAGATGAACGACACCGGTGACTCCGAGGAAGAGGAACCAGATCAGCATGAAGGGTCCAAAGGCCTTGCCGATACGGCTGGTGCCGGCCCTCTGGAAGGAGAACAGAGCGGTGAGAATAATGAGCACGATGAATACCACCGGCCACTGACTGTCTCCGATGAGGTCATCAAAGGCCTGGATACTTCTGAGACCATCGATGGCATTGGTCACGGTGACAGCAGGAGTAAGTATCCCGTCAGCCAGCATGGTGGCACCGCCGATCATTGCCACGAAGACCAGAGGCTTCCAGTATTTTTTTACAAGACTGTAGAGGGCGAATATGCCGCCTTCACCGTTGTTATCAGCCTTCATGGCAATCACAACGAACTGGATGGTGGTGAGCAGGGTGATGGTCCAGATCACCAGGGAGAACGCTCCCAGTATGAAGTCCTCTGAAACGGTGCCTATGCCTCCGTTTCCTTCCAGTATAGACTTCATTACGTACATGGGAGATGTGCCGATATCACCGTATACGATACCTATGGCGATGAGCATCATTCCCATGAGCTTTTTATTTTTCGGTCCGGACGCTCCGGAATTCAAAGTGTTTTCCATAATATGATCTCTCCTGCAGTATGCATGAATATCAATAAGATTTTACTCATCCAAGAGAAAATAGTCAAGGAGAGCCAGCTGCAACGCTTTATTTATGTACAAAAAACATTTTTTATATTATAATAAACTAAGTGTATTATGGGGTAGTATGGGGAAATATGTGTTGAAAGGAACTAAACTCAAGATCTCATGAAATATGATTTTGTGACAAGACCGGACAGAGCCGGCATGGACGCTCTGGCCGTGGATATGATAGGCGCTCCCGGCGGTTTCGCTCCAGGCGCACCGGACGAGGGGTTCTCGGCCATTCCCATGTGGGTGGCGGACATGAACTTCGTGAGCTTCCCCGGGATCCAGGATGCGGTCATCGAAAGAGCAAAACATCCATCCTTTGGATATTTTGCGCCGAGAAAGGAATATTACGATTCCATAATTAACTGGCAGGCTGTTAGAAACGGCGTAAGCGGTCTCGGTGAGGAGCACATCGGTTATGAGAACGGAGTCCTGGGGGGAGTGGTCAGCGCCCTCAACGTGCTCTGCTCAAGAGGAGACAACGTGCTGCTTCACAGCCCGACGTACATTGGCTTCACCGGAGCACTGACAAACAACGGATACAACATCGTCCACTCTGAACTTAAGAAGGATGAACAGGGCATATTCCGCATGGACTTCAGCGACATGGAGAAGAAGGTCACAGAGAAAAAGATCCACGTCATGGTGTTCTGCTCTCCCCACAATCCCGTGGGAAGGGTGTGGGAGCAGTGGGAGCTTGAGGAACTGTCCCGCTTCTGTGAGAAGCACGACATAACCGTGATCTCCGACGAGATCTGGTCGGACATTATCCTTAAGGGGCACAAGCACATCCCGTTACAGTCTGCCACAGAGTACCTTCACGATAATACGGCTGCCATGTATGCTCCGTCCAAGACCTTCAATCTGGCGGGACTCATCGGAAGCTACCATATAATCTACAACAAAAGATTGAGAGAACGGATCCTTAAGGAGTCATCTCTCTGCCACTATAACGACATGAATGTTCTCTCCATGCACGCCCTGATCGGCGCGTATACCAAGGAGGGAATGGAGTGGACGGACGAGATGAGATCGGTAATAGGCGATAATGTGGATCTGGCGGCATCCTTCTTTGAAAAGGTGCCGGGAGTGACACTTTCCCGTCCTCAGGGAACTTACATGGTCTTCCCGGACTTCACCGGATGGTGCGAGGATAAGGCCATTTCCATGGACGAGTTGGAGAACGCCTGCTGGAAGGTGGGAGTTGCTCTTCAGGACGGCAGAATGTTCCACGGGCAGCATAACCTAAGGATCAATCTGGCACTGCCCACAGCATATGTTAAAGAAGCCTTAGACAGGCTTGGCAAATACGTTTTTAAATAGTCGGATACGGAGGACACCGATGGAAAAATTCAAAGAATTTCTCAAAAAAAAGGACATTGAGATCTCGTTCAAAAGATACTGCATCGACGCGTTAGGCGCCATGGCGCAGGGACTGTTTTGCTCCCTTCTGATCGGGACCATCATAAACACCATTGGCACACAGTTCGGGATCAGCTTCCTGACCCAGCCTGTGGCAAACGTAGGCGGAGTGGAATACACCGTAGGAGGCATCGCCATGGCAATGAGCGGTCCTGCTATGGCCGTGGCCATCGGATATGCGCTTAAGTGCCCGCCGCTGGTGCTTTTCTCCATGATATCGGTAGGCTTCGCATCCAATGCCTTAGGCGGAGCGGGCGGTCCTCTGGCAGTGCTCTTCGTTGCCATCATCGCAGCAGAGATAGGTAAGGCAGTGTCCAAGGAGACCAAGGTGGACATCCTGGTCACACCTCTTGTGACCATCGGTGTGGGAATATTCTTCTCCTGGCTCATAGCTCCTCCTCTGGGCAGCGCTGCAATGTGGGTAGGTTCCATCATCATGTGGGCCACCGACCTTCAGCCCTTCCTCATGGGCATTCTGGTATCAGTCATCGTAGGAATGGCTCTGACCCTTCCCATCTCATCTGCCGCTATCTGCGCAGCCCTGGTGCTTCAGGGTCTGGCAGGCGGAGCAGCCGTTGCAGGATGCTGCGCTCAGATGGTGGGATTCGCGGTGATCTCCTTCAGAGAAAACCGCTGGGGCGGACTGATCTCTCAGGGTATCGGTACATCCATGCTTCAGATGGGCAACATCATGAAGAACCCAAGGATCTGGATAGCTCCCACACTGACAGCTGCCATCACCGGGCCAATCGCCACCTGCGTCTTCCACCTGAAGATGAACGGTGCAGCCATTTCATCCGGAATGGGCACATGCGGACTGGTAGGACAGATCGGCGTATACACAGGATGGGTGGCTGACGTGGCTTCAGGCGCAAAAGATGCCATCACAGCCTTCGACTGGACAGGACTTATCCTGATCTCATTCGTACTTCCTGCGGTGATCGCCTTCATCATCAATGAATTACTGAGAAAGGCCGGCTGGGTCAAAGACGGAGATATGAAGCTGTAAGGCGTACTTATGAAAACAGTTATTGAATTCATCGGCGAGGAGCCGATGGAAAACTTGATAACCAGTCTGAACTTCAAGATGGAGAGAGCCGTGATGATCGGCAGAAGTTCAGTGATAGATGAGCTGGGCGACAGGACCCGCAGGATACTGGAGAAATACTGCGGGATCGAGAGCACAGACTTCTACAAAGTGGATGAAGAGAATCTGGATGCGGTCAAAGCCAGGGTAAGAGAAATAATCGAGGCGGAGATCGCAGACGGAAACGAGATATATTTCGACATGACGGGAGGGGAGAACGTGATCCTCACCGCCTTCGGAATGGTAGCGGACGATTACGATACTCCCATGCACGTCTTCGATGTTGAAGAGGACCATATCGTGGATCTTGGAGGTTCAAGTGACAGGTCCATATTCCACAACGTGGAAGAGAGAAAGGTGGAAATAACACCGGACCTGATGGTGGAGATGCACGGAGGCAGGATCAACTACGGACTTCACAAGGATACCAAGGCCATAGATGATGAGGAGTTCGCAAAAGATGTCGCCAAGCTCTGGTCCGTGGAGGAGAAGTTCAAGGAAGAGTGGAACCTGCTTTCCATATTCTTAAGAGAGCACATGATGCCTGAAAAGTCCCTTCACGCTTCCGTAGAAACGGAAAAGGCCAGAAGCGCTCTGGCCAACATGGGCAAGGCCATGAACACCCTCGCTGAGCTGGACAGGCTGCTGGACGCTCTAGCAGAAGAGGGGCTCATTACAGACCTCCACAGAGACGGCGGATACTATAACTTCTCATACAAGTCTCAGGGCGTTAAGGAATGTCTGAGGGACGGCGGAAGCACTCTGGAACTCTACACCTATGCCAGGGAAAGAAAGGAAGCGGATTACTGCATGGTAGGCGTACACCTTGACTGGGACGGCGTGATCCACGAGACCTCGGGCATAGATGTGTACAACGAGATAGATGTTTTTTCCATTAAAGGTAACGTACCGAAGTTCATCTCCTGCAAGACAGGAAAGATGAGTCCGTCCAACACCTTGCACGCTCTGTATGAACTTAACACCGTTGCCACCCGTTTTGGCGGGAAATACGCCAGAAAGGTGCTGGTGACGTCGAGACCGGTGGCGGATGTGTACAAAACACGTGCCTCAGAGATGGGCATCGAGGTGGAGGAATAAGATGGACTGGACCATGAGAACAGAGATGCTCCTTGGGCGTGACGCTCTGGAGAGACTGGCATCTTCAAAGGTTGCAGTATTTGGCATCGGCGGTGTGGGAGGCTTCGTGTGCGAGGGCCTCATAAGGGCCGGAGTCGGGGAGCTGGAACTCATCGATTCCGACAAGGTGGATGTGACCAACATAAACCGCCAGATCATCGCCATGAACACCACCGTGGGGCGCAGCAAGGCAGAGCTCATGAAGGAGAGGGCCCTTATGATAAACCCTGAGATCAGGGTCACTTCCAGAGAGGTGTTTTTCGGACCCGATAACAGGGAAGACTTCGACTTTGCAAGCTACGATTACGTTGTGGACGCCATCGATTCCATGACATCCAAGATCGAACTGATAGTGAGAGCCAAGGAGTCGGGGACGCCGGTCATAAGCGCCATGGGTGCCGGAAACAAGCTGGATCCCACAGCGTTCAGGGTGGCAGACATATATGAGACATCGGTCTGCCCCTTGGCCAAAATATTAAGAAAAGAACTTAGAAAGAGGGATATTGATTCCCTCAAGGTGGTATATTCAACTGAGCCTGCCATAAAGGCCACGGGTGAGGACGGACGTCCGAGAAGGACACCGGGCTCGGTATCCTTCGTTCCCTCGGTCATGGGACTTATCATGGCAGGGGAAGTGGTGAAGGATCTCACAAAAGATTTAAGAGAATAAACTGAGGCAAATGGGATTTTTTGATGCGTTACAAGAATATATGCAGTACCCCTTCGTAAGGTACGCACTGATGGTGGGTGTGCTGATAGCTTTGTGCTCCTCACTTCTCGGAGTGACCCTGGTGCTCAAAAGGTTTTCCTTCCTGGGAGACGGGCTGTCCCACGTGGCCTTCGGTGGAATAGCCATAGCATCGGTGCTGAACGTTACCAACGACACCCTGGTGGTGCTGCCTCTCACGATCCTCTGCGCAGTGCTTCTTCTCAAGACAGGACAGAACGCCAAGATCAAGGGAGACGCTGCCATTGCCATGATCTCCGTAGGAGCCCTGGCCTTTGGATATCTCATAATGAATATCTTTAAGACCTCCTCGAATATTGCAGGGGATGTGTGCACCACACTCTTCGGTTCCACATCCATACTGACCCTGACCCAGAGGGATCTGTGGATCAGCGTGATACTGTCGGTGGTGGTGGTAGCCCTTTTCGTGGCCTTCTACAACAGGGTATTCGCAGTGACCTTCGACGAGGACTTCGCCAAGGCCACAGGCACCAAGACGGAGATGTACAACCTGATGATCGCAGTGGTCATCGGCGTAATAATAGTCATATCCATGAAGCTGGTGGGTTCTCTCTTGATCACTGCTCTTGTGATCTTCCCGGCTCTGTCCGCCATGAGGGTGTTCACGAACTTCAAGAGCGTGACCATTTTCTCTGCAGTATTCTCTGTGCTCTGCGCACTCATCGGAATATTGATATCGATACCAACGGGCACACCGGTGGGAGCTACCATAGTAGCCATGGATATAATCGGATTCGGCATTTGCTGCCTGGTGGGAAGGAGAACTTCTGTAATTGGATAAGAGATTAAACAAAATAGACAAGTTCAGGACGAACTTCTGGTATCTGCTTTTCTGGCCTGCATACATACTGTGTTTCGTGGGGCTGGAATTTCTGACAGAGGGTAAACAGTTCCATCTGGTGCATTGTTTTCTTGACGATATGATCCCATTCTGCGAATGGTTCGTCATACCATACCTTACCTGGCATCCTCTGATCGCCATCGTTCTGCTTTATACCTTGATAAATGAAACTGAGAATTTCAGGAAGCTTTCAAGATATTTCATACTGACATTTACGGTCACCATGGTGATATACATGATATATCCGACCAGGCTGGAGCTGAGACCGGAGACGGTGCCTGAGATGTTCCTTCTGTCGGACATAATCAATTTCGTTTACACTGTGGATACTCCTGAGAACGTGTGCCCGTCTCTGCACATCATAGGTATGATAGGCATGTTTGTCTGGTCCTGGGATGCCAGAGGGAAGGCCAGCTTGTTCTGGAAGATAGTCATGATCGTGGCAACGGTCCTGATCGTTCTATCCACGCTGTTCATGAAGCAGCATTCAGTAGTTGACGTGGCAGTGGCATTGCCCATCTCGTTTATAGGATGGCTCCTGTGCTTCAGAGGAAAAGAAATGGAGGACATCAGTGAAGGGATATGATGAAGCTGTCGAACTTGTAAACAGGATCAAATGGTCCAGAAACAAGTTTGATCTGTACAAGGAAAACTTAAGACCCATAGCCAATCTCAAACAGATGTTGGAGGAATCCGCAGAACTCTTTGCCAACCGGCCTTGCTTCTGGCAGAAATTCAACAAAAACGAGCCTTTCACTCCCATCACCTACAGCAAGGTGTTGAGGGACGTGAACAGCCTTGGTACAGCCCTTCTTTCAAGAGGAATGGCAGACAAGAAGATCGCCGTTATCGGTGAGAACTGCTACCACTGGGCGCTGAGCTATCTGGCCATAGCCTGCGGTGTAGGCGTGGTGGTTCCTCTGGACAAAGAACTGAACGCCAACGAATTAAAGCAGCTTGTGGAACAGTCCGGCGCTTCATGTGTGCTTCTGAGCCCCAAGTACAGGAAGATGTTCAAGGAAATGCTGGATCAGGGCACAGGAAAGCTGGAGTTCCTTGTGGACTTTAGAGCGGATATGTCCGAGGACAACGTATATGCTCTTTCAGATCTTTTGGCTGAGGGAAGCCATCTGCTGGACATGGGAGATAGAAGATATCTGGACAGAGAGATCGACCCTGACGTCATGGGAGTCCTCCTGTTTACATCGGGAACTACCGGCGTGGCCAAGGGAGTCATGCTGTCCCAGAAGAACCTGTGCGCAGAGATAATGCTGGATCCGCTTCTCATCAAATATACCAAGGAGGATATCTTCTTCAGCGTACTACCGCTTCATCACACCTACGAGTGCACCTGCGCATTTTTGGTATCAGTCTACAGAGGATCATCCATCGGATACTGCCAGGGTCTTAAGTATATCCAAAAGGACATGGCTGAACTGAAGCCTACGATATTTTGCGGTGTACCGCTCATCTTCGAGAGCTTCAGAAAGAGTATCTTAAAGAATGTGAAAAAGCAGGGGAAGGAGAGAATGTTCAACTTCGCCCTTAGGCTCAACAGGGCTGCAGGAAAGCTGAATCTGGACCTTGAGGGTCTGCTCCTCAGCAAGGTAAGAGAGGTCTTCGGAGGCCGCATGAGACTCATAGTAATGGGCGGTGCGCCGGTAAAGCCGGAACTGATCGACTTCTATAATGACCTGGGTATCACCGCTATTCAGGGATATGGTCTTACAGAATGTGCACCGCTGGTTGCAGCGATCCCTCCTGATAAGAAATACTTCAGAACAGGATCTGCCGGACACATCTTAAGCCAGATCGAAGTTGAGATATTAAATAAGAATGAGGAGGGCATCGGAGAGATCGCCATCAAGGGACCCAACGTGATGATGGGATACTATAACGATCCCGAAGCTACGGCCAATTGTCTGATCGATGGCTGGTTCCATACCGGAGACCTGGGATATCTGGACAAAGACGGATACATCTATATAACAGGGCGCTCCAAGAACGTGATCATTACCAAGAATGGCAAGAACGTATATCCGGAGGAGCTGGAGAACTACCTGGATGAGAGTCTTTTTATAAGCGAATCCATGGTGTGGGCGGACTCAGATGTGGACGGCGAGGACAGCGTGATCATCGCCACCATTCGCCCCGATATGGAAGAGGTGGAGAATTATCTGGGAGACGACGCAAAAGATCCCGAGGCCGTGAGAGCTCTGATCCAGAGCGAGGTGGACAGGATCAACGAGCCTCAGCCGCTTTTCAAAAAGATCTCTAAGATAGTTATCAAGAATGACGATTTTGTGAAGTCCACCACTCATAAGATCAAGAGATTCGAAGAGGAAAACAAGGGGATCTAGGGATGTGGAGTTTATACAGATTTTTTCATAAAAAACAATATCTGTGCCCCGTCTGCGGTAAGCACCACTTCATGGAGAGAGGCGCCTATGAGATCTGTCCCGTCTGTGGATGGGAGGACGATCCCGTACAGAGGAGGGAGCCGGACTTCGAAGGCGGTGCCAACGAACTGAGCCTGAACAGGTACAAGGCAAGATATGAGGAGGGGCTCCGTCAACTACCCACCGCTTAGGTCAAGACCTTGAAGCGGGGGCTTGTGACTGACCCATGGTGGTCGGCATAATGCCTCCCATGTTTGTTACCGCTTCCGCGGCTGCCGTCACATCAGGGCCGGCTGA
>Ga0256405_10007191_pt1 | contig 17031 bp, 10 predicted proteins | sample RumenRJG_02DNA_FD_189096 | JGI IMG/M metagenome (GOLD analysis project Ga0256405, IMG submission 189096) | Bovine rumen microbial communities from Lethbridge, Alberta, Canada - RJG_02 | ecosystem: Host-associated > Mammals > Digestive system > Stomach > Rumen | place: Canada: Alberta...
CGCGCAGCGACAAAGGGGACGGGCTTGTTAAGCTTGCCCCACACCCCACCAGAGGCGCTGCCTCTGGACTCTGCCAAAGGAACACAGTCCCTTTGGAATCCCATTCATTGGTATAAGGACTTTTTCGTTTACTGTGTTATTTTGTTGTAATTCTTGTATCCGAGCTCGTCAAGCTTGTCTGTCAGCTCGTCCACTGTATTCTTTGCAGCTGTATCATCGGAAGTGATCGTTATCAGCGCTTCTTTGTCCAGTTTGGATATCTCAGCTGCGATATCATCAAGACTTACCTTCTCATTGTTTAACAGATAATCATGTCCTGAAACAGTTATTTCTGCACCGACAGGACTTCTGTCAAGAACCGTTGTTGCCTCAGTTTTTTCAGCTGCCGTAGTATTTTCTTCCGTTGTAACAGCGACAGATCTGTCACTGCCCTTGCCTTTTCCCGAGTCCTTGCCAAAACCGCCGAAGCCCTTGAAAAAGTAAAGGAACAAGATTATTGCAACAATAATAATTACAAAAAGTATGCCTAATATTTTTTTCATAAAGATTACCTCACTTTGTAGTATTTATTTTAGTAAAATAAAGATTCTTGTATTCTCTTTGAATACTCATTATAGCATTTTCAACGATCGGTACAGCCTTTTCCGTACCGTATTCATCACCATTAAAGGTAAGTGTTCCGATTATAACATCATCTGTATTGTATCCTGCTTTGTTTATGAACTCTTTAAGCTTTTCCTTTAAGTCACGAACCTCTTCCGAACTTATCTCACCAAGCTTTTTGTTGCCGTAAATAATACTCAGTGTCCATATATCGCCCTTTTCAACATCATGAAGGTTAAACGAGATACCTCGTCCCTCGTTGTACGCAGAAAGTGCTTCCTGATTCTTTGCAGCATTTTCATCAGCCCGCTCAAGACGTTCCCACTCTTCTGACGCTTTTTCACGCCATTCTTCCTGTTCCTGCTGATTTTCGAGCTTTTCCTTTTCGGTTTCTTCAAGCATTGAATTATAAGATGCTTCCGCTTTATTTGCATTTTCGGTAGCTGTATCCACGTCGATCTTGCTGAAAAGGATAAAGAAAAAAAGTATTATCATCATTACATCAAGGAGCGATGTAAAATCAAGGATAACTTCTCTAACTTTCATGTTATCACCTTAATGCCTTGTCTGTTTCTGAGATTCTGCAATACCGCTTTTTCTCAGCTTCTTTATAAGGGCAAGATGTCTCTGTATAAGGTCCTCTGCATCTGCAAACAGCTTAGCATTCACTATCTTAAAAGCTACTGCAAATATTATTCCCCACGCTGTAGAAGTAAGAGCACCAAAGAAGTTATTTTTAGCATTACTTATAGCTTCTGCACTCGACATATCAAGTCCGAGAAGAGCAAGGACAGTACCAAGCATACCAAGCAAAGGAAATATCGAAATAAACGTTATAAAAAGCGTATACTCGGTATTGATTTTTCGGTAGCTGTCAAAGATCCTGTCCACCCTGTCAACATTGGACAGATCCTCACTTGCCGCTTCCCAATCATATATATCATGGTCGACAGACTGTTTATGGTGGTGCAGATTAACTGCTACAAAAACCGTTAGAACTGCAAAAGCAAAAATGATAAGATTATAATACGGAGATATCGCGTGACCAAATTTCGACCAAAAGCTCATTTTATCACCTCTTTTTAATTATACAGCATAATATTACAAAATGCAAGACGTTTCGACAATATTCCGCAACAAAAAACTCCGCATAACAGCGGAGCAAAATCAACTATTCCTTTGTATGATTATCTTTTCTCATTCCGATGATATGAACTGTCAACGTTACGATAGCGCCTATAATAAGTATCAGGTAGAATGTAAGTCCGCGGTTGATAAGAAGCGCAGGTTTTACAAGCTTCATACCGAATATCTCTGTAAAAGTAAGCAGGAAGCAGCCCTCGGAAATACCTGCTGCTCCGGGAAGCGGAAGCATCTCAACTGCTACGCCTATCATTATCTGCAAGGTAAGTATATCAACAAAACTTGTCTGATCCAATCCGTAAGCTCTGTATACTATCCATGTGATCGAAAAAAGACATATCCTCTGAACTGCGGTCAGCAAAAAGACATTGAAAACGACCGAAAGATTTTTCTTTATGTAATCAGCACCCATTGCGTATGTATCACAAATACTGATAAGCTTTTCAGTGTATTTGTCCTTGTTCTTTCGCTTCATTATCCTTATCTTTGTCAGCAGTCCGACTGTTTTGATACCAAGCGCTCTTGCCCATATCGGCTTTATAAATACAAGCAGCAATGCTGCGATAAAAGCAAGATTAAGCACAAATCCAAGAACTATCAGCCACTTCATATCACCTGCATATTGTTCGACGACATTGAAATTAAACACAAGAAAGCCAAGTGCAAGGAGTATAAGCACCGATTTATACGCTATGGTTATAAGAAGCATTATCAGCGTTGAGTAGCCTATCTTTATCTTGTCTTTCTTCATGTGAAACATCTGCATCGGCTGTCCGCCGGTAGACGACGGAGTAATATAGCAGAAAAAGAATCCGATAAACGAGTATTTCAGACATCGCAGGAAACTCGTTTTCTGATCGAGCACCCTTAGCATATAATGTATGATAACTGACTCACCCGACACAAAAAACACAGCCGCAGCCGCACCTAAAGCGATCCACGTCGGAGATGCCATTTTAAGATCACGAACGATCTCTGTAAACTCTTGTTCTTTAAAGATAAGGTGAACAGTAAAAAGCGAAATAACAAGGATCAGTCCGATATTCAATGCATATTTTAGTATTTTCTTTATTAATGTCACCCCCCTGAGCCTTCCTTTAGGTAGTTACTTTTAATTATATCATATTGTCGTTTTTTTGTCAACTCACATGATAACGGAATTCATAGCAAGTTATAATACAACATAAAATGCCTCCCTTTACGGGAAGCATTCTATATATTATTTGAAATTTATATCGTACTTTTGTCTTTGCAGCCTGCTTTCAAATTCGTCAAGCGGCAGCGGCTTATCAAAAAGATATCCCTGCGCATAGAAGCAGTTATTTTCAAGGAGTATCTTCACCTGTCTCTGAGTCTCTACTCCTTCGGCTATACATTCAAGACCCATTTCATTCGCCATTCCGACAACGTGCCTGAACATGACACTTCTCGTGCTGCTTTCGTTATCATCATCAACAGGAAGAAAGCTCTTGTCAACTTTCATAACGTTCCATGGTATCTCACGTATAAGATTAAGTGAAGAATATCCCATTCCGAAATCATCAACAGACGTACATATTCCTGCCTGCTGCAAACGGCTTACGACACGTTTGAGGTCGCGGAACTCCACATCGGTAGTTGTCTCGGTCAGTTCGATCTCAATGTACTTATGAGGAACATTGTTCCTGTCAATTATCTCCATGATATGTTCTATAAGATCAACATCCATCATATGTTTTCGTGAAAGATTGACCGATACCCTTACGACCTTCCTGCCTTCATCGAGCCAGCGGCGAATATCTCTGCATACATGATCGAGCATATAAAAGTCAAGAGTACAAATATCCGTGTTGTATTCGAGAATAGGAATAAAATCGTTAGGAGGAACTATTGCTCCGTCCTTCACCCAACGGCAAAGCGCCTCCGCACCTACGATCATACCCGTATTAATATTGATCTTAGGCTGATAATAGACCTTGAATTCTTCATTTTTGATAGCCAGCGGAAAACTCTGCTGCATATGCATTCGTTTTTCCTTACCCATTTCCATTTCATCATCATAGAATACTATACTGTCTTTTCCGCCGATTTTTGCAGCCTGTGATGCAGCAAGTATCCTGCCCATGATATCTCCGGGGTCGTCAAACGTAAAGCCTTTATTTATGCGGAACACTCCTGTACTTGCAGAGATCATCACACGTTTACCTGTTTCTTTATCATAGATCACAGGAACACCTCTGAGCGCTTCAAGTACATTATCAAGCAGACTGTCTTCCAGTACGGCAACAAAATTATCTCCGCCTACACGGCAAACTATACCTTTATCGCCGACTATACCTGCTATAAGATCAAAGTAATTACGTATAACAATATCTCCGGCGCTTCTTCCTATCTCACGATTTATAAGCGTAAAATGTCTGAGGTTATAGTGTATGGCAGTATTTCCGTAAAGCTTACCTTCTGCTTTAAGACTTTCAATATATCTCAGGAATGCACGAATATTCCTATATCCATTATTATCATAAAATGCAAATTCCTCCACAACAGTCTGAAGTCGGTATCTGCTTATGAAGCTCAGCAATGTTCGCATGACAAGCTCTACCCTTTTTTTCTCTTCACCTGTAAGGGGCTGACAATCATCAGGCATGAATACACTGCATTTTACTATAGCCATTGTCTTGGTAATTATCCTTCTGCATATTATCTCTTTGCCGCCTTTTCCGTTATCATAGGCAACAAAAATATCTCCGCGCCCTGTTTTTTCGTAACTTATGTTCTTATAGAACTCAGTTACCCCCTTTGATATATTGAAGAACTCACATAAAGGACTCAAAGCCTCCTGTATCTCCTCGATATCATATCCATTGAGATGTGTCAGAGCACCAAGCAATTTTTCAAAAAGTTCATAAAACTTAATTTTTTTGTCTTTATCCATTATAAACACTCCGTCTAAGTAATTTATATGATTAAAGAAGTATCCCCTTCTTATTCATTATTATAACATAAAAAATAATAAATAGCAACAGTCAAAACGAAAAAAATGTCAGATAATATTACAAAAATAAGACCGCCACTACGACGGTCTTATTTTTTCATACTCAGAGAGTTTCTATTTTACCAAGCAGATACTGCTGAATAACAAGTGCATCGTTTGATGTAAGACCCTTAACGTTCTTATCTACATCAGCATTTGCTAATCCCTTTGAAGTTATTGCGTTCTTGTCACTGCCGCCAAGACCGTACTTATCCGGATTTGCAAGTGACTGCATTACCAGAACAACATCAGCCATATCAACTCCGCTGTCACAGTTTGCGTCACCTGCAATATCATCTGATACCGCAGAGTTTCCCGCAGCTTCTATAAACGAGATATTCCATGCAAGTGCAGCCTGCTTTTCGAGAGAAGGAGTATTCTCAAACCATGCCTCTACTGAATCTGCATAACACTTCTGTGCAGCCACTTCTCCTCTGCGCATTCCAAGTGAACCTACATAAGGATCTACAAGTCCCACAGCCGCACCGCTTGCCATAACGCCTGAAGGAGCCTTCGGTAAGTCGGCATTGACCTCGTTAGCCCAGTATATATGGCTTGGATTATTTATATGATGACTTCCGTAGCCTGTAACATATGAAATACCCAGACCGTTTCTGCCGAATATGTAGTCCATAGCCTTTGAAACGCCGTCAAGATACTTTGAGTCACCCGTTACATCATACGCATAGGCCATGATGATAGAATTGTTTACTACAAATCCGTTGGAATCATATTCATAGCCGCTTATAACATCATGCGGAATGCTAATTGGTTCGTCAAATTTTGCAGGTTTGTAAGGTATTCCCATAGCATTATCGGAAGCATTTACATACTCTGTATATTTACTTGCTGCATTCTTTATATTCTTTTCAATGAGTTCCTTATCAGCAGAAGAGGTCTTACCGCTGAGATACAGTGATAGAGTACCCTTTGCAGCTGTGTTCACTGAATTGAATGAACCAAACGAACTTGACGTATCTCCGTCACCCAGGTCTGTAGTTATATCAAAAGCTTTTTTATGACCCTCGGATTGTTTATTATCATACTCTTTCAGAAAATCATAATATTCCTCATCGCCGACAGTAGCAAAAAGTTCGCAGGCTGCCCAGTAAGCTTCGTCCAGAACACAGTTGTCACCTCTCGGATCACTGATCGCCATCATTGATAAAGGAGCAACAGGTGCAGACACCCAGTCATTGAAATTCATTTGGGCAACGTCCCATTCAGCACGATGCTTCATAACAGAAGCCCATGCCTTCTGTGCATTGTCAAGACACTCCTTTGCAAACTCAGGGTCGTAATCTTCCCAGAGTCGTGCTGCCTGAGCCGCACAAGCTATCATGTTAAATGTAGCCGCATACGTAGGAGGTCTTACAATACGTACCACGCCGTTATAATAATCATCATAAATATATGGCACTACACCTATATCTGACTTCTTGCTGTCAATTACCTCATGATAAACGAAATTCTCATATTTTTCGCCCCAGAAGCTGTCCTTCTCGGGGTCTACCATCATTCTGAACATGAATTCAAGCTCATGTCTTGCTTCATCAAGCACATCGGGAGCACCTGCGCTGCTGCCTGCATTTTCGGGAAGGTTCATTGTCTTGCCGTCCTTCCACTTTTCGTCGGATTTGTTGAGCTTATCTCTCTCATACATATTCTGGAGCAGCCATACTGTATTTGCTCCGCCGACAACATTCTTGCAATAGTTATCAGCATCATACCAGCCGCCAGAAACATCTATACTTTCACTCTTGTCACCGTCGAAACTATTTGAATACGTTTTCTGCCATTTATGCTGTATATAAGCAACGTCCTTTGTATATGCGTTTTTGTGAGCAAGCATTGCTTTGCCGTTCTTGTCATCAGTGTTATACGAAGAGATATACTTCTCCTCAATATCCATGCCCGAACGGTTCTGATAGAAATAGTTCATTACATCGGTCAGTACACCGTCATAGATATCTTCACCTATCTTGAATTCAGGACTGATATATTTCTTGTAGGTCTTTCCTGTGAATTTATCCGTGTAGACATTCTCTGCATCATCTACCTCAATGGTATAAGTACCTGTTTTGGTCACTTCGGAGAAGTCAAGAAGCTGACAGTATTCACCTGACTCTTCGTAATATCCCTTTGATGACTCAGCGTCGTGGACAGGCTCACCATTTACAAACTTGCCTGTACCTTCATATACTACCTCGCCCGACTTATCGATAACCTTGAAGCTGACAGGGGTTTTTGCTTCGGCAGTTGCGTATGTGGCTATCTTGCTGCTCTTTGGATTATACCCCAGCTGATTGATACGCACATCGCTCCAAGCATTGATGATACCATAAACATCAGGAGAATTCCAGTGATTCTCTGCCTTCCACAGGCAAGGAGTCTCTTTCTCGCTGATATACTCATCTCCGCAATCCACGCACTCAAGAGTCATATTATCGAATTTCAGATCTGTACCCTCAGGGAAACAATCTATGTCCTGATACTCACCTGCTCCGCCGTAATCGAAGCACCATTGTGCATTTTCTATGGTCTTATTTGCAGTAAATTCACTGTCGAAGGAGTTCTTTCCTTTTTTGATGCTTACATTGTTCCAGCCCTGATTCCAGTCAGCGCTGTTATTCTGCCATACGCCCTCTGAATTCCTGTCAAGTGAACCAATAAATGTGCACAGCTCACCTTCACTTGAAGCTTCTACTTCCCAGTGTATCTTGTACTTATGACCTGCTTCAATGCGGATATTTTTGTGTCTGAATGACAGGTCCCAGCGTGAATCACCGCCGCGATTTTTTCCGCCGGGATTTACAATGGTAACATTATAAGTGCCGCCGCTTATGCTGAAATGCTGCTCGGCAGGCATGACCGAGCAGATATGCCACGGAAGTCCGATACCCTCATCGAATGTACCTTCCCCAATACAGCTGACTGCGTTGACACTTGACGGGATAAGTGCAAGTGTGCTTACAGCAGCAACAGAAGCTGCCATAAGTCTTTGTTGTAATTTTTTCCTGGATTTTTTTTGCATTTGTAAACCCTCCCTTTTACTTATTAGCAATGCAATTATTATATCATAAATGTCGTTTTAGTCAAAAGCAACATTTATTTTTATGTCATACAAGTATATTATAGCACATTTTTTATAACAAATCAACATATAAAATAGATTTTTACGCTATTCTAAAAGACTATCTTTCGCTCCGCCGCCAGATTTTATATGTTTATTTATTATACATATTCACATAATTATATTGACTACATCAAGTATCTCATGATATAATAACTAATAAATATATACACTGGGAGTGATTTTTATGGATTTTGAAAGAATCATCAATAATTATAAAGCAAAAACCTGTATAATGTCCGTAGAGAAATTCCCAGATGGTTCCTACGGTAATATTCGTATCGTTGCAGGAAATAAGGCTCATTGCGACGCTGTTCAGGATCTCCATAAACATCCTTTTGTACCGGATTCTCCTTACGAGAAATACTTTTCCCAAAACATGAATTTTGAGGATTCATGTTATCGTTCAGCCCTGCTCGGACAGCCAATACACAATTATATAATCCTTTACGAAATGGGATTATGGCTTAATCTTTTTATGCTGCCTCTTGAATCAGATAGCGAAAACATCGGCTATTGCCTATATTCATATGATGTTGCTCCTCAGCCTGACAGCGAAGCTATGTCTGAGCTTTCATATGAAAGTTCCTCTGCTGTCCTGAAAACTTGTATAAAGCTTCGCGGGACGGACGATTTTCAGGCATCTGTAGATGAAGTTATTGCTGATATACGTGATATTTGCGATGCCAACAGATGTTGTGTATTTACTCTTGATCGCACAAACCATAAATGCTCTATTCTTTGTGAAGCAAAAAAGTATGCTTCGGATACGCATTCGGCAAAAGAGCTTATCAGTGATTCTTTTTATGATATCGCCTGTACATGGGAGGATACCCTCGCCGGAAGCAGCTGCCTTATCCTGAAAAACGATGCTGATATGAATATACTCAAAGAACGCAATCCGATATGGCTTGAATCTCTGAGGAAAGCAAATGTCAAGAGCCTTGTACTGTTTCCTCTTTATTATAACGGCGAAAACCTCGGATATATCTGGGCAACTAATTTCGATACAGAGAATTATATGCAGATCAAAGAAACTCTTGAATTAAGCTCGTTTTTCCTCGCTTCTGAGATTGCTAATCATCAGCTTCTGCACAGGCTGGAGATACTAAGCTCTATCGACCTTCTGACAGGTATAAAAAATCGCAATGTCATGAATAACAGAGTTGACCGCATAATATCAGGTCAGGACTCGATCAACGAACCTTATGCAATTATCTTCGCAGACCTTAATGGCCTTAAACGTGTAAATGACCTCGAAGGTCACGACGCAGGTGATAATATGCTCAAAGCTGCCGCTTCTATGCTACAAGGCGTATTCTATGACTGCGAAGTATACAGAGCAGGCGGTGATGAATTCATGATAATCGCTACGGATATCACACAGGAAGAGCTCGGTAAAAGAATAAGCCTGCTCCGTACTCAGTCAGAAAGCAGTAAAAATGTTCGTTTCGCTATCGGTACAGATTACGTAGGCAACGATCATAATATCATTACAGCAATGAGAACTGCTGATGCGAAGATGTATCAGGATAAAAACGCATACTATCTCGCTCACCCGAAACTAAAATACAGATAATTGCTTGATTTACTGACTGCATAGCGTCATGTTATGCAGTCTTTTATTTAACGTACAAATCGTTTTCTGATTTCAAAATATCGGAGGTATCTGTCACTATGATAGCAAATAAACAATTCAGTCTGCTCTTTCCTTTTTCAGATGAAACAAATTACAAACAACTGTCAGAAACAGCCTGTCACGACCTCGGTATTGATGTGCTATGCCGCGAGCTTACCTCTGACACAAAAGAACAGAATGCTATAATGAACATTCTGTCAAATATGACTTCTGATCCTCGTGTTGCACTTTACAGGCAGAAGATCTTTGTGGATATTCTCAGGGCGCCTGATATGAGAAAGCGTATGTGCGAATTATTCGAGAAGATCGAATATATACGCAGCTTCAGCACAAGTCACGTAGAAACAGATGAAAAAATCGGGTTCTGGCACCTTATGCACAGACTTTCCGAACTTGACGACTATATCAGATGCGTCGAGGAGATGAAAGATTGCCTTTCTGAGGAAAATATGCAGTCGGAAGGACTTCAGAGCTTCAGAAAGTTTATCGACGAACTTTATGATGAAGCCTGCTTTGCCGAAATGAAAAAGGATATTGCTGACCTTAAAGCCAAGTCCTCCAATATACAGAGCGTTACCCTCGGTATAAATGTCAACGAACGATTTGAGGCTGTAAGTATGGGGCTTGTCTCCATAAATAACAAACCTTTCAAAAAATCAGGTATCGTCAGCAACTTCGCCGATGCACTCTCTTCAAAGGATAAGATACAGGAAGGCAGTGACTGGAACGGCGATATGCATTTCACTCAGGTGGACAGAGTACACACAAAAAGCGTTTCCTCTTTTATAGAAAATGCAGGCGGATTTATGGCATTGAGAAGTAATCCTTTCATGGATGGAAACGTAAGAAGCACTGTAGTTCAGAATGTCGAAAACGACGGTACTGCCAACACGACCTTCTACCTTGACAAGGTAATAAATAAGATGCTCGATTCTCTTGTGAAAAAGCTCCGCGATGTTCTCACAAAGTACTCTGACATTGCGATCATCAACATTTCAAAGACCATCCCTGAGTTTTTATACTATATCAGATTTGCCGAATACATAAGTACCAAACTGTTTGCAGGTTTCAAGTTCTGCGAACCTCAGATAATTGATTCTGAGGAAGTTTCTATGAAAGCCAAAGGTCTTTACAATCTCAGACTCGCCGAAAGCGTCGGGAAATTCAGTGAGCTTGTCTGCAATGACCTTGATTTCGATAAAAACAACACCGTTTATATCCTTACAGGCGCGAACCGCGGCGGAAAAACTACTATCACTCAGGCTGTAGGACTTATGTATGTGCTTGCACAAGGCGGCATTTACGTTCCTGCACTATCATTTGAATACAAACCTGTTGACTGTATATACACTCACTTCCCCGCCGATGAAGACAAGACTATGGATCTCGGACGTTTTGGCGAAGAGTGTGTACGATTCAAGAATATCTATTCCGAGTGTACAAAAGACAGCCTTATTCTTCTTAATGAGACCTTTTCCACTACTTCTTTTGAAGAAGGCTTCTACATCGCCAAAGATTCGGTAAGAGCTCTTCTGAAAAAAGGTGCAAGGACTATATACAATACCCATATGCACAAGCTTGCTGCTGAATTAGACCAGCTAAACAGTGACGATAATGAAGTCAAAGCATCTTCTATCGTCATGAAAAGCGATAACGGAAAGCGCTCGTTCAAGGTCGAGATCAACGCTCCCGAGGGAATGTCCTACGCAAAAGATATTGCCGAGAAATACGGCGTTACATTTGAAATGCTCACAAGCTGACATACAAAAACTCCACTCTGCATCTGCAAAGTGGAGTTTTTCCATTTTTATACCGATATTACTTTTCTATAACTCTGTTATCCTTGACATTTATGCCGGAAAGCATCGAGTTCTTACACTTGAAGTAGATACCTGCTCTTTCCATTGCAAGTCCTGAAAGCGAACAATCGCCCAGTTTTTCAAATGCTTCTACATGATCGAGAATATTTATATTTCCCGACATACGCATCTTAGCATAGTTATTTACCGAGTAATTGCGAAGCACGCTCCAGTATTCATAGCACATATAATTGCCGTTTGCCAATGGCTTGCCCTTTGGTATTCTGTATGCATCATAGGTATATCCGTTCGAGCAGAAGCTTCCCAGAGACTCCGCCTTGGAAAGGAGCTTGTCATCTCTGCCTGCTTCAATAATATAGAATTCATTATCATTATCATCAAACTCGCCGTGGATACCAAAAACATAATCATTGTCAACTTCAATATCTACATCGTATATACTGAATACGCCATATCTGTAGTTAAGGCTTATGGTCGGGTTCATTTTGCTGCCGCACTCAAAATCAGCATTCTTTACTTCCTTGAATGCGCAGTTAAAGCTTCCGTCATCCTTGACATCTTTTATAATTTTTCCCTGCGACTTTTCAATTTTTGATTTGTAGTAATAATTGTCTGTTTCACCTGAGTCGAGTTTATCAGGTATTCCAAGCTTCTTGCTTTTGCCGAGGATATATTTCTTCATGAGGACCAGATCATTGATAAGAAGTTCTCCGTCATCATCGATATCTGCGTAACGCGGACACATCTTTCTGCCGCCATTTCCAAGCAGCATACGGCGGTAAAGTATGAAATCAAATGCATCTACTCTGAGATCGCCGTTAAGGTCGCCTTTAAGCTCTTCATCTTCGTATTCATCGACATCATTAACATCAATGTATTTATTCAGTCCCATTAAGTCGGATTTGATCTCATCATTGAGTTCAAGTGATCTAACTTCTACATCTGCATCAGTATTTTCAGAATTTATATAGAAATAGCAGCCTGATACATCGGGTACCCAGTATCCTGTTTCCTTTATTGCTTCAATATGTGGCTTTACATTGATAGTGCGGGTACAATCTTTATCAGCATACGGATCACATATCTTCTTTTCAGGTATGCACCAGAAGCTCCTGTCATCGCTTTCGTGGGTCCACTTATTGTACAGATGATAAACAACACCGTCTACAGTATACTCATAAAGCTCCCTGAGATCTTCTGTGATATCATAGTCTCCATAGCCTTCAACGATATAGATCTTATCATCGCCAAAATTCGTTTCACAAGCAACGCCGTACTCAAATTTGTCGCCTTCAACGCTATTGACACTCATATCATAATTTAATGATATCTCTCCAATGTTGTTAAGCGAAACAGGCTTCTTGTATCTTTTGCCCTTATAAATATTGAAATTTTCCTGCTCCTGCCAGCTTGTCAGGAATCCATTCTCATCAGTATTTGTGTACTTATAAACGCCGTCATTTTCTGTTGTCCGATCATTTTCGATAAAGTAATCAAAGCCGTTGGAATAACCCTTTATCAATTCGCTGTTCTGCTCATTCTGCCATGCTTCAGGATAAGCACATCTGTTTTCGTCTTCAAAATCATACTTGAAGTCGTCATCAAGATAGAAATTGCAAAGAACTGCATCTCCTGTAGAATCATGACTGTTTACATTGAAATAAATATCCTTTACTGCGCCTACCTTCAAGCCTGCTTTTTCCCACGCATCGAGATGTGCTTTTATGTCTACAAAGCTCTCAACGGTAGAAGTAAAGTCAGTATGCGAAAAAGATGCCCTTGCAACGCTCCAGTACTGATCTATTGCCTTGACCGAGCTTTTATCATCAGCATCTGTTACACGCTTTGTCTTGTATATGTCGTAGGTAACTCCGTTTGAAGTAAACTCACCAAGTGACTCAGCTGTGCTCCACGGTCTGTAACTGCCCCAGCCGTCAACGATACAGCATTCTGCATTCGGCTTTTCCATATCGAAGAAGAGTCCGAAGCTGTCTCCTTCTTCAAAATTCAACTTTGCCTTGTATCTGAACTCAAAGGTGTTCATCCTATCCTTAGTAATACCGTAAGAATACTCTTTTCCGATGTAAAAGTTACCGTTATCAACCGAATCCCACTTGAAATTATAGCCGTCATCATCTGCCTCAAATTTTACTTTTCCCTGTTCTGCATCATTGTACAGATAATAAGCGTATCCGTCAATATTTCCCATATCGGCTAAACCGCTTCCTGACAGATGCTCAACCTGGTTTTCGAGGTAGCTCGCATTTGTTACTGTCGATGACAGAAGGCAATTGGTGCATGGTAACGACATTACCATACAAGCTCCTGCCATGATAGCTGAAACTCCTCTTTTCAATTTGTTTTTCATTTTTATCACTCCTCATTATTTTGAGTCGGCACCTGAAATAGGCAGTTGCGGCACCGACTTTATAAAAATATTATTCCAACATTGGGAATAATTTCATACACAGTTTTACAGACAAGAGTTCTTCTCAATGCTGCTGTCAACATATGTTTTTCTCTTATTTATTCATCTAAAAATAACATTCGGAAAAAGTCGTAACAATCGGACACTTTTTTTATAAAATTAAGAAAAAATTTATAAAAGTTTCTGTGATTCTCCTAATTCGCCTATATATCGCTATTTAATCATTCAAATCCCGACGCATCATCACTCAAATTTTTTAACAGACTTTAAAATTTCAGTCAACAATATTGATTTCTATATAAAAATAATATATAATTGAATCATCATGATATAGGAGGTCATTATTATGATAAAAAAAATGATAGCAGTTTTATCTGCTATAACAATTATGGGCAGCTATACAGCTGTCAACACGAGTCAATATTGGCTCGTCAGTTCATACGCTACAGGGGAAACTGCTGAACAGGCTGAAAGCTGCGGCGCAATGATATCTATAGTTGCACCTAACGACAAGCTCCCCAAAGGAATTACTGCCAAGCTCGTAGAAGTCAAGGGCGAAGAGAGGACAGTTCTCTCTGAATGGGACGCGGCTGAGAGCGGTATCAGAGTCATTAAAGACCTTAAATACCGCGACGATATAAGCTACAAGATAATTATCGAAAATGTTCCTCGTTTATTCTATCTTCCTGAGGAAACTGACATCGTTCTGAAAAATGACAAATATATGGACAAAATAGTCATATGCGGTTTTAGGTTTAAAAAGTACCCGGGATTTTTTGTCAGCATATCAAATGGAACAGAACTGCATTTCTCAAGACGATTTGTGAAAATTACAAGCAACACTTTGTATATGACAGATGTTTATGATAAAAAGTACATAGAAGAAGCTTATATAACAGACGATAACGGCTACAGATACATCAACGCCTTTTCCGACAGGTCAAGCTGCTTTATAGTACCTGACGGCCATTATACTGCTTTTGTAAAGCCTGCTGAGGGCTACAGCTTCGTTAAAAAGAACACCGAAGCAGCCATTTATGCTTCCAAGGATTTCACTACTCCAAATTACTTCGATCAGGACTTCTCAAACGGTATAGAATTCAACGTAAAAAACGGTATTTCCGACACAGAAACAAAATTCTATATCACCGCTTCTCCAACTCCTGAAAATAAATGCTCAGCTTCTATATCGATCATTGATGAGGCAACAGGTGAATTTCTCGAAAACTGCGGTCTGAAGCTTACAAGCGAATTCACTTTTGATAAATATGATATTATCTGGAACACGACCGCCGATGGTCCTGAGGAGTTCGATGACCTAAGAGCGCTCTCTGATGATTATACCGTATCAGTTATCAACCTGCCGCCTTTTTATAAGGTAAAAGACGATGAATACAAGTTCTCATTTGAAAATTACGGAGAACACAAGGATATCGTTATCAAAGCTAAACGTACTATGTCAGAGGAGGAGGCTGCTGCACTTCAAAAGGTAGAGATACCTGTGGAGGATCCTGTGCCTATCGATAATGAACACTGCGCTGTAACTGTTGCGATCTATGACATGAAAACCTATCTGCCGTCTCCCGAAGCTTCCGTTTCACTTATAAAGCGCATCGGTAATGACACAGAATCGGAGACAACTCTCGCTACGTGGGACGCAAGTCAGGAACCTGTTAAAACGATAACCGATATCGAATTCGATGAAAACGCAAGATATTTCGTTAAGTTTGATAATCCGTTCGACAGAAATTTAAATTACAATAACGACGGAGAAATCGAACTGTACTTCAATAAAGGCGGAGATGTGAATAAGATCGCTTTCCCGCTTTATGAGTCATATATGTACGGCAACGTCCAAGCTGTCTGCGTTATCGGAATACAAAATGAGAGTATGCGTTCATTACAATCTATATCCTATTTGGACGGAGTTTTTCCTCTTGAATCCTACGGCGTTTATGATGATAACGGCTACAGATACGCTTTCGCTTCCTGTCTTTCATCCGATCAGCTCGGAAACGGCGCTCTGCCAGATGGTGAATACACATTAAGGATCGTCCCGAAAGAAGGATACAGAGTTCTTCCCATGAACAGCGAAAACGCATTATTAGACATTACACGAAAAAAATTCAACGATAAATTCATGGAAATGAACTACTCTAACGGCATTAATGGTCTGAGATTCAAAGTTGAGAACGGTATTTCCACAAGCAAGAACACTATCATCATTGAAGAAGCTCCTACTCCCGAAAAAAGCTTTAGTGCCAGCATTTCTGTCGTTGACTCTGAAACCGAGGAAATTATTAAAGACGTTGATCTTAAATTTGTAAGCAATAAAAACTCCTCATATCCTTATTACTGGAATACAAGTGATACCCCTGTTCAGACATTCGATAATCTTTTATACCCTAAGTCGAGCTATTACGTTTATGTACTCAGCGCTCCCGAGGGTTACAGCTATAACTCTGACGCTCATAAATTACCATTAAGTGAATATGGCGAGAATAAGGAATTTATAATCAAGCTCGATAAGTTGCCTCTACTCGGAGATGCCAACTGCGACGGCGGCGTTGATATGGCTGATGTCGTACTCATTATGCAAAGCCTCGCAAATCCTAATAAATACGGCTTGAACGGCACCGACAATAACCACATCAAGGATAAAGGCTTAAAGAACGGCGACGTTGATACCAAAATAAAGGGCATTACCTCAAACGACGCTCTCTGCATTCAGGAATTTCTCCTTGGCAAAATAAAATCACTTGAAACAATTAATTGACAAACAAGAAAAAGGGATAGCATTGTTAGAGGAGCGCCGATAAAGAAGTTTTTATGATTTGAAGATAAGGTTGCGTAACCAAGCGGTTATGCAGCCTTTCTTTTTTTGTCGTATTTCATACTGTCAGCAACAGCAGTCGTTACGGCAACGTTGAAACGATAGTGAATCTCGATCTCCTGAGTGCGGTGACCGCTGCTCTTATCGGGAGCATGAACAACGATCTTCTCGATAAGTTCGTGCATGATCTCAGGAGTAAGCTCCGTGATACGTTCATACTTTTGCGCCATGCTGATGAATGCGGTCACATCTGCGGACTTCTGTTCGGCAGTTTCGATATAGGCAGTAAGCTCTGTAACGCTTGCCTTTAGTTTCTTCTGTTCGTCCTCATATCCTTCGGACATGACAGCAAATCGCTCATCGGAAATTTTCCCTGATACATTGTCCTCATAAAGCCTTGTAAACAGCCTGTCAAGCTC
>Ga0256405_10007193_pt1 | contig 17031 bp, 14 predicted proteins | sample RumenRJG_02DNA_FD_189096 | JGI IMG/M metagenome (GOLD analysis project Ga0256405, IMG submission 189096) | Bovine rumen microbial communities from Lethbridge, Alberta, Canada - RJG_02 | ecosystem: Host-associated > Mammals > Digestive system > Stomach > Rumen | place: Canada: Alberta...
TATAAGGCAGTGCTCAGGAGTAGCCGAAACAGAAGAATCAGAAGAAGTGGGAAGGGATAATTTCCCTGTGTTCATGGATTGTTTTGGAAGGATGAACAGAATTGGAAAAGAAAAAGAAGCATCCGGTAAAGGGCAGTTACGGCTATTATTCCTATGAAAAGAAGCGCAGGGTTGCGATCGTTGCGTTTCTGTTCGGCCTCTGCCTTCTGATCTTTTTTACCGGTTATATCATGACCGGTACCAGGAAGAATCTGTTTACCCTGGTTGCGATCCTCGGAGTTCTTCCGGCAGCGAAGTGGGCGGTGCAGATGATTATGATCCTGCTGCAGAAGCCGATCGATCCGAAGGTTGTTGAGATTACGGAAGAATACGCGGGAGAACTCGCGCATGGGTATGAGCTGTGCGTGACCGCGTATGAGGGAAGGCTCTCTCTGGACGCTGTCGTTGTATGTGGAAATAACATTGCAGCCTATTCCAGTGCGGAGAAGGGAAAGTTTGAGTTCATGGAGACGCATGTACGTAAGATTCTCCATGGAAATGGATTCGGCAATCCTACCTTCAAAATATTCCGGAAGCTGGAACAGTATCAGGAGAGAATCCGGCAGTTGGGGGATGACCCTGAGAAGTACAGGGAAGGGCTGCGGTATGCGCCGGATGAACAGCATGCAGGAGAAACCCGCGATGAAGCCGTGCTCCGGGTCATCAAGAGTATCTCGATATGAAAGAAGTACGGATTACACCTCTCGAGGCGGGACAGCGCCTGGACCGGATTCTGCAAAAGCTTCTGTCCCAGGCATCGGCCGGATTTCTCTATAAGATGCTGCGCAAAAAGAACATCACGCTGAATGGAAAAAGGGCGGATGGGAAAGAAGTACTTCAGCCAGGAGACGTCATACGGATCTATTTTGCGCAGGAGACACTGGATAAGTTTTCAGCGCCCCAGGAGGAATCTGACTGGCCTTACACCAGCCTGGACATTATCTATGAGGATGAGCAGATCCTGCTGGTGAACAAGAGTGCCGGGATGCTTTCTCAGAAAGCTGCCCCGTCTGACTGCTCTCTGAATGAATATGCCATCGGGTATCTGCTGAAAACCGGTGCCATAAGCCGGGAGAGTCTGTCTGCTTTCCGACCGTCTGTATGCAACCGTCTTGACCGCAATACCTCCGGGATTGTGGCGGTCGGGAAGACCGTGGCGGCGCTGCAGGCACTTTCGGAAATGTTTCGGGAAAGAACGATTCATAAATATTATCAGGCTCTGGTGATCGGGCGGGTAACGGAAGAGAAGACCATAGACGGATACCTGGTAAAGGATGAAAAGTCGAATCTCGTCAGAATCCTGTCGGAGCGTGAATTAAAGAGGGAAAACGTGTCTGCATCGGGAGCCTCCTTGAAAGAGAAAGCGCAGTCTGCACCCGGCAAGTCACCAAAGATGGATGGGGCATTCCGAAAGCAGGAAGATGCGCAGATGATTCAGACGCATTATGCTCCTGTGGGATACCGGGCGGATGGAGAGGAACAGAAGGATCTGACGCTGCTTGAGATTGCGCTGATTACGGGACGTTCTCATCAGATCCGGGCGCACCTGGCGTCCATCGGGCATCCTGTGGTGGGTGACCCAAAATATGGAAACCGAAACCGGAATCTGTATTTTTCCAGGGAATACGGTCTGCATCGTCAGCTTCTGCATGCGGGAAGGATCGTATTTCCGAAGACGGACGGAGTGCTCAGTTATCTGAGCGGAAAAGAATATACGGCAAAGCGGCCTGAGTTGTTTGAGAAGATTCTGCGAAAAGAAGGGATCTTATGACGACAGATGCATGAGCACGGGCACAAGCCTGCCGGTGACAGAATCACTGCACGCCGCCTGCTGAGGCGGGAGTCTGACCATTGAGATAGAACACCGAGGAATCTGTGCATGGCAACCTGGAATTCAAGAGGCCTCAGAGGCAGTACGCTGGAGGATCTCATCAACCGGACAAATGACCAGTATCGCGAGAAAAAGCTCGCACTGATCCAGAAGATTCCGACGCCGATCACACCGATCAATATCGACAAAGAATCCAGACATATTACGCTTGCGTTCTTTGATCAGAAATCTACGGTGGACTATATCGGATCCGTGCAGGGGGTGCCGGTCTGCTTCGACGCGAAGGAAACGAAGAGTGACACGTTCAGTCTCCAGAATGTTCACGCGCATCAGGTAGCGTTCATGCGGGAGTTCGAACAACAGATGGGACTCGCATTTCTGCTGATCTTTTATTCCTCGCGCGATGAGTTTTACTATATGCCGTTCTGCGATCTGGATCGTGCATGGCAGCGCGCCCAGGATGGGGGAAGGAAGTCCGTCCCCTTTGAGGAGATCGACACAACATTGAGAATCTGGCCGAACCGGCATGGCATCCTGCTTCCGTACCTTGATACGCTCCAGATTGATCTGGAACGCCACCCCTGGGCGCAGGGTTGACACTTTCCCGTACCTTGATACGCTCCAGATTGATCTGGAACGCCACCCCTGGGCACAGGGTTGACACTTCAGGGCAGGTTCGATAAGATAACGAAAGTTTATCGCTTTACCACAATAAAGCGTAAAGAGTGATTACAAAGGAAGATCCAATGAATCAGAAGATACTGCACACGCCGGAGGGCGTACGGGATATCTATGGAGAGGAGTGTGAGCAGAGACAGGTTCTGCTGGGGAAGCTGCGCCATGTCCTTGCCTCCTACGGGTACCGGGAGATTGAGACGCCGACCTTCGAATTCTTTGATGTTTTCGGCAATGAGGTCGGGACCATCCCTTCCAGGGATCTGTATAAGTTCTTTGACCGGGAAGGAAATACGCTCGTTCTCAGACCGGACTTTACGCCGTCGATCGCGCGGGCTGCAAGCCGCTGCTATCCGGAGAAGGGACAGCCGGTCCGCCTTGGCTATGTGGGAAAAACCTTTGTCAACCATCAGGAGCACAGAGGAAGACTGAAGGAAAATACGGAGATTGGCGCGGAGCTGATCGGCGAGAGCGCGGTGGATGCGGACGCGGAGATCATCGCCATGGCCACCTCCATGCTTCTTGCGTCGGGACTGAAGGATTTTCAGATCAGCATCGGGCATGTCGGATTCTATGAAAGCCTTGTCCTGGAAGCCGGGCTGGATGACGAAACGGAAGAAAAACTGCGTCTCCTGATCCACAATCACAATACCTTCGGTGTCGAAAAGCTGCTGTCGCAGCTGAGCATGGATTCCCGGATCCGGTCGATCCTGACCCAGCTTACGTCCATGAACGGGGACCGGCGGATGCTTGCGCATGCCTATGAACTTACGCAGGGTCTCAAGGCGCAGGAAGCGGTCAGCCGGATGATGGAGATCCTGGATCTTTTGAAGATCTACGGTCTCGAGAGCCACGTCAGCTTTGACTTTGGAATGCTGTCCGCCTACATGTATTACACCGGGGTCATTTTCCGGGGATACACTTACGGGACGGGAGAGGCAGTCGTCAAGGGAGGAAGATACGATACCCTGCTGGCGCATTTTGGAAAGGATGCACCGTCCGCAGGATTCGTCGTGGTGCTGGACAATCTGATGAATGCCCTGCAGAGGCAGAAGATTGCCATTGAGAAAGGGCCTGAGAGGATTACGATCACATATGACGCTGCGCAGCGCCGGGAGGCACATCAAAAAGCTGCCGCTCTGCGCTCAGAGGGGAAGTGTGTGGAACTGATTCTGAAGCAGACAGGAAGAAAAGCATGAGATATCTTACAGCAGCATTGACAAAAGGCCGGCTGGCGAAGCAGACCATGAGCCTGATGGAGAAGATGGGGATCTCCTGCGAGGAGATGCGCGATCCGGATACCCGCAAACTGATCTTTGTAAATGAGGAGTTTGGCCTGAAGTTTTTCCTCGCGAAGGGTCCGGATGTCCCGACTTATGTGGAGTACGGCGCGGCCGACTTCGGCGTGGTCGGGGAAGACATCATCATGGAAGAAGGGCGGAAGATCTACGAGGTTCTCGACCTTGGCTTTGGCAAATGCCGGATGTGTGTGGCAGGACCGGAAGAGGCCGCTCACCTTCTGAACGGGCAGGAGCAGATCCGTGTCGCCACAAAATACCCGAAGATCGCCAGGGATTATTTTACCGATATCAGAAATCAGACGGTTGAGATCATCAAACTGAACGGGTCCATCGAGCTGGCGCCGATTGTGGGATTGTCGGAAGTGATTGTGGATATCGTGGAAACCGGATCGACGCTGAGAGAAAACGGATTGAAGGTACTTGAGGAGGTCTGCCCGCTCTCTGCGCGCGTGGTTGTCAATCCGGTCAGCATGCGTATGGAAAATGAGCGCATTACCAGGCTCTTAAATGGGATGAACGAAGCACTGAAACAGTGAAAACAGCATGAGGGAAAGCACATGAGAATCATAAAACTAACCGAGGAAACCAGACAGGACCTGCTCAGCTCCCTTCTGAAGCGCAGTCCGAATCAGTACACCGCTTATGAGGATACGGTGGCGGAGATCGTGGAGAACGTCCGCCGGAAGAAGGATGAAGCCCTGCTTGCGTACACAGAAAAATTTGATCATATCACACTGACTCCGCAGACCATGCAGGTGACGGAAGAGGAAATTGAGGAAGCATACCGCCAGGCGGATCCGAAGCTGATTGCGGTGATCCGGAAAGCGCTGGTCAATATCCGCTCTTATCATGAGAAGCAGAAGCGGAACTCCTGGTTTGATTCGCAGGAAAATGGAATTCTGCTAGGGCAGAAGATCTCGCCGCTGAAGAGGGTCGGCGTCTATGTTCCCGGCGGGAAGGCGGTCTATCCCTCCTCTGTTCTGATGAACGTAGTGCCGGCGAAGGTCGCGGGGGTGCAGCAGATTGTCATGACGACGCCCTGCCGCGGGGGGAAGGTAAGCCCCAATACCCTGGTGGCTGCGAAAGAGGCGGGCGTTGATGTGATCTTCAAGGTGGGCGGTGCCCAGGCGATCGCAGCCCTGGCACACGGAACCGAAACCATTCCCAAGGTAGACAAAATTGTAGGTCCCGGAAACATCTTCGTCGCGCTGGCAAAGAAAGCGGTGTACGGATTCACGGGGATCGATTCCATTGCAGGACCGAGTGAGATCACGGTGCTTGCAGACGAGACTGCCAATCCCCGCTATGTAGCGGCGGATCTGCTCAGCCAGGCAGAGCATGATGAACTCGCTTCGGCGATTCTCGTTACGACTTCGCAGGACCTGGCGGAGAAAGTATCGAAAGAGATCGGTGCATTTTTGGAGAAGCTTTCCCGCGCGGACATCATCGCGAAGTCGCTGGACCATTACGGATATATCCTGATTGCGGATACGCTGGAGGAAGGAATCCGCGCGGTGGACGAGATCGCGCCGGAGCATCTGGAGATCGTCACGGCGAATCCATTTGACGTGATGACAAGAGTGCACAATGCGGGCGCCATGTTCCTCGGACAGTATTCCAGCGAACCGCTCGGAGACTATTTTGCGGGACCGAATCACATTCTTCCGACCAATGGGACAGCACGATTCTTCAGCCCGCTGTCGGTGGATGATTTTGTCAAGAAATCAAGCATTATCTATTATTCGGAGGAAGCGCTGCGCGCGGTTCACAGTGATATTGAGACGTTCGCGAAGGCGGAGGAACTCACTGCGCACGCGAATTCCGTAGCGGTCCGATTCGAATAAAACGATTGGATCCGTCAGCTTACAGAGCTTCGTTATGGGAGGGGGAAAAGCCATGGCAAGGATTGCGGAAGTTGAGAGGTACACCTCGGAAACGAGCATTGAGATTCAGCTGAATCTGGACGGCTCCGGAATTACGCAGATTGACACGGGAGTGGGATTCTTTGACCACATGCTGGATGGATTCGCGCGGCATGGTCTGTTCGATCTGTCCGTAAAATGTGACGGAGATCTTCAGGTTGACGATCATCATACGATCGAGGATACCGGCATCGTCCTCGGGCAGGCGATCGCGAAGGCAGTCGGAGGAAAGAAAGGAATCGCGCGCTACGGAAGCAGGATTCTTCCGATGGATGAGGCGCTCGTACTATGTGCGCTGGATCTGTGCGGCCGGCCGTATCTCTCCTTTGATGCTTCCTTCCAGGGAGAAAAGATGGGGCAGATGTCTACCCAGATGGTGAAGGAATTCTTCTATGCCGTCAGCTATGGCGCGATGATGAATCTGCACCTGAAGGTGCTGACACCGGGAAATGATCATCATATGTGTGAGGCAATGTTCAAAGCGTTCGGCAAAGCACTGGATATGGCAACACAGACGGATCCCCGGATTACAGATGTGATGTCGACGAAGGGAGTGATCTGATCATGCTCAGAAAACTGATCGCGCCGGTCTATCTGAATCGGGCAAAGGCGGTGCGTTCCTTAGAGGACCCGGCTGTATTGGATGAGGACCCGGTTTCTCTTGCGCAGAGGTATTCCGGCTTAGGAACGGACATCCTGCTGATCTTTGACCAGTCGGATTCGGACCAGGAGCACGACGAATCTCTCACGCTGATGCGCCGGATGGCACGCGTATCGGACATCCCGATGTGGGGCGCCGGAAATGTAAAACGTGTTGAGGATGTCAAGAAGATCCTGTACGCCGGCTGCCAGAAGGCGGTGCTCAATTACGCGAAGCGCTCCAATCTGGAGATGCTGGAGGAGGTTTCGAAGCGGTTCGGGCGGGAGAAGATCGCAGTGTGCGTGAAGCCGTCAGGCGGTGAGAATCCTACGGAGCAGGAACTTGCCCTGATCGAACAGTATGCGAAGGATCTTATCCTGCTTGAGAAGAATACGGACAGCGCAGATGCCGATGCGAAGAAAATGGAAGACAGGTCCTTTTCGGTTCATGTCATTCTGAATGCCGATTCCGCGCAATGCACGGAAGAAGACGGACCTTGGGCAGGGGTACTGAAAGGAGCCCGGATCGGGGGAATCGGCGGGGCCTTTACGCAGGACACAGGTTCGGATCTCATGCGGCGGAAGGCGGAGATGAAGGCAGAAGGCATGGAAGTGATTCTGCCCGAGAGTTCATTTTCCTGGGAGGACCTGAATCCGTCGGAGCAGGGACTGATTCCGGTTGTCGTTCAGGACTACCGGAACGAGGAAGTTCTGATGGTCGCCTACATGAACCAGGAGGCTTATGAGGCAACGCTTCGCACCGGTGTCATGACCTACTGGTCCAGATCCCGCAGACAGCTGTGGGTGAAGGGAGAGACAAGCGGTCATTTTCAGTATCTGAAGGAGCTCCGGATCGATTGTGACAATGACACCCTGCTGGCGCGGGTTGCGCAGATCGGGGCTGCTTGCCACACCGGAAACCGCAGCTGCTTCTACCGCACGGCACTGAAGAAGGATACGCCGCAGAAGAATCCGATGAAGGTGTTTGAGGATGTCTACGCGACGATCGAAGACCGCAGGCAGAATCCGAAAGAGGGCTCTTACACCAATTATCTGTTTGAGAAGGGAATCGACAAGATTCTGAAAAAATGCGGTGAGGAAGCCGCGGAGATTATTATCGCGGCGAAGAATCCGAACCCGGAGGAGATCAAGTACGAGATAGCGGACTTTTTGTATCACATGATGGTGCTGATGTCCGAGCGAGGCATCACGTGGGAGGATATCGCACAGGAGCTTGCAAATCGCGAGTGACATCCGGCATCGAGGAGATGATCCGGTCTTTGCCGGGGACGGAGAATTCCGCTCGGATTCATTCACGAAAGGACGAAAGCCGATGTGCAGGTTGACATGACAGCAATGATCGTGATACTCATAAAAGTTGCAGACAACAGGAGAGCAGAAAGATACGGAGGTACCCGAATACTATGATGGACCATACCAAATACCAGAAGCAGTTCTTCAACCCGCCGGCTATGGAGTATCAGTGGGCGAAGAAGGATTCGATCGAGAAAGCACCGGTCTGGTGCTCCGTTGATCTTCGTGACGGCAATCAGGCGCTTGTAGTGCCGATGGACCTGGAAACGAAGCTGAAATTCTTCGAGCTTCTGGTGAAAATCGGATTCAAGGAGATCGAGGTTGGATTCCCGGCAGCGTCCGAGACGGAATTCGAATTCCTCCGTGCACTCATCGACCGGGATATGGTCCCGGAGGATGTCACGCTTCAGGTGCTGACACAGTCACGGGAGCATATCATCAGAAAGACCTTCGAGGCGCTGGAAGGATGTAAGAATGCAATCGTCCATGTGTATAACTCCACCTCCCTCGCGCAGAGAGAGCAGGTTTTTCATATGGAAAAGGAGCAGATCAAGCAGATCGCGATCGATGGAGCAACCCTTCTGAAGCAGCTGACCGAGGAAGCAGGCCAGAAATACCGTTTTGAATACAGTCCGGAGTCATTTACCGGAACGGAGCCGGAGTTTGCGCTGGAGGTCTGCAATGCGGTTCTTGATGTGTGGAAGCCGGAAACGGACCGGAAGGCGATCATCAACCTGCCGTCGACCGTACAGCTTTCCATGCCGCATGTCTATGCGAACCAGATTGAGTATATGTCGAACAATCTGAAGTACCGGGACAATGTGGTGCTGTCCCTGCATCCGCACAATGACCGTGGAACCGGCGTTGCCGACGCGGAGATGGGAATCCTGGCCGGGGCGGACCGGATCGAAGGAACGATCTTCGGAAACGGTGAGCGTACCGGAAACGTTGACATTGTCACCCTTGCCTTGAATATGTACAGCCAGGGCGTTGATCCGCAGCTGAACTTCAATGACATGCTCGATATCGTCAACAAGTATGAGGAATATACCCGTATGGATCTCGATCCGAGAAGCCCGTACGGCGGCGCGCTTGTATTTGCAGCCTTCTCCGGATCCCATCAGGATGCGATCGCGAAGGGGATGAAGTATCACGCGGAGAACGGACTCAATACCTGGACCGTGCCTTATATTCCGATTGATCCGACCGACATCGGCCGCAACTATGACGGAGACGTGATCCGCATCAACAGCCAGTCCGGAAAGGGCGGAGTCGCATTTATCCTGGAACATCACTTCGGGCTCCGGCTGCCGAAGCTTATGCGCGAGACTGTCAGCTACGCGGTCAAGGCCGAATCCGACCACGAACACAGAGAGCTTACACCGGACCAGATCTTCGAGCTGTTCATCGACCGCTTCGAAGATGTCAACCGTCCGTACAGCATTTCGGAGGTGCACTTCAAGCAGCACAACGGAATCATCGCCACGGTCACCACGCAGTACAAGGGGAAATCGCAGGAAGTCATGGCTTCCGGAAACGGCCGTCTGGACTCCGTCGCAAATGCACTGAAGAAGTATTACAGACTCGACTTCAACCTCGAGGTCTATGAGGAGCACGCACTGGAGAAATCCTCCTCCTCACGCGCAATCGCATACGTAGGAATCCGCAATCCGAAGACAAATAAACTGTTCTGGGGCGCAGGCGTAGACGTCGACATCATCCGGGCCTCCATCAATGCCCTGCTCACCGCAGTCAACAACATGGTATCAGAATTATGACAAACATTATCTATCAAAGCACACGCAGCAGTGACATCACGGCTACCGCATCCCAGGCAGTTCTTCAGGGACTGGCGCCGGACGGCGGCCTGTATGTACCGCGGGAGATTCCTGCATACACCGGCAGCCTCGAGCGTCTTGCGCAGCAGACATACCAGGAGACCGCTCTTGAGATCATGAGCCTGTTCCTGACGGACTATACCACACAGGAGCTGAAGCACTGCATCGACAGCGCGTATGACGACAAGTTTGATATTCCGCAGATCACCCGCTTGAAGGAGGCGGATGGCGCCTGGTACCTGGAGCTGTTCCACGGTGCGACGATTGCATTCAAGGATATGGCGCTTTCGATTCTGCCGCATCTGATGACGACAGCGGCGAAGAAGAACCATGTCACGGATGAGATTGTGATCCTGACCGCGACTTCCGGAGATACCGGAAAGGCTGCGATGGCTGGCTTTGCCGATGTTCCGGGGACAAAGATCATTGTGTTCTATCCGAAGGGCGGTGTCAGCGCCGTTCAGGAAAAACAGATGCTGACGCAGCGCGGCGCAAATGTCCACGTGGTCGGGATCAAGGGGAATTTCGATGATGCCCAGTCCGCGGTTAAGAGAATCTTCTCTGACGCTGCGATGAAGGAGCGGATGGCACAGGGCGGCATGCGTTTCTCCAGTGCCAACTCCATCAATATCGGGCGTCTGGTGCCGCAGATCGTCTATTACTTCTATGCCTACGGTCAGATGCTGAAGGCAGGAGAGGTCAAACCAGGCGATCCCATCAACATCACAGTTCCCACCGGGAACTTTGGCAACATCCTTGCAGCGTACTACGCGAAGCGGATGGGACTTCCCTGCGCGAAGCTGATCTGCGCGTCCAATGAGAACCGTGTGCTGGTTGATTTCTTCCGCAAGGGCGTATATGACCGCAGACGTGATTTCCTGCTGACCAGTTCACCATCCATGGATATTCTGATCTCCAGCAATCTGGAACGTCTGGTGTTCCAGGCAGCAGGAGAGGACTGTGATGTGACAGGCGCCTTTATGAAACAGCTGTCAGAGGAAGGATTCTATGAGATCACGGACAAGATGAAGGAGGAGCTGACCGACTTCTACAGTGACTACTCTTCGGAAGCACAGACGTCAGAGGAGATCCGCACCCTTTATGAGAAGGCGGGGTATGTCATTGACACACATACCGCTGTGGCATCCAATGTGTACCGCAGGTATCGTGACAATACGCAGGATCAGACGAAGTGTGTCATTGCATCCACGGCGAGTCCGTATAAGTTCCTGCGCAGCGTGATGTGCGCGATCCGGCCGGAGTGCGCTGACATGAGCGACTTCGAGCTGATCGATGAACTGCATGCGCTCAGCGGCGTTGCCATCCCGCAGGCGATTGAAGATATCCGCACCGCGCCTCAGCTGCACAATACGGTGGTTGAAGTCGATGAGATGAGTGAGGAATCTGCACGCTGGCTGGGAATCTGAGCGCCAGGAAGCTGCCTGTGACAGACTGGAAGGGAGAATTGCTATGAATACGAATCAGATGTTCGCCATCATGGACTTCATTATGGTCGGTGCCGGACTGTATCTGCTGTTTGCCTGGTACCTTCTTCAATTCAAAAATGAAATCCGGGAAGGTGTTCTCGTACAGACGGGGATGGCGAAGAAATGTAAGGATCTTGAGGGGTATAAGCGTTATATCGGTCCGAAGCTCCTGATCTTCGCGCTGTGCGCGATTGCTTCCGGAGCAATCGGCCTTTATTCCGATTATGTCAAGCCGGTCAACAGTTATCTTTATCTAGGCCTGACACTGGTATTCTTTGTGGTACTGGTTCTCTTTGTGCGCTATACCAAGAAGGCGCAGGAGATGTTTTTCTGATCTTTCGACACGGCAGGAATTCAGGCAATCCGTAATCGACGTTTGGCGGGGGGATCATAAGATACAGGGGCAGCATCTCTTTCGTCCCTTGCATCATAATATCAGGACAATCATGGGAAAGCATCAAAAGCGTAAAACTTTAATCCTCTGTGCGGCAGCAGCAACACTGCTGCCGGGTTTTTATGCTTTTGGCGGACCCTGTTATTCTCCTGAGATGAACCCGGATTATGTTCTGAAGTCCGAGACCGGCAGCCTTAATTCCAATGAACGCCTGCGGTGGTATCTGGAGCAGACAGGGCAGGAGCCGGACGCGGAGGTGTCTCAGGCCCAGCTTGATGTCAGCGCCGACTGCGCCGCGATCCTGAATGTCGGAGGCGAGATCCGGGAATACGTCACTCAGACGGATGACAATGATTTTTATCTTCATCACAACGCCTATGGAGGAGAAGACGTCAACGGATCCGCATTCTTCGATTCGAGGTGCAGCTTCTTTCCGCAGGACGATCAGATTATCATCCATGGACACAATATGAGAGGCGGCGCGGTATTCGGCCGCCTGAATCAGTACCGGGATGTCGCTTATCTGCAGAATCATCCTCTGATTACCCTGGAAACACTTTCCGGAACGGATTACTATGTTCCGTATGCGATCACGGATGTCAACGTTGACATGGGAGCGGAAAACTATTTTCTGGAAATCGTATGGGACTTCGAGCCGGAAGCATTTGCCCAGTACACCGGATACCTGAAGGAGAAGTCCTACTTTACGATTCCGGTCGATGTGGAATATGGAGACCGGCTCCTGACGCTGTCTACCTGCAGCTATGTCTACAGTGATTCCAGACTGGTGCTGTGCGCGAGAAAGCTGAGGAAAGGGGAAACACCGGAAGAGATGGCTGCTCTTGTTGGCCAGAGCACTGTCTCGGGAGCCAGGCCCGACACCATAGCGCCGTATACCGGCGGAGGCGATTATGAAAGCCTGTCGGGAAGTGATATTGATGCACTGAAATATGAAACCGAGCAGGAGATCGGGTACATCAGAGAATCGGTACCGGACCTGTTTGAGGAATGAGTAAATATGCGTGAACAGATACCGGAGATTACCCGGAAAGAGATCAAAGAGCTGATACCGCAGCGCGTTCTGGAGGTTCTGGACGAGGAAGCTGTCAGGCTCAAGGAAGAGCTGCTGGATAAGATCCATTATGCGAAAGGAATCCGCCTTGCTTATGAGCCGGCGGGGCAGGCACTGAAAAAGATCAGTCCGGACCCGGCCTGGAACCGGGTGGGATCCGGCGCGGGATATGGCGGGTATTCTTTATCAAAGATTGAATCAGACGAGACGGCAAGGCAGATCTTTGCGTATCAGCTCCAGAATGAGAGCCTGCTGAACGGCGTGTGCGGCATGAAGATCCGGACAGGAAAGGAGTACGAGAGTGCTCTTCTTTTTCTGCGCAGGAAGGCTTCCAAAAAACTGATAGAGGAATATGAACGGGACTTTGTCCGCAGAGTCCGCAACCGTTATTTTCTGGAGAGCGGTTCCGCTCCGTCCGCGTCTTTTGGCAGAAACCATGGAGGACGCCGCGGGAAGGGAAGAGAGTACGGCGATACCGGCTTTTACTGGCCGGAGGAGTTTCAGATCGCCGGAATGATTACGACCCGGAAGGATCTGGGAAGGACCATGATTCTGGGGTACCTTGCTTCGGAGATCGGAAAGGATACCCAGCTTCTGCGCGCGTGCGCAGCGCGGTTTAATCTGATCCCTGCGCTGGAGATGCTGGAGCTGTTTGATTCGATCGGGTTCTCCACACCGGCTCACATCCCGGATCTTTTCCCGCGTGCGCGCAGCATCAGAAGACACTTCATCATTCATGTCGGCGGAACGAACACCGGAAAAACGCATGATTCCATGGAGATGATGGCGCATGCTCCTTCCGGCGTTTATCTGAGTCCGCTGCGCATGCTGGCGTATGAAGGCAGAGAGGTCGTGAGACAGTATGGAGTGCCCTGTTCCTTCGCGACCGGCGAGGAAAAGGAGCTGCAGCAGGGGGCGAAGCATATCTCCGAAACCATCGGGATGCTGGACTATGACCGCTTCTATGACTGCGCGGTCATCGATGAGTGCCAGCTGATCTCCGGGGAGGATGGCTCTCTATATACAAATGCGATCCTGGGCGTCTATGCAAAGACGGTCTGCGTGTGCTGTGCCTGGAGCGGACTGGACATCACAAAGCGTCTCATTGAGCTGTGCGGAGATACGTGGGAGGTGATTGAGCATCACAGGACCAGCGAACTCAAATTTGAGGAAACACCCTATGAGGGACCGCGCGTGCATGACGCATATATCGTGTTCTCGCGGATTGGTGCGCATCAGATGGCGGAATGGCTCGAAGAGCATGGGATGACTCCGTCTATCGTGTACGGCAAGCTGCCTTATGAAGTCAAAATGGAGGAGGCACGAAAGTTCGAAGACGGCCGCACCAATTGTCTGGTTGCCACCGATGCCATCGCCATCGGACAGAACTACAACATCGAAAGAATCGTCTTCCGGGATGTGACGAAGTTCATCAACCGCCGGGAGATCCGCCTGGATTCCCAGACAGTCAAGCAGGTTGCCGGAAGAGCAGGCCGGTACGGGAGATTCCCGGTCGGCTATGTCAATACCTGGAGAGAAGCCGACCGAGAAGAGATTCGTCTGAAGCTGCAGGAAGAGGATGTTCCCTCGCAGGTTGCACCGTTGGAACTGCCCGCATTTTTGGTGGATAAGGAACTGCCGCTCAGCCTGATCTACAGGGCATGGACGAGTTCGGAAGCGGGCGAGCCCTTCGTGAAGGCGGACACGACAACGGAGCTGTTCATCTGCCGCCTGATTGAGGAAGAGTATCCTTCCATCAGCAAACAGCATGAATACACGCTTGCCTCCCTTCCTCTGGACCTGCGTGACAGAGCGCAGCTGGATCTGCTTCGCAGCCTGCTCAGCGCGATGCTCCGGCCGACCTCCGACGAGGAATGGAAGGCATTGCTGCCTGACGCGGAAGCGATTCACAGGCTTGTGAAATGGAGACCGCACCTGCGTGACTGTGAGAAGCTCTGCCGGGATCTCGACCTTGCCTCCAGCTTCTTTTACAAGATTCGGCGGGATGATCTGGCCGAGTATGTGATACGTCTGAAACCTCCGATCACCCAGCGCATCGCGCAGATGATGGCGGAGGAGATTCCGGATCACGCGCCGGGAGAAAAACCGCACGTTTCCAGACAGCCGGATGACAAGAGTCAAAAGCTACCCGCTTCAGAACAGTCGGATGACAGGAGTCAAAAGCAGCCCGTTCCGGAATCCGCTGAGAAACCCGGTAAACAAAAGGACAGCCAGATTCCCGTGGAAGACACCTCGAAGTGGCCCACTGCCTACATCTATGTCAGCACTTCCGGACAGACCGAACGCAACACCGGAAGATTCCCGGCAGGAGACTGGCAGAAGCTGTACTCGAGAAAGCTGGAACAATCCTTCGGCAATGAAGCCTCATATATTGATTACTTTTGTTACAAGAAGAAAGACCGCATCCCGGATTACTGCAGAACGGACTCCTGCCTGCGCTACACAGTGAAGTTGGATCCGCAGTTTATTATCTCCGATGAAGGCACTCATTATCTGGCGGAGCGATTCCTGGTCGTGAAGACGGACTTTAAGGAAGCGCAGATCTCATACCGGCCGAAAAAATACCGCAACCGCAGACGCCACAGAAGGTAGCAAAACGAAGCGAGTTCACACATATGCCGGAATCTATGCTATACTATAGGGGTATATTTATGTCTATTTAACAAAAAGGGAAGACACTCATGAAAGCTATGCGACTGGGCGATATGCTCATCTCTCTGGACGTGATCACAGAGGAGCAGCTTCAGCAGGCCCTGGAAGATCAGAAAGTAACTCATAAGCGACTCGGAGAACAGCTGATTGCCGATGGTTTCATCACGGAGGGTCAGCTGATCGATACGCTGCGTGTACAGCTTGGCATCGACTACATTGATCTTTCGAAGACGGATATCGATCCGACGATGTCACGCTATGTGCCGAAGTCGCTGGCGAAGAAGTCCCTGATTGTTCCTGTCCGGGTGGCAAAGGGCAATCTGTTCCTTGCGATGGCGGATCCTTTGAACTTCTTCGCTCTGGAGGATGCGCAGAACGCCTCGAAGATGAAGATCATTCCCATGATTGCTTCAACGGCGGCGGTAGAACATGCGATTTCCGTTCTCTATGGAAATGAAGGCGCTGCCGAGGCGATCGCCCAGATGAGGGAAGAGGCCGGCATTACCGACGAGCAGATCAACAATGCGGTTGTATCGCAGGAGGACAATGCGGAGAGCGGCCCGACGATCCGTCTGGTGAATTCCATCATAGAGCGTGCCCATGTGGAACATGCATCGGACATTCATATCGAGCCGACCAAGGGAGATATGGTGATCCGCATGAGGATCGACGGAACGCTGCATAAGATTCTGACCGTTCCGCGTGACATTATGGACTCTGTGATCTCCAGAATCAAGATCATGAGCCGCCTGGACATTGTGGAGAGAAGAGTCCCGCAGGATGGCCGTGCGGTTCTCAGGGTCAAGGGCTCAGATGTGGACATGCGTGTCTCGACGCTGCCGACTATCTATGGCGAGAAGATCGTGATCCGAATTCTCGGCTCTGAGCGGGAGATGCTCACGCGCGCTGCGATCGGCATGCCGGAGAATGAGAACAGAAAGCTTGACCGTCTGCTTGGATTTACCAGCGGCGTTATCATGATCGTAGGTCCTACCGGATCCGGTAAGTCCTCCACCATGTACACACTGGTTCAGGAGCTGCTCAGCGAGGCAACCAACCTGATTACTCTGGAGGACCCGGTTGAGTATAACATTGACGGGGCGACACAGGTTCAGATCAACGAGAAGGTCGGCCTGACCTTCGCCAGCGGTCTGAGGGCGATCCTCAGACAGGACCCGGATATTATCTGCGTCGGTGAGATCCGTGACGGAGAAACCGCTGATATCGCGATGAGAGCGGCTATGACCGGCCATCTGGTCATTACCACGATTCATACGGAGGACGCCGTGGCGGCCATTGACCGTCTCCATGACATGGGGGTACCGCCATACCTTGTAGCAGGCGGCGTGCGCGGGATCATCTCCCAGAGACTGGTCAAGAGAGTCTGCAAAAACTGCAGGACCTCCTATATGCCGTCGGATGAAATGTTTGAGACTGCCGGCCTGAAGCCGGTGATCGGGGCCCAGTATATGAAAGGCAAGGGCTGCGATATCTGTTTCGGCAGTGGTTATCGCGGAAGAATCGGCGTATTTGAGGTTCTGTGCATGAATGACCGCTTGCGCAAGTGTATTACCAGCGGCGGGGACAAACAGGAATTCAGAAAGCTTGCGCTTGAGACAGACTATGTTCCGATGCTCACGCATGCGCAGGAGCTGGTGGAAGACGGCACTACCACGGTGGAAGAGGTAGCCCGCGTGATCAACCTTGAGTAGGAAGACGGGAATCCGCAGGAGGAAAGAGCATGAGCATCAGAGTAGACAGTATCGTGGAATACGCTGCGTCGCAGCGGGTATCCGATATCCATCTCGTGTACGGACTTCCCCCGAAGGGGCGAATTGACGGACAG
>Ga0256405_10007194_pt1 | contig 17029 bp, 4 predicted proteins | sample RumenRJG_02DNA_FD_189096 | JGI IMG/M metagenome (GOLD analysis project Ga0256405, IMG submission 189096) | Bovine rumen microbial communities from Lethbridge, Alberta, Canada - RJG_02 | ecosystem: Host-associated > Mammals > Digestive system > Stomach > Rumen | place: Canada: Alberta | collected...
ACCAACGAACGGAAGTGACTCTTCTTGTCTATGAAAGCCACCTTTCTGGGTGAACAGTAGAGACGGTTGAAGGCGTTCTGTAACACATCGTTAGCACCATCCATTGATTGTGCTGTTTCTGCGGCAATCACCTTGACAAGCCAGTCGGCAATAATAGGATATGGTTTTATCTCTGCTTGTATATCTCCAAATTCATCCTGCATCACTGGCAGCACCTTCTCCTTGAAGCGTTCTGGATTGAACACAGCTTCGTCCTGAGCACGGAAGTTAGCATACATCATGTCGCCCATCTGTGTCATAATGCTGTTATAGAGGTCGTGATTCTGGAACAGCCGACGGAAGGCTTCCATCTGGTCGCCATAGCACTCCTGTGCAGCCTCGGCAAACACTTCGGGGAATATGCTCTCACCAAATTGCTTGGGGTCGTTGCTCTTGGCCTGTTTGATAAGTTTCCGTCGCACCTTTGGCTGGTTCAGTTTATCATAGATACTCTCTACCAACACGCGGTCTTCCTTGGTAAAATTGCCTCGGAACATCATGTTCACCTTGTCGATGATGTTTGAAAGCAGGTCGCGCTTATCGTCTGGGGCGCCACCGGCACCGGGTTTAGGTGTTGACAGTCCACCGGCATTCTTGTCAAGATGGATGCTCTGTGTCTCTCCTGCCTCGATACGTGAATTGACCAGCATCAGTTGCTTGTTCAAGTCGATATGCTCGTGTGGCTTAGTCTTGATAAGCTTCAGGAGCAAGTCACAGAATACGTATGTGCGATACAGGTCGCGGTTGTAGGTGCGCTCAACCTGGGCCAAATAGTTGTAGAAGCGCACGAACTGCTTAATCTGCCCACGCACAGTGTAGAATGTCTCTTCATCTAATTGGTCGATGCGGTCAACCACGCCCTTGAATGCGTTCGACAGTTTACCTAATCGTGTCGGGTCATCCTTCTTCACAGTCTTTACTATATCTTCCACTCGCTGCTCGTCCTGGTCAGTCCAGAAATTAAGTTCGCGTATATTGTCGCGTAACGTAAAGACGGAATTCAAGTCCATTGGCTTGATGAGTTCGGTGCCAGTGTAGAACGGCTCGAAACTCTTCTTGATGTCTTCTGGGTCGTTTACGAAGTCGAGTACGTAGGTGTCAACCTTATCAGGATGGGCACGATTCAGACGGCTCAGTGTCTGTACAGCCTTCACGTCGCGCAGCTTCTTATCAACGAACATCGAGTGCAACAATGGCTCGTCGAAGCCTGTCTGGTATTTGTCGGCTACGACCAATACGTTGTAAAGGTCAGATGCAAAGAACAGCGGCAGTCCTGCCTCACTTATCTTATAGTCAGGCGTTGAGTTCATGGCCGTCTCTGTGTATTCTTGCTCCTGGTAGAGAACCTTACCAGAGAAAGCCACCAGTGGATGAACATCGTTATAGCCCTGCTTCTCGCAGTAGGCTTTGATGGCCATATAGTAGCGCACAGCATGAGCACGGCTGGCAGTCACCACCATAGCCTTTGCTTTTCCCTGCATAGCAGGTAGCGTCACCTCGCGGAATTTCTCCACAATGATGGCACACTTCTTGTCTATAACATGCTGGTGATTATCGTGGAATGCCTTGACAGCCCGCGTTGCAGGGGTCTCTTCATATTCAGGGTCTTCGGTGATGCGCTTCGTAATCTCGTAGCTCACACCGTAAGGCGTATAGCTCAGCAGCACGTCCTTAATAAACCCTTCCTCAATGGCCTGTAACATTGAATAGGTGTGGAATGCCTCATAGCGGCACTTCGTTGGGTCAATATCCTGATGGGTACAGATGCCGAAAGTTCGCAGCGTTTTAGGTTTGGGCGTAGCGGTAAAGGCATAGAACGACAGATTTTGATGCTGACCCTGAGCCAGCAACGTATCCATAATCGCGTCGCGCTTCTTCTCTAGTTCTTCCTCTGCAATGTCCTGTAAGGCAGCCATCTCTTTAAGTGCCTCTTCTGTGTCTGCTAGTGCTGCTTTCATTTTCTCTGCCGATTTACCCGTCTGTGATGAATGTGCTTCATCTACAATGATGGCATATCGCTTACCTGCATGTTCCTTAATTTCGTTATAGATTAGCGGAAAACGGTGAAGTGTACAGATGATGATACGCGAATTATCGTCATTGATGAGATTACGCAATTTCGTAGATGGGTCACTGTCCTTCACTGTCTCTACAGTTCCATCCACGTGGTCGAAACCAAGGATGGTATTTTGTAGCTGAGAGTTTAGCACACGGCGATCGGTTATGACGAATACGCAATTGAACATTGGCTTCAATTCTGCGTTTTGGAGTGCTCCCAAACGATACGCAACCCAGGCTATGGAATTCGATTTACCAGAGCCTGCCGAATGCTGAATGAGGTAATTCTTGCCCGAACCATGTTCAGCGGTGTCGGCCAACAGTTTCTCTACCACGTCAAGCTGGTGGTATCGTGGGAAGATAATCTTAACACTTTTCTTCTTGTCCTGACGTATCTGGCCGTCCTTTGTTTTGTAGATGCTGATACGTTCCTCTTCCTGGCGGGAAATATATCGCTGGAGGATGCAGAGCAACATACGACGATTGAGCACACGCTCCCACAAGTAGCAAGTCGTATATTTCCCTTCTGGGGCTTCGGGGTTGCCTTTGCCACCTACGTTACCTGCCCCGTTGCTTCCCTGGTTGAACGGCATGAAGAATGTCTTCTCACCTCGCAGTTCGGTGGCCATGATAGCCTCGTAGAGATCCACGCCAAAGTAAGCCAATATACGGTGGTTGAACTGGAATAGTTCCTCGCGCTGGTCGCGGTCGTTCATCCACTGATGGCGTGAGTTCTCCACATTCTGCCCTGTCAGTTGGTTCTTCAATTCCAATGCCACCACTGGGATGCCGTTCACCGATAGCACCATATCTATAGTGTTATGGTTCTGGGTGGAGTAAGCGAATTGTCGCGTACACTCCATGATGTTCTGACTATACTTCAAGTTCAGGTCCTCATTGAGTGGACTGGCAGGCTCGAAATAGACCAACTTGAATTTGAACTCAAGATCATCTATGCCGTTGCGTAGCACCCATATCAAGCCACGCTCATGAATTTTGTCCTGTAGCACGTTGTAAAGGCGGTCTTCTGTCTGTGCGCCGTACTTCTTCTCGTACAGCTCCCATTTCTTCGTCTGTGTCAGACGGAGAAACTTAACCAGCGTTTTTAGGTCAATGGCACGCTCTTTGTCGTAGGTACTCTGGTCGCCTTTTGTGTAGCCACCTTCCGTAAGAAGCCAGTGCTCGATGTAGGCTTCAAAATCCCGTTCTTTCAAGTCGTTGTTGTCCATATCTTATTGCGTTATTTATTTCATCGTTTTTTGTTTCCTAGTTAGAGAAATATTTATTCCTAACTGGGGAAAAAGATTTTCTTAACTATCCCACAAATCTGTCTTACCTGTTACGGCCTCGTAGATGACACTCTTCTTGTACTCCTTCAGCGTTTCAATCTTTTGCCGCTTCGTTTCAATCAGCCTGTCAATCTCGCCACATTTCGTATCAAGATGTTCGGCGATGGCTCGCTGCTCGTCAAAAGAAGGCATCGGAATTAGAGTTCCAGACAACTTATCTTTTGTAAAATGAGGTATTGTTGCCTTGTTGCAAATATAATCCACATATCCCCTTGATACAATAGAGAACAGCACATATCTTGCATACCTAATATCAATATTTCTCTTTGGACGTACTATCATGATTGAGTTTTGAATATAGGTGTTCTCTATGTCTTTGTTTACAATAGCAGCACCTGCGGCACCTGCGCCTCCCTCAACCACTAACATATCACCTCTCTGGACTTGATAGCTTACCTTTTCTGATGGAGAGTAATACATGCTTTTCAAGTCCGAATAATCAACACCATCGAAATGCACGTCTTTTGCGCAGATGTACTTTTCAAGAGTATCTGTAGGCGAATTTGCGTTAGACTGAAGCATCTTACCAAGAATAATCTCAGTAAACCATTTCAATGGTGCACACCTATTCCAACCTTTTGGCACATCCCCAATCCAGTCGATGCCGGAGGGAACGAGTTGGGCATCAGGAATCAGTCCTTTAGTGACAATCTCAGTGATGACAGACTGCTTATAGTCCGTCAGCTGCGCTATCATCTGCTCCTGCAACGTTATCAACCCATCAATCTCCCTGCACTTCACATCCAGAAATTCTGCTATCCGCTGCTGTTCTTCAATTTGGGGGAATGGAAGAAGGAAATTGGCAAAATTGTTTGCCGATATCTCTTTAAACGTCGTGCCAGCTCCATACAGCTCAAATTGTTCGGTAAAAGCGCTCAGGGTATAATAATAGTATTTGCTGTATGCTTTCTCTTTCTTTGGGATACAACCTATACAGCCTTGGTTTGTACACAGTGGTTCACCATTAAGAGCAACTAACCCAATAGGAGCACGCTTAGAGAAAATAATACTATTTTTTGGAAGCAAGGTCGTGGCACAGGACTCCATTCCTTTAGTTGAAATGTTTCTTCTTCCCTTCGAAATAAACACATCTTCTGTCTTGTAGTCAGCAGGTGTAATCCATACAATATCGCCATCCCAAAATTCTTCGTTATCAGACTTCGGAGTTGCACCTGCATAAAGGTACATCAATTGCTTTATTGCGGTAGTATTCCATTCCTTCGGAATCCTGCCAATCCATTTGATGCCACTATCTTTATATTGTCTCTCCATATTGTTTGTGGTTTAGTGCAACAATTTCTCCATTAATTCGCTCTCCTGCTGCTCAAGCACCTTCAGCTGCTGGAAAATCTCTGTAGAGGGCTTGAGGGGAGTATATTTGTAGAACTCACGGGTGAAGGGGATCTCGTAACCTATTCTGGTTTTCTTCTCGTCAACGACGAAGTCAGGCATATAGGGAGCCACATTCTTCTGCAAATATTCATCGCGGTCGGTCAACCAGGGAATAATCTCGGTATCTTTCTCAGGTGCCTTGATAAAGATCTTGCTATATTTGAAGTAGTCGTTCTCGCGCACTTTGCTCTCCACACGAATCTCCGTGCCATCAGCAGCGGTCTTTGTTACCACACCATCGCTGAAGTCATGGTAGGCCTGCATGATGAGTTGACGGGCCGTCTCGGTAATCTCCACGCGCTTATTGCCCAGCGGCTTACGGCGCTTCTCATAACACTGGCTGGCATCAATGAGCTGTACCTTTCCCTGGCGCTCTGCCGACTTGTTGCGGGTGACTATCCAGATATAGGTGGCAATACCCGTGTTGTAGAATAGGTCGTTAGGCAGTTGGACAATGGCCTCCAACCAGTCGTTCTCCAAGAGGTAGCCACGGATGTTGCTCTCGCCACTGCCTGCGTCGCCTTTAAATAACGGGCTGCCATTCTGAATGATGGCCATACGGCCAGTGTCCTTCAGCTTCGCCACACCATTAAGCATGAACAGTTGCTGACCGTCGCCGATGGCTGGTAAGCCCGGCTCGAATCGTCCGACAGCACCTTTCTTGTTCTCTGCTTCGACAGCAGCCTTACTCGTCTTCCACTCAATGCCGAAAGGAGGATTGGAAATGATATAGTCGAACTTATACCCATCGAACTTATCATCGCCTAATGTGTCGCCCTGTCGCATATTGTCAGCGTTGCCACCCTTGATGAGCGTATCAGCCTTGGCAATAGCAAAGGTCTGTTCGTTCAGCTCCTGGCCGTAAGTGGTAATGTCGGCATCAGGATCAATCTCCAAAAGACGGTCACTCATACAGCCCAACATCTGACTGGTTCCCATCGCCATATCGTAGATAGTGGCGGTAATACCTTCTTCCTCTAATCGTTCCTCGTCCTCACCAACAAGCAGCTCCGTCATCAGATTGATGATGTCACGGGCAGTGAAGTGTGCTCCAGCATGTTCGTCGTAACTTTCAGAGAACTTTCGTACCAGTTCCTCGAAGATGTAACCCATATCTACCGAACTTACCTTGTCAGCACCAAGATATGCCTTCTCTGTGCAGAATTCTTTGATAACCAGATAGAGCAGCTGGTTCTCAGCCATCGTCTCAATCTCCTGTTGAAACTTCATGCGGTGAATCACATCGATGACATTCTCTGAGAAATGGTTCAGGTACGACTCGAAGTTCTCACGGATGTTCTCCGGGTCGCTGAGTAGCGTTTCGAAAGTGAAAGGAGAGAGGTTGTAAAACTTCTGACCAGCAGCCTTCTCCAAGAAACCCTGTTTCACGGTGATACCGTCTTCATCCAGTTGCTTATTCATATCAAGCACCTTTTGCTTGGTTGGTGCCAATGTATCTTCAAAGCGTTTTACAACACACATTGGTAATATTACGTTACCATATTCGTGCGGTTTATACACACCAACAAGTTTATCAGCGATAGCCCAAATCAGGTTCGCTTTCTCCTGTACGTTGACAGTTGTCTGCTGTTGCAATTCGTTTATGCTCATGCTATATTATGTTTGTTTCTTTTTTAGTAATACCATTCTGGTTTGTACCTGAGAAGTATAAGATTCACAACAACTACAACTGCAACGATAAGAAATGTCCACACCCCAAATGTTAATGAGACGAGGAAAAAGCACCATAAACCTTTTGTTAACTCTTTCATAATTTAACCAATTGAGCTTGTTATCATCATTACGTTTGCAAATATACTGAATTGCTGTGCAATCTATCTTCACAGAATGCTTTATTTTTGATTTTTATTTCTTTTTTCTCTTGTTTCTTGTTGATATTGTGCAACCTTTTTCTTCATAGAAGATAATTTTATATGAGATATTAAGCAAATCCATATTAAATATTATTGAATGAGATGGTATATAGTATTCCATCGTACCTTTTTCGTTGATTATAGAGATCTATTTCCAAATCCCAATTATACCTGAAGTCCTCGTCTGTACAATCAATATTATCACGACCATCGGGTTTCCAACCATACGCTATACCAGCATCTGGTCTTATACATAGTTCCATTGAATTTGTTTTAACCGTCAAACAGCGTTCATGGTGGATAAAGCCATTGTCGTTTACTATTGGTTTTATACCAACAATTTCTTTGATAGCATCTTCAATAAAACTATTTCTCGAATCGCTGCTACGGAAATTCTCGCATATTTTCGTTGAGTCTCGGAAAATAGAGTCATTACTCGTCGGCTTTGTAACAGCGATACTAATCGATGTGATATTTATACCGAAATCCTGTTTCAGGCTTGAAATGAAGTGCGCAAGCAACATGCAGCCTAAAGGCGTATAAAGATAGCGGTCAGAATATTCTATCGAAACAGATTTACCATTGAGTGAATTTCTTATGCCGGCCCATTTGTCTGTTTTGTTGTTAATAAGCGTATCAAATAAGGTGTTGATTGCACAATCTTTATTTATGCGCAAATCAAACATGATGGATCCATCTCCTTCAGAAACGCTCTGAACTAAATCAACTACATTAATCGTATTATACTCTATTTGTCTTCCATTCATTGTAGAGTAAATATCTCCTCTTCCCCAACTGCCAGACAGTGACGTACTTACATTTTCACCAAAGTATGTTTTTGTCTTGCCGTCATTAAAGGTAACTTTCAAGACTGGTGATAACGTGTTTGGCAGCGCATCCGAATAGTAGCCAAACTTATAGTGGAAAAGCGCAGACAATAAAGTAGCTCTCTCTGATGATTCACACCCAGTGAAATCAATCGGTTTGTCAAGAATGAAAGTTGTGTCTACACCGGAAACGATTAACTCATTGAGCAACCTGTTATAAGGGAACTCACTAACTTGCCATTCAGAATAATTACTATTAATAAAGAAACTCATACTACGGATATCTTTATTCCGTGAAAGCTGGTATAGTTCTGTAGCAAAATCGGTAGTAACAGATGCCGCATCAGGAACTAATGTGGTAATTGATTCTGGTGCTGTTCTTGATTTTAGCTCCATTTGCAGCCAGTCCAGGGCTTTCTGCCGATTCAGGTAGTTCAAGTACCATTGCGATCGACGGTCAATAAGACATTTTGTACATGCTCGTTCGCAATCACATTGTCTAAGAGCATCATAAGCCATTCTCAATATGCTGTCTTTGTATTCGCGGAAGAGTGGCGAATAACCAGCACCACCAAGTGCCGTATCATAAATAAATATTGTATGACTATTATTATTATAACCAAAATCAATCTCGCCGTCGTTTACACCAAGTAGCTCGGTCAATTTCCGACTAAGAATAACGCCTAAAGAGTATAGGGTCTCAGGATCAGAAACGAGGGTATTATCAGAGTAGTAGAATTTTATCTCTACGAAGTCCGTCTGATACCGTCCCACCAGCAATACATGCCGACGTACATTCCCGCTTCCAGGACATGGTAGGCCATTTGATAAGTGTTTATGCCGAACCATGACAGTATTTGTGGAATCGATGCTCTTCTCTGATTCCATTTTACCGCAGTACGGACAGAAGGCATAGCCGAATCCATTTCGTCCCCTATTGTAAAACAGAATTTCAGACTTTGACGTTGAACAACGCACAATCATCTTGGCAGACGATGTTTTGTCTTCCCATTTCTCCATTTCAAGAAGAACAGGTTGGATAAAATTCATAGATCCATGACCGTTCATCTTTCGTGTGGGTTTTGTACCCCACGCAACAGAAAAGGCAGCAGGCTCAACAACTTCCGTGAATCGCTGTTCTCCGAGACTCATGTCCTTGATACCATGCATACAATCTGTTCCACCGCATTTGGGACAATCATTCTTTGCGGAACCAGAGTTGATGGTTGTGTATCCGCAGCGATTACAATTTTGCAAAATATACCTTGAGGTATTATCGTCATATTTTGTTTTTAAGACAATACCTGCAGGTTCATATATCCACTCATTTTTTACTACTTGATTTCCAGGAGCGTAAGCCGCGATAGCCTGGCTTAGATGCATGGTTGGATAATTATTATCTCCGCTTAAGGTCAACATGCATTCAACAAGACCAGTAGGAATGCCAGCACTGGGCAGGAAAGAATTCTCTGCAAGGAATGTTAGCAAAGCTATCTTAAAGAAATTATCCCTTTGATGCTCCAATGCTTTGACTGCCGCATTACCACCATCCTCATTCTTTAGTGTTTCTATAGACTGATTTATGGAATCAAGTCGCGTCCTGTATACGTTATAAACTTGAATGATGTCCTTTTTTGTTGCGAAAACTGCATCACCAATAGAGGTACTCCCAAGAGCTGTACCTTTGATAAGACGCTGATATGAATTCTCTAACACCCCACGCTGACCTCCTATAACTTTATCTATATGGGTCAGAAATAGTTCGTAATATGATATCCCATCTGAAGCTTCAAAAAAATCGAATAGTTGAGCAGTTACCCGGATTCCGCCCTGGGATGAAACGAAATCTCCAAACACCATTGCATTCACATGACGTTGTATAAGCTGTCTGCTTTCAAGTTTAAGCAACGGTGTCTCGGTAATGTGAGTCATTGGATACTTTGGATGGTTCCAGGTATAAGACCCGATAGGATTGGGCGCACAAAAGGTCAAAGCCAATGCTTTTGACTCATTTCGCCTTCCTGCTCGTCCTGCTCGCTGTAGATAATTGGCGGACTTGGGAGGAACATTGTTCATTACGACCTCATTAATACCACCAATATCAACACCCATTTCCATTGTAGTTGAGCATGAAAGTACATTTAGATGGCCTTCATTGAATTCTTTCTCATATTTATCAAGGTCTTCACGCGATTGTTGTGCAGAATGTTCGGCAGCAATGAAAATGGGTTTCTGGTTGTAAACACGCTCATGCATATTGGAAAAGACACCTGCCTTACGCTGGTTCTCAAAGTGCTGTAGTAACCATTCTTCAATTTTGTCTTCAGACAATTCTGCAGACTTATATGGGAAGAAAGGATATGAGAATTCGTTCGACACTTTGAATCTGTCGAAGTTCGTTTTGCCAATATAACCATTAATACGAGGGCTATACCCACGGAAAGTAACATCAACTACAACTTTATCAACGGGACACAAATAGCCTTTATCAATAATCTGTAGTCTTACTTTCTGCCCAAAAAGGTTGAGCATGAAACCTTTATTCTCCACATCTACCATTTCCAGTATATTGGATGTGATAAAATTCCATGCGTCAGTCATTAGGCTGTTAATATTTGCAATCTTTTCTTCATTAAAGGTTTCAACTTCATTATACCCAAGAACAGCACACAACAACAAAATTAACCTTGATTGATCTTCTTGTATTCCAGAAAGAGTCCTTTTCATCGTTGGCCACTTGCTAACAGGTTGGCCGTTTTTCCTTAAATCGGAGTCTTTGGGATAAATAGCAGAAGTATATGTGTTCTGGGTCAAATAATCCTTGTACTCACTGGAAATCATGTAATGGCGCCCACCTCTGATGAGATAGTCAAGACAGATTTTTAGAAAATCTTGCCAATCCTTGTCCGAACATCCGGCCCCTAATAGTATAGAAGGACATTTCGCTCTTTTGAGATCAGGATAGACTAATCGAATAAAGCCCATGTTCTCTAATGAATTTGCTCGTTTCGGAATCCATCCAAACTGATCCACAAGCAAGGCTTTTAAATATATAGAAGGATTCTCATACCTACTGCCTGCTTTGGCATTATTGAGATGTTGAAATAACTTCCTGAAATCAGAATTGTTTTCTAATGACTGGCAAATATCTCCAAATGTTACCTCTGGTGACTCAGGGATAGAGCTGTTTCCATTCTTCTTTGCTTCTAAACGTGCAAGTTCTGTTTTATAGGCAGGAGGCAAAGATTCTACCGGCATCCCCTTTAAGAAAGCGTAAGACTGTTCTTCTTCCTCTGTCAAACCTGCCGGTTCCACCTTTTCTACACGTAAGTCAGCCAGTTTATGGAAGATGGAAGAACGTACCCATGAACGTTCCACATCCTGATTCATACCCATAGCTGAACGCGCAGAGCCTTGTCTGTTATCTGTGAATGTCAGGTATTTCTTGCCGTTATAAATTATTTCAGCATCTTTCTTGTTGCTCCCATCAGCATTGTCAAGCAACAGTGTGGATAATACACGGCCCATCTGGGTTGCACTGATTCTCAAATAGTCGAGCCGCGATATTCTATTCCCGCAGTGAGGACACAAATCAGCATTGGTCTCTTCATGTCTCAATGAGATATATACATTCCCTTTTTCTTTATTCTCAGGAGCAATCTCGATTTTTCCTTTCTCATGATTAAAGACATGCCTATCCTCGCGTGTATGATGGCGAAGGCACTTTGCTACAGGTTTCGCAAAATAGAAAGGAGTGAATCCGTCTTGACCATTTTCTGAAGCGATATCATCATTTTGACTTTCTTCGTATTCAATCATGTCGGCATCTTTATTCTCAAAGAACAAATCCTTTTCGAGATCGACCACATTTGTGTGCATTCTAAACCCCTTTGTGCTTGTCTCTCCTACAACAATGATGCCACCGCATGATGGACAGGTTGCTATTTCAAGCAATCTGGATTTACACGTTGGGCAGTTCGTATTTTGATATGTAGTCAAACTGCCAATACTTAGCCGTTCCTTTTTATGGCGTTTGCATTCTGAATTTACGCATGCATAAACTCCACTAATTGAACGAATGAAGAAATGTGCACGCGAAGGGAGCAATGCAATGTCGCTTTTGTCTTTCTTGTTAAGACCTGGAACTTTATCTGCAAGAGCATCTATGAGTTTGAGAGACTTTTCGATGCTATTCATTAGATTACGGTCTAATTGTTTTACCATATCTACAGTAGAAAGAACCGCTGTAGAATTAAGCTGCTTCCTTAGCCTCTCAATATCGGTTATTCTAATCTTAGTACCAAAGTCCTTGTTGATTTTGTCTATAGCTACCTGTGCAACAGATTCTTCCATTTCTGGAATGATGCGTCTTCCACCAATAATTACGATACTATCAAGAGGCTTTCCTGTTAACTGTGACACAAAAGTTTTCAGTTTTAGTTGAGTAGCAGGATCCTTTTCATCACCGATGGTGGCTGATGTAACGGCAAAGTTCACCTGATCTATTGTTACTCCAAATGCGTCTAAGACACGCCTAATCTGCAAGGAAAGTTCAGCCGCTGATGAACCTGTGTAGGTATGTGCTTCATCAAGCAGAATCCATTTCAACTTTCCCTGAGATTTCTCTAATATCGTTTTGTCTTCTGCCCTTACCAGCATGTAGTTGAGCATGGTTGGATTAGTAAAGAGAATCTGTGGTGGTGTCTGCCTTATCTGAGGACGTGTTATTAGCTGTGGGAAGAAAGGAGCAGTTGCATTTTGACTTTTCGCAGATTTCTCCGTATCACCATTATAAATTGCATAAGTTATCTTGTTCGGCATAGCATCGCACCAAGCATGAATGCGCTTCTGCTGGCTTTTCATCAGCGCATTTAGGGGATATAGGAATATTGCCTGTACGCAATCTTTCTCATTACGTGACGCAATATCTTGCAATACAGGTATCATAAAGCATTCCGTCTTTCCAGAACCTGTTCCAGAAGTCACGACAATAGTCTTGTTTTGGCCAGAAAGCATAATTTCCCAACTCTTTGTTTGATGTTTATAAGGGTGGCGATCAAGCGGGAAACGCAAATCTTCATCTATGCTCTCGCTACTAAGTGCTTCGATGAATGAAGATGATAATAGGTTTAGTTTAGATGAATGCTCTTCAAATGTCTCTTTACTTTCTTCCCATGGGAAGATAGACTGGAATACAGGTTCCGACAGTAAAGGCTCGTCTTCTGTCAAGATATGACGCATGTACTCTTGTTCTTTACCATTGCCTCGAAACCAAAGAGAGACTAATGAGTCAACAAGCATCTTTTTAGCTGATGTATAGAAATCTGCGTAATTCATGCGAAGCGATTTTTATTTGTTAGATATGAGTTTCACTGTTCTAAAGAATATCTCACTATAAGTTTCTTTGAAGTATTTCCTATAGAAATTGACTATACGTGCATATTCCTTTCCCTCTGGTGCGAATAGGTTGAGATGGTTCTTTACATCACAGGTGTTTTCTGCTGCACACATAGCCGATTCTATCATAACCCGATATGATGCAAGCATACTTTGTTGTGGGTAATAAATGCCATTTAACTGAAATCTAATAACTGGCAAATCAATATTGTTGTCAGACAGTCCACGAATCTTCATCTTATAGTTGCTAATGTCAGATATTAGAATAGGAGTACCCCTTCGGATTTCTCCTGATGCCACATAGTTAGTGAATTCCTGTGAGATATCTGTAGATACAGTTGAATTAAAAAGATCCTGTAACAACAACATAAGACCCTGTAATTTCATAGTCATCATAGGTAATAATGGCGCAGGAACTGTGTCTAAGATGGAATTGATACTCTTTTCCCACATTTTTGCAGGTATCCAATGTAGGCCTATTACCATCTCTTGCTCAAAACGGTCAATTTCCATGGAAAGAACATCCTTGTATTCATTGAGCCACATAGCAGCAACAAAATTCGCAAGGAGTTTTGGACTACGAGCAATAGCTTTCAGTCCGTTGTAGGTGGTGAAGGGCAAATTATAATGACTACATATATCAAATGCCTTGCACACGTCTCGCCAATGCTTTCCCGTCATCACATCTTCTTGGCTCAGCATTCCGTACCATGCCTTGTTGATATCAGAAGAACGCGAAGCACGTTCAGACTTATCATAATCCTTTTCGTTTATGTTATAATACTTGGGAATGATTCTTCGCTTTACCTCTGGACCTGAGAACACAACAATCTCATCATGGTCGAACGAGTCTGGCAGTCGGAATGTATTATTTTCGTTCTCGACCCTTTCAAGTTTTACGCAGTAGAAATCATCAGTAGGTAAGTCATCGCCAACGGGGAATGCATACAAATCACCCTCATACTCAAAACCAGTCGTGTCATACTCTGTGTCATCAAGGACAACGATTGCCCCGTTTTCTATTGTTGTATCAAGAACAAACTTGCGCACGTAAATCTCCTGCCCTGACACGTTTAAGACAACAGAACTATTACGATCAAAACTGTTAGCACCATAGAGGTTAAACATTCTTAATATAAGGTCGTTATAATCGGAAAGAGATACCAGGCCATCAATAACGCGACTTTGTAGGTGCTTTAGTTTGTCGGGGTTATCTATTTTTCCTGAAGAATATGATACATCAACTTTACGATTCTTACTCCCATGACTGACTATGCAGAAGTGACTAAGATTTGCGAGCGAGACAATCTTACCTCTTGGCACAATATTCCCACTTGTGTCGGTAATCAGGATTCCGTCAAAAGGTATGGCAACGGCAACACGAAGCACCGGATTGCCCTGATTGTAGATTCTGAAATAGCAAACAGAAGGACATATCAGAGAGTTCTTGTTGCGAGTTATCTTCCAATGTGCCTTGTCGATATTTCTAATGTCAACATCATCAATGGGTTGTATCTCCGGGCGCAGGAGATGCGAACAAGAGCACCTAATCTCAGTTGAATGGATGGATTCATTTTGCGACTCAAATGCCATGTCCCCAATTGCATAGAATGTCTCAATAATGGAATTCCCGTCAGGAAGTTCAACCTTTATGTCAACAATACCAGGTTCAAGGATACATGAAGAGTTTAAAGATCTCCACTGTGTATTGCCATTATTTCTGCTTCTATATCTTATTTTACAGTTGTGAACTCTGTTCTTTTCTTTGTCATATACACGTATTATTGGTATTCTATCAAGCAACTTGTAATTGGAATCTTCTACCCAAGGAATATAGTTCCCAGAGAATTCTGCCGTATAGGGCGTGAACTGATTAGTAAGAACGCACTGCTCTCCTGAAGCTGTGTTGGTAATTTCCACCGACTTCTCAAAAGAAACATATGATAAAGGTATGCCAGAAATAATAATTGGCTTTGATGTACTGTGGAACCACTCCGAACTGAAAACAGCAATATTCTCTTCTGCATTGGCTGTTTCGCTCCTGCTGTAAAGATTCTCATCCAGCATTTGGAATAGTTGCGGTATCTCGAAATTAGGCGGATAGCATCCTGCCACTGTAAGAAAGATGCGGTCATCATTGTCACACCGTATTTTCACTTCAACAACGGGTTCCCCTTTCCAGAGAATGTCATTAACAACTCCAACAGAAATTCTGGTATAGGTGGCATTAGTTATATTGCCTTCTTCATCACGGTTAATGCTTTTACGAGCGTACTTGCCCGCAAGTGTGCCTGCAACGAATACATCAAAAGTATAACAGGTGGAAATATTGAGTTCCGGAATAGAATCAGAAGAAAGCTCCTTGACAATGTCAAGATTAACGTAGAGGTAGCCTTCTCCGTCTGCCGACGTCCTCAGTTTCCAGTGCAATGAAAGGGGTCTTGCCTTGCGCTCTTTCTTGGCACGAGTATATTCCTTTTTCAATGACTTTGTTAGCTCCGATAAGGATGCGTCTGTGTCATCGTATGGAAGGAGCGCATTGTCATCCATGATAATTGCATGAGCAATTTGCATGGACACATCATAGATGTTTTCATTTTTGAAGGCTTTGCCTAAATAGGATATGCAGCTAAACTGCTGTATTATTGAATTGTCTTCATTGCTCCAATCATAATTAATGATCGACAGCTCTCTTACCAGCCCTTTAAGGAATCTGGTAAAGCTTCCCATGTTACTATCGGTATTCTTGATGTAATTTACAGGCAGCCCTCCCTGATTCAAGAGGGTTCTGAAATATTCTGTTCCTTTCAACGAATGAAGGAAAGAATAGCCATGTTGTATCAGTGCAATACGTGCAGCCATATAGAGTTCTTCTCCATATGCCCGAGATAATCCAATGCCTATTGCAACATCTTCTTTGGAGGGAATGTTACCTCTATAGTCCCTTCTCCACCACTCTGCATAGCAAAGGGCAGCTTCAATGCCGAAATCCTTTAAAAAACCGATATGACTCCGTATGTCAAGTTTCAGACTTTCATACTCATCATCAGTAAGCTTAAACTTCCACAAGGGATAATTTCCTTGTAGGTTCTTCATACCGCGAGACTGCAGGATGTCTTTTAGTGCAATGTGTTCGTTCGTCATAAGCTGTCGTTCTTGAATTTTTTGCAAATCTAAACGTTATCTGTGCAGTCTATCTTCCCTGATGTGTATTTATTCAGATTTTCTGTGATTTTCCCTAAAATCTGCTGTCTATACCATTCGGGGTAGATTACTTCAATATCTGGAATGAAGGATAGTATTTGTTGGTCTAACTCGCGAGTCGGTCTAACATGTATCTCAATCTCATACTGGTCTTTATTTTTTACGATCTGCGACTTGTGAAGAGGTTTAGAAACAACGTATGGAAAACGATTTGCCGCAAAGCGCAATCCTATAGCTTCTTTGGCAACATCATCATTTGGAATGGTTGCTCCTATCACATCGTCAAAATATGTGGCAAAATCACAAATCGTATTTTTCTTAAATGGGATTGCCGACTTGTGAAAGTCCTGAATTCTATCAAGGGCAAAGTTGCTAATTACCCCTAACTCATCGTTTAGTCCATACACGAACCAACGGCCATTATATTGTTTAACGTAGTATGGATGAAACACGAGTTGTATCTCTTTGCCTCTGAATGTTAAGTATGATATTTCAATGGTCTGGTGATTAACCGTCGAATCGATAATATCTGCTAAGTTTTCAATCCCCTTTAGTTGCTCATTTTGTTCGAAAGCCACCAGATGCTCAGCATTGGACTTTAGGCCGAAGCGATACTCCAGATTTGAAATCACTTCTTCCAACCACACGTTGGCAGCACTGCCTCTAAACCGGCCAAGCATATCAATAGTTGACTGTAGTTTGTTGATGTCATCTACGGAAAGTTCGTTATTGAAGATGGAGAAATCCCTGTCCTCATAACGATAATAACATTTCTTGCCATCATACTGATAAGCCTTGATAGGGGCATTATATGTCACACGGTCACGCATGTATTTCATGTCCTCGCGTATCTGACGTAAACTCACCTCCGTACCATACAGGTCATACA
>Ga0256405_10007195_pt1 | contig 17028 bp, 20 predicted proteins | sample RumenRJG_02DNA_FD_189096 | JGI IMG/M metagenome (GOLD analysis project Ga0256405, IMG submission 189096) | Bovine rumen microbial communities from Lethbridge, Alberta, Canada - RJG_02 | ecosystem: Host-associated > Mammals > Digestive system > Stomach > Rumen | place: Canada: Alberta...
TTGCTTTAAATAAGTGAATAACTTATCGTGGAATACCTAAGTGGGGGTGGCCCAGCCTGGTAAGGCGATAGACTGCTAATCTATTGTCCTATGGACTCGCGAGTTCGAATCTCGCCTCCCACGCCATCTACATTTCTCATATTCTATAATATAAATAATAGGCGGACCATCAGCGGATTATGAAATTCCTTGTGATCACGGATCTCCATGAGAACGCATCCGCAGTAGAATGGATCAACAGACTTGCCGACGAGAATGATGTAAGAGCTATCCTCTTCCTCGGTGACGTCACCGACATGGGAACATGCGAGGACGGAAGGAAGATCCTCACACAGTTCAAGAAGGAAACATACTTCATCCCCGGCAACTGCGACCCCAAGGATATCTCGGAGAAGAATTCCGATATCATCAAGGATGTCCACGGAAAGGCATTCGAGATCGACGGCATAAAGTTCGCAGCGATGGGCGGTTCCAACCCCACCATCTTCGACACACCCTGCGAATACCCCGAGGACGTTCTCAAATCCAAACTGACATCCATCTCCAGCAAAGGGATGATCCTGATGACACATGCTCCTTCATATGGGATTCTTGACCACATCCCCAACGGAATGAGCGTCGGAAGCAAGGCGATAAGGGAGATCGTGTCGGAATTCAAGCCCATCGTGGCACTCTCAGGCCATATCCACGAGGATATCGGTATGCAGACCGTTGAAGGAACATTGTTCATCAACCCCGGACCCGCAAGGGACGGACATGCAGTACTGTTGGAGACCGACGGCAAGACGGCATCCGCGAAGGCTATCGGACCGTCTGACTGACCGTCTCGGCATTAACTTTATATACAGTTCCACGTTAGAGGTCTTTCGGTAATCATGGCACTTTGGCAGGGAAAATCCAGAAGAAAGCCCACTGGCGGCAGGCGTGTCCCCAGTGCAGGTAAGAGGAAATTCGAGATCGGCAGAGAGAAGCAGTACACAAAACTCGGTGCAGAGTCACTGAAGCAGTACCGCGGTGCCGGTGGAAATGTCAAGGTTGGAATGCTTGCAGCAGAATTTGCTAACGTCGTTGACAAGAAGACGAACACTGTCAAGAAAGTGAAGATCATCAATGTCAAAGCGAACCCCGCAGACCCGAACTACATCCAGCGTAACATCCTGAACAAGGGAGCTACCATCGAGACTGAGATCGGTGATGCAGTCGTTACATCCAGGCCTGGCCAGGATGGAGCCGTTAACGCTATCCTGCTCGCGTAAACGTCCAAACCTTTTTCCTAACTCACTTCCTTTTCCGATATCATGGCATACGACGACGACAACGCAATTGTCCTTTGGCCTGAATACTTCGACAAGAACAGGTCCCGTTCAGAGGGCAGAAGGCTCCCCAAGGAGCTGTGCGTGGAGAACCCCGATTTGGATATAATCGCGAAGGGTGCCATGATGCTCGACCTCGACTACAAGATCTTCGAAGAGAAGTCATACCCCGGTAACTGGATCAACAAGAGGGGATGCGTCCGTGTCGAGAAGGGCAAGATGAAGAAGACCGAGATCCTTCCGCTCATCGGAAAGACGCTCGTCGACAATTCATGAACATTTTTGTCAATGCTTATATTGCATCTGAGAGATGACATGCTATGATCTCACCGCTGGATTCCAGGGTACTGGACGCCAATTCCGAGTCGCTTGGTGTTGAAGTCGATGTTCTCATGGCCAATGCCGGAGAAGCGTTGGCTGATGTTATTACTGACCTCTACAGCGGAAAGAGGATCCTTTTCGTCTGCGGAACAGGCAACAACGGCGGTGACGGTTACGTCGCTGCAAGACTGCTGGAGGCGGATGTGGCATTCTTCAAGGAACCCAGGACCGCTCCCGCTATGAATGCATTCAGGAAGCTGGACAACAGACCCATACAGTTCGACGAGAAGATACTGTATGAGTATGATGTGATCATAGACTGCGTACTGGGAACAGGCGTCTCAGGCAAGGTCAGGGAACCCTACGCCGGATACATCAGAGCAGTAAATGCTTCGAAGAAGACGATACTATCATGCGATGTTCCGTCGGGTTTCGGTACGGATATCGCTGTGAAACCGGATGTCACGGTCACATTCCATGATGTCAAGGAGGGAATGGACGAGAAGAACTGCGGTTCCATCATCATTGCTGACATAGGCATACCTCCTGAGGCCTACGAATTCGTCGGTACGGGGGACATGATCAGATACCCTGTGCCAGATAAAGAAGCGCACAAGGGTCAGAACGGCAGATTGCTGATCATCGGAGGCGGACCTTACACAGGCGCGCCTTCACTTGCAGGTATGGCAGCACTACGTGTCGGCACCGATCTCGTACATATCGCCACACCGGAATCCTCATTCCAGACGATAGCATCAGCATCGCCTTCATTCATAGTCCACAGGCTTCCAGGAGATCATCTGAGTGATGGATCTGTCAAGGAACTCATCGAACTCAGCAAAGGAATGGATGCCGTCCTTATCGGCCCCGGACTGGGTACCGATGACTCCACAAGGAAAGCTATGAAGGAATTCGTCAATGGGTGCGAAGTTCCGATGGTGGTCGACGCGGACGGTATCACTGCACTTGCGGGTTCCGTTCCGAAGAAGAACATTATATTCACGCCCCACAGAGGCGAATACAAGACACTGGCCGGGGACAAGGTACCGGAGAGAACTGCATCTGAGATGAGCTGCATCATTGTCCTGAAAGGCCCTGAGGACATTATCACCGACGGTACGAGGACGAGGAAGAACCGCACCGGTACGTCTGCCATGACCGTCGGAGGAACAGGAGATGTCCTCGCAGGAACGATAGCAGGACTGCTGGCCAAAGGCATGTCACCCTTTGATGCAGGATGCCTCGGGACGTACATATGCGGAAAGGCGGGCGGGAAGAGCTTCGATGAATTCTCATACGGACTTCTGGCTACCGACATTATAGACAATATCGCAAGGGTGCTGAGAGAAGAGCTCTGAGAAGATGGACATACAGCCGGTCTACAACATCCCTGCACTAAGGATCGATGATACCTACATCATCGCAGACCTGCATATAGGTGTGGAATCGCATCTGATGAAGAAGGGTTTCCACCTCACTTCGAGAACGGAGGAGATGTTCAATACCATCTTCGAGACATCGGACGGATGCGATCATCTGATAGTGCTGGGTGATGTGAAGGATTCCGTTCCAGGTTCATCCAGACAGGAATACAGGGAGATACCCAGCTTCTTCGAACGCCTGATGAGGGTATTCGATATGATCGATGTCGTCAGAGGGAATCACGATACGAGCATCGAGGAGTTCCTCCCCAAGGGTGTGAGAATCAGACCTTCGACCGGAATGAAGATCGGAGATGTAGGGTACGTGCACGGTCACACCTGGCCGTCCGCCGATATCATGGACTGTAAGACGCTTGTGATGGCACATGAACACCCTGCGGTGATGTTCAGGGACGGTGTGGGCAAACAGACCAACGAACCCTGCTGGATCAGAGGGAAGTTCAGGGAAAGCTGCGAAAAGTATCCCATCCTTCCTGAGGAATTCATAATCATCCCGTCATTCAACAGGATGCTCGGCGGTTCCCCCATGAACGTGAACAACGGGAAGTTCCTGAATCCGCTGCTTACGGATGAATATCTTGACATCGACAATGCGGAGCTGTTCCTTCTGGACGGCATCAATCTCGGCAGAAGATGCGACAACATGGTCGATGACAGATACGAGATGAGGAATCTCAAACGCGGACCCAGAGGGTACTGAATCTTTTCATCAAAAGTAAATAATAAAGAGTTAAAGGGGCCGAAGCCCCTGTTTTCTTGCTCAGTCGCGAGAGATCGTGTCGTAGACGGATCCGTCGTGGTTCCTGATCACTGCGGTCAGAGGCATCTGTCCGGGCAGGCTGTGTGTTGCACAGGAGTTGCACGGGTCGTATGCCCTGAAGGCCATCTCGACCATGTTGAGGAGACCGGGTGAGACATCGAAGTTCTTGATGAGTCCCTTTGCCACGCGTGCAACATCGACGTTGATCGGACCGTTGTTGTTGGTGGTTCCGACGACGAGGTTACATGCTGTGACGATTCCGTTCTCGTCGCATGTGTAGTCGTGTGTCAGGGTTCCTCTGGGTGCCTCGACGCAACCGACTCCGCGGCCACCGGGGACGATATCGTGCTGTTTGATATCGCTGTTGGTGATGTCGGGGTTCTGTGCGTTCTCAAGGCAGCGCTCTGCGGCGTAGATCATCTCGATGATCCTTGCCCAGTGTGTGGCCAGAGTGAAGTTGACGATGGGCTTTCCGTTCTCGCAGGGTACACCGGCGTCCTTGAAGAATCCGCGGTATGCCTCGAGCTCTGCCTGTGCGATCGGTGTGCTGATGCTGTCACAGACGTTCAGCCTGGACAGGGGTGTTGCACGGTACAGACCGCTGTCAGGTCCGGAGACCATTCCCTTGTATCCGACCTTCTTGAGGTAGGGGAACTTCTCGTAGGACCAGGGCTCGACTGCCTCTCCGATGTGGTCGAGGTAGTCGAAGGGCTCGTATCTGTCGAACTCTGCACCCTTCTGGTCGACGACCCTTACAGGTCCGTCGTGGAACTCGAGGGTGTTGTCCTTTCCGACCAGGCCCATGTAGTATGACTCCTGGTAGTAGAGGTCAGGGTTCGCGATGATGTCCACGTACTCCTTGTTCGCAAGAACGACGTCCTTGAACACCTGCATGGAGGTCTTGGAGAACTCGACGAGGTCCTCGGCGTAGCTGATGATCTCGTTCTGCTGCTCCTTGGTGATAGCCGTTGTGACTCCACCGGGAACTCCCATGACGGGGTGTGTTGCCTTTCCACCGATGATTGCCTGGATCCTCTGTGCCTTGGACCTTGCCCTGAGGACTGCTCCTCCGAGCTCGAGTCCGACACGTCCAACGACACCAAGGACGTTCCTCTCGGCCGCAGGTGCTGCGGGTCCGCAGACGAAGTCAGGTGCAGCCAGTGCGTAGAAGTGCGCAATGTGGCTGTGCACGAAGTGTGCGTTGTAGAACAGATCCCTGAGGCGGAATGCTGTGTCCGTCGGCTTTGTGTTGAAACATCCGTCGATGGCTTTGGTGGAAGCGAGGTGGTGTGCTCCGGGGCAGACACCGCAAAGCCTTGCGGTGATCTGGTTGAGCTCAGTGACCTTCCTTCCGATACAGAATCTCTCGAATCCTCTGACCTCGGGAACCTGCCAGTAGGCGTTCTCGACGTTACCGCTGTCATCAAGGAAGATCTCGATCTTTCCGTGTCCTTCGAGACGGGTGATGGGGTCGACTGTGACCCTCTTTGTGTTTACTTTCTGTTTCTCATCCCAAATGATAGGTCCGGCCATTTACTGACCTCCTTCTGTGACTTTTGCTTTGATCAATGCCTTTGCCATGGTGTAAGCATAGAAGTATCCGAGAGGATCCTTGATGCTGGACATGATATCGATGATCTTGTCCTCACCGCAGGTCGGGTCATCCTCGAGCACAGGGAACAGTGATGCCACTGCTGTGAAGATCGAGGCTCCCTGCTCCTCAACTGCCTTGGTAGGTCCGTAGCATCCGCGGCAGGGCTGTCCGACTTTGGTACATTTCGCACCGCATCCGGCTGCAGTCGCTGATCCGAGACACAGGATTCCCTGGTCCATCAGACAAAGCTCGGGGTCCACGTCGACCTCGTAAGGCTCGCAGATCTTCTCGATTCTCCTGTTCTCCTTGCGCCTGGGGCACTCCTCGCACATTGTCTTCTCCTCGACACCGATGGTGGTTCCCTTCGGGGGAAGTGCGACACCGTTGTAGACGAAGTTGACGACTGCGCTGAGCAGTGCTGTGACGGTCTCCTGTGTAGGGGGGCATCCGGGGACGAAGTAGTCCACATCGATGACCTGGTCGAGTGACTTCACGACGTCGTAGACGACGGGGAGGGTCAGCTCTCCCTCAGGTGCCTGGTATGAGGTCTGGGGGATGACGGGTGCATCTGAGTGTCCGTTGTCTGCCTGGAATGCTGCTGAGGTGGGTGTCTTCGTGTACACGTAGTCAAGGATCTCTTTCGAGTTGTTGACCAGGTTAGCGAGGGCGGGTGTTCCACCGAAGCATGCGCAGGTACCGTATGCGACGACGAGCTGTGACTTCTTCCTGAGGAGTTTTGCCATGTGCTCGTTCTCGGAGTTCCTGATAGCACCGTTGATCAGTGATACAGTGATTGCTCCGTCTTCCATCTCCTCGATGTCCTTCTCTTTTCCGTCTGCTGCGACAGGCCACATGACGATGTCTGCCATTGCGCCGACGTTCAGGACCATCTCGTCTGAGTCGAGGATCGAGACATCGCATCCTCCGCATCCTGCACACCAGTACAGAGCGATCTTGATCTTACCGCCCTCAGGTGCTTTGAGGAGGTCGGGTGCGAATCCTGCGTGAGGTGCGTCTGCGGGGTACTGGCCTTTTGCCAGAGGTGCTGCCGCTGCTGCCCTGGGGGTAGCTGCAGGTGCTGCCTTCTTCTTGTCCTCGCAACCGCAGTTGCATTTCTCATCTTTCTTCTTGTCTTTCTTACCGAACAGTTTGCTGAAGAATCCCATGTTTACTCCTCCTTCTTGAGGGGTGTAGGTCCGAGCGCCTTGACGGTGTCGACGAACTCTACGACGGTCTTCTGGAATTTCTCTCCCTCTGATGCGGAAACCCACTCGAGCTTGAGTCTCTTGGGGTCGAATCCGTACTGCTCGAGGACCATCCTCAAGAGTGCGATTCTTCTCCTTGCCCTGTAGTTACCGCCGATGTAGTGGCAGTCACCAGGGTGGCATCCGAGGATCATGACTCCGTCGGCGCCCTTGGAGAATGCCCTGAGCACCCACTCGGGGTCGACCCTTGCCGAGCACATCGTCCTGATGATACGGAAGTTGGTCGGCATCTGAAGCCTTGCTACTCCTGCACCGTCTGCTCCCGCGTAGGAACACCAGTTGCAGCAGAATGTTACGATTCTGGGTTCAAAGTCTGCCATGATAATCACTGTCCTCCTACGGGGAAGTCGAGACAAGCATCGATCTCAGCGATGATCTGGTTGCCCTTGAATCCTTTCTGCTCCATCGCACCTGACGGGCAGGCTGCGACACAGCATCCGCATCCTTTGCACAGACCGGCGTTGACGCTGCTCTTCTTCTTTCCATCCTCGGTCTCGACGATACTGATCGCCTTGTACTCACAGCATCCCTCACAGACACCGCATCCGTCACAGTATTTCTCGTTGACTGAAGCAACGATACCCTCTGAGACGAGGTGGTCCTTGGAGATGATGGTCAGGGCCCTTGAAGCGGCTCCTGATGCCTGGGCGATACACTCATCCATGAACTTGGGCCAGTGTGCGAGTCCTGCAACGAAGACACCTTCGGTTGCGAAGTCGACAGGCCTGAGCTTCTGGTGAGCCTCGAAGTAGAATCCGTCCTTGCTGATCGGGACTTTGAGCATCTTTGCGATCTCTTCCTTCTCCTCGCGGTCCGGTGTGATACCGTTGCTGAGGACGACACAGTCGACAGGGACCTCGACATCTGCACCAAGGATGGTGTCGAATGCCTTCACGTTGCTGCCGTCGTATGCCGGGAGCGGGTCGGTGTCGCGGTACCTGAGGAACCTGACTCCGACTTCTGATGCCTTTCTGTAGAGCTCCTCACGGAATCCGTATGTCCTGATGTCCTTGTGGAAGATCGTGACATTGGTCGTGGGGTCAGCCAGCTTGATCTTGATCGCGTTCCTGAGTGCGGCTGCACAGCAGACACGTGAACAGTACTTGACTGAATCGCTCCTTGATCCGACGCACTGGATGAATGCGACGTTCTTTGCGGTGAACTTGCCCTCTGCGATCGCTTTCTCAGCGTCGAGCAGGAGCATGACCTTCGAGTCACTGCCGTAGTTGAACTCAGTGGGCTTGTAGGGTGATGCACCGACTGCAAGGATGACTGCACCGACGGGGATCTCCTTTCCGTCCTTCAGCTGGAGCTTGAAGTTACCGACGAATCCGGGGATGTCCTTGACCTCAGAGTTGAGGTAGACGGTGATGTTCTTGTTGTTGTTGACCTTCTCGATGAGCTCGTTGACGAATGCGAGTGTGTCGACTCCGTCCTCAGAGTGTCTGAAGTTCAGTGCGTTTCCACCGAGCTGTCCTGCCCTCTCGACGAGGTGGACGGGGAAGCCCTGAGCTGCGATATCGAGTGCTGTGGTCATACCGGTGATTCCTCCACCGATGACTGCTGCTGCCTGGGTAACCGGGATCTTTGCTCCCTCGAGAGGCTCGAGGAATGCTGCCTTAGCGATGGCCATCCTTACGAGGTCCTTCGCTTTCATGGTCGCCTTCTCAGGCTCGTGCATGTGGATCCATGAGCACTGGTCACGGATGTTTGCCATGTTGAAGAGGTACTGGTTGAGTCCTCCCTCACGGCATGCGTTCCTGAACAGGGGCTCGTGTGTCCTGGGTGTGCATGATGCTACGACGACACGGTTGAGGTCCTTCTCTTTGATTGCCTCAGAGATAGCCTGAAGTGTGTCCTGTGCGCATGCGTACATTGTCTTGGTTGCGTAGACGACTCCGGGGAGTGTTGCTGCGTAATCCGCGACCTCGGGAACATTGACTGTTGCACCGATGTTGATACCGCACTCGCAGACCCATACTCCGATCCTGGGTTCCTGTCCGGTGACGTCCTTCTCGGGCGGGTACACCTTGGGTGCACAGGGCTCGAAGTTGGCGTCGACGATGCATGCTCCGGCCTTTGCCGATGCACCTGATGACTCCGCGACTGTAGTCGGGATGTCCTTGGGTGCTGCGAATGCACCTGAGACGAAGATACCCTCTCTCGAGGTCTCGAGGGGCTTGAACACTGTGGTCTCACAGAATCCGTACTGGTTGAGGTTGATTCCAAGGATCTTGGAGAACTCCTCTGCGCCGTCCGGCGGGTTGAGACCGACTGAAAGGACTGCAAGGTCGAAGTTCGCTGCGACCGCGTTGCCCTCTGCGTCCGTGTAGTTGATGGTCAGGGTCTTGTCTGCGTTCTCCTCGATGTTGGAGACACGTGCGGACCTGTGCATGTTGATGCCGTACTCGTCCTCTCCCCTGTGGATGTAGGCCTCGAACTCTTTTCCGTAGGACCTGATATCCATGAAGAAGATGTCTTCCTGAACGTCGGCGTGCTCCTTTGTGATCATTGCCTGCTTGGTAGCGTACATACAGCACACTGATGAGCAGTACTTCTTCCAGCCCTTCTTCTCGGACCTTGATCCGCAGCACTGGATGAATGCGATCTTCTTGGGTGCTTCGCCGTTCGAGGGGCACTTGATGTGACCATGGTCAGGACCAGATGCGCACATCATCCTCTCGAATTCCATCGATGTCACGACGTTGTCGTACCTGCCGTAGCCGTACTCTGTCGCGATGTTTGCATCCCAGACCTGGAATCCTGTTGCGACGATGATCGAACCGACGTCGAGGACTTCCTCTGTCTCCTTGTCAGCGTAGTTGATTGCGCCTTTGAGACATGTCTTCTCACAGACTCCGCACTTGTTAGCGAGGAGCTTCTTACAGTAGTTGGGATCGATAAGTGCGACCCTGGGAACTGCCTGCGGGTGAGGGATGTAGATTGCTTTCCTTGTGTTGAGACCGAACTCGAACTCGTTAGGGATGTTCTTGGTAGGACACTTTGCTACACAGTCGCCGCATCCGGTACATTTCGTTGCGTCAACGTACCTGGGCTTCTTCTTCACAGTGACCTTGAAATCTCCTGCGGTACCATCGACCTTGACGACTTCTGTGTACGTCAATGTCGTGATGTTCGGGTGGCCTGCAACATCTGCCATTTTAGGCGAGAGAATACAAGCGGAACAGTCATTCGTCGGGAATGTCTTGTCCAGACGGCACATCTTACCACCAGTGGTGGGGTCTCTGTCTACGAGGTAGACGTGGATGTCCCTTCCTGCAAGATCCAACGATGCCTGGATACCTGCGATTCCTCCACCGATAACCAACGCTGATTTTGTCAAATCTTTGCCTCCGTTATTTATAGGGTTTGGAACGAGACGGTGGATACGATTGGGTATTTTAACTATTTCTACAAAATCTATATATTTTATGAATGTTTTTAGTAACAAAAAATCATTTTCCGAAAAAAATTTTTCGTACAAATTTTGAGTTTGTCCTAAAATTCAATGAGCCAGACATCCGATTTTTGTAAACGCTCAATATTACCTTTTATGGTAATGCTACTAAGAAAATTGTCGAAAAATGACAAATCTATCCGATAAACCGAAATAATTTTTCAAGGCGTTTACCGCTAATTTAATATCCGTTAATCAACGATTATCAAACGATGTATTCCACATCCACCATCGTACTGGCACTGCTGTTCGTCTTAACGGTGTTACTGGTTTCATACTCGGCGGTGCAGATGAAAAGGAGGACGAAGGAATACACCGTCATCGCGGATCGCCGTCTCGCCGAGAAAAAATCTACCGAGTTTTTGGACAAGAGGAGGTTCGATGACACCTGCGATATCTGCTTCGGAGAGTTCGAAGAAGGCCGTGTCGCCGTATGCAGATGCGGCATGAAATTCCATGAGGAATGTGCTTCGCTGACAGAGGAATGCCCCTATTGCAAGGAGCGCTTCGACAACATGCAGGTCAGAGAGATAGTAAGGCCCAGGTGCCCTTGGTGCGGAGAGATCATCGAGAAGAACGTCTGTCCGTCGTGCGGCACCGTACTGCCGAACAGGGACATGGGATTCGAATGCACTTGCGGGAGCACGGTATACGGCAACGAGGGATACTGCAAGGACTGCGGTTCCGTGTATGAGTTCACATACGACGGTCCCGGGAAACGTAAATAAACCCGCTGACGATGGTGGCAACAATGGTCGTGAAGGAGAAGAGAGGGCGCAGGAGATACGTCGCATTCGTCCTCGGGGAGCCTGTCAGCAGATCCGACCTCGAAGAAAGGATCACACAGACTGGATATTCCCAGGTCAGCGTCATCCAGTGTGCGGGGGGATGGTGTATCCTCAGGTGCGAACCCTGGCTCCTGGAACGCCTGAACGGGATCATGGACAAGGCATGCCCGGGTTCCAGATCCATGTCCACTTCCGGTAATCTCATCACGCTCAGACGCGAGTATCCGATATTATGGGAGACCCGCCCCAGATACATCGCTTTCACGGTCTCCGCCGGTGAGGAGACAATACAGAAAGGCATCTTAGAAAGGACCGATACCGACGGACCGTCGCTCAAGTTCTGCGGTTCGGGATATGCCATCGTGAAATGCACCCTGAGGGACGCTGACAGGACCAAGACGATCATGTCAGAGATAGATCCGGCATCACATGCCTTCCTGTCGTCGTACAAGTCCAAGGACCTCAGGAAGTCCATCGCGGACAGGGTCCCTGAGCTTCGCAGTGTTCTTCTTGCGCGCAGGTGACCGCGTATAAACGTTATATACGCGATTATAATAACCCATCCTTAGCAAGGAGAAAGGAAAATGCAACCAGGACAAATGGCCTATGACAGAGGTATCACCGTTTTCTCCCCCGACGGAAGGCTCTTCCAGGTGGAGTACGCGCGTGAGGCCGTCAAGAAAGGTACGACAACCATCGGACTGAAGTTCAAAGATGGTGTCATCCTGATCGTGGACAAACGTGTTTCCAGCAGACTCATCGAGCCCGACTCGATCGAGAAGATCTACAACATCGACGAGTACATCGGATGTGCGACATCCGGTCTCGTAGCAGATGCAAGGATCCTCGTCGACCAGGCAAGGAAGGATGCACAGACGCACAAGATCACATTCAACGAGAACATCGCCGTCGAGATGCTGGTGAAGAAGATCTGCGATTTCAAGCAGAACTACACCCAGTACGGAGGCGTACGTCCCTTCGGTACCGCACTTCTGATGGCAGGTACCGACGACCTCGGGGCACATCTCTTCGAGACCGACCCCTCAGGCGCACTCGTCGCATACAAGGCGGGATGCATCGGTTCCGGACGCCCCATCGTCATGGACACCTTCGAGAAGGAGTACCAGGACGACATGACGTACGAGGATGCGATGGTTCTCGGACTCAAAGCACTTTCAGCAGCAATCGAGGACAAGCCCACCCCCCAGACAGTGGAGGCAGGCGTCGTCAAGATCAACGAACCCTTCAGGAGACTCGGAGAAGAGGAGCTCGAGGGATTCATCGCGAAACTCTGAAGGCTGAAGAAATGGTCAATCTTGAAGATGCGATCGTCGCCCGTCTGGAGACTCACGGGGAGACGTTCGAGATACTCCTTGACCCCAAGGTGATGGATTTCATCAAACAGGGCAAGGAGGTCGACCTCATCGACTACATGGCGGTAGAGGACATCTTCAACAACGCTAGGAAAGGCACGAGACCCGCTGAGGACAAGCTGAAGGAGGCCTTCGGGACTGACGACATAGGGGAGATAGCGAAGAAGATCATCGCCAAGGGCGAGGTGCAGATCACCGCGGAGCAGCGCAAGGAGATGCTCGAGGTGAAGAGGCACAAGATCATCGCGTACATCTCCGCGAATGCCATCAATCCCCAGACCAAGCTCCCTCACCCCCCGACCAGAATCGAACTCGCACTCGAAGAATCCAAATTCCACGTGGATCCCTTCAAATCGGTGGAGAAACAGGTCGAAGAGGCGATGCACCTCCTCAGGCCGCTGCTCCCCATCAGGTTCGAGAAGAGCAAGGTCGCGATCAGACTCAAAGGAGACGATTACGGGAAATGCTACGATGATCTGGTGCATTTCGGGATCGTCGAAAGGGAGGAGTGGCAGCAGGACGGTTCGTGGATCGGTCTCATGGAAATACCCGCTGGACTGATCACCGATCTGACCAACAAGCTCAACAGCAGGACCAAGGGCCGTGCCGACGTCAAACTGATCTCATAAACATAACATTCGAGAAGTGATAAAATGGAAAAAAGAAATGCCAAACCCTCACGCGAGATAGTTGTCCCCGGTGACATCCTCGATACGAAAGGTGTCAAGGGAGGAGACAACACTTATGTGATGGACGGTAAACTGTACGCATCTGTTCTGGGAGTGAAGAACGTATCCCCCAACGGAATCAGCGTCATACCTCTCGGCGGAGTGTACATGCCGTCGACCGGTGACACCGTCATAGGTATAATCAACGATATCGGCGCATCCAACTGGATGGTCGACATCAGCGCACCCTACCCGGCGCCCCTCCACGTTAACGAGGTGCCCTGGAAGGTGGAGTTCGGAGACACATCGAAGTACCTGAACATCGGAAACGTAGTGATGCTCAAGGTCCTCATGGTCGACGAGAGCAAGAAGATACAGGTTACGATGAACGACTCGGGTCTGAGAAGGCTCGAGGGCGGACAGATCGTCGACATCCCCTACTCGAAGACCTCAAGGGTCATCGGAAAGAGCGGATCGATGATCCAGATGCTCAAGAACATGACGGACTGCCGCATATTCGTCGGACAGAACGGAAGGATCTGGATCGACGGAGACGACGAGAACGCGGACGTTGCGAAACAGGCCATCGAATTCATCGCGGCCAACGCACAGTCCGGAAACCTCACCGAGAGGGTGAAGGCCTTTATTGAAGAGAGAATCCCCAACTCCGAGGAGGAGTGACTATGAGTGGACATACTGATATGGTTTTAGTTGATGAGAACGGCATCAGGATCGACGGGAGGACCGCCGACCAGCACAGACCGTTCAAGGTCGAGGCCGGAGTCCTCAACAACGCAGATGGATCGGCCTACGTAGAGATTGGAAAGAACAAGGTCCTTGCAGCGGTCTACGGACCCAGGGAGTGCCACCCCAGGCACCTGCAGGATCCCACCAAGGCGATCATCCAGTGCAAGTACAACATGCAGGCATTCTCGGTCAGCGACCGTAAGAGGCCCGGACCGGACAGAAGATCCATCGAGATCTCCAAGATCACCGCTGAAGCGCTTGAGAACGTCGTTCTCACAGAGCTCTACCCCCGCGCATCCATCGATGTGTACATCGAGATCCTCCAGGCGAATGCCGGAACCAGGTGCGCAGGACTCACCGCGGCAGCAGTCGCACTCGCTGACGCGGGAATACCCATGAGGGACATCGTGCCCGCATGCGCAGCCGGAAAGGCGGACGACAAGGTCCTGCTGGACCTCAACAAGGAAGAGGACAACTACGGTCAGGCCGATGTGCCCATCGCAATCGTCCCCTCCACAGATGAGATCGTCCTCCTCCAGATGGACGGTAACATGACCAGGGAGGAGTTCGACAAGGCCATCTCCATGGCCGTCGGCGCATGCCACGAGCTCTACGAACTGCAGAAGGACGCACTGAAGAGGCGCTACGCCAAGAGGAAAGAGGAGGCTGAGGCAGATGAGTGATTCAGTTATCTCAGAGATCAGGCGCGACCACATCATCAAGCTCCTGAAGGACGGAAAGAGGACCGACGGACGCGGTCTCACTGACTGGAGAGAGATCAATGTCATGACCAACTGCATCGAGTCCGCAGACGGATCCGCAAGGGTCAAGCTCGGAAAGACAGAGGTCATCGCGGGAGTCAAGATCATCCCCGGAACACCCTTCCCCGACACCCCCACAGAGGGTGTACTGACCACCGGAATGGAGTTCCTGCCCATGGCACACCCCTCGTTCGAGGGAGGACCGCCGGGCGAGGATGCGATCGAGCTCGCCCGTGTCGTCGACCGCGGTATCCGTGAGTCGAAGATGGTGGATGTCGAGGCACTGTGCATCGAGCCCGGAGAGAAGGTCTGGATGTGCTTCATCGACATGTACGCACTCGACTACGACGGAAACCTGTTCGATGCAGCGAACCTCGCAGCAGTCATGGCACTCAAGACCGCCAAGGTACCGTACGTCCAGTACGGACTGGGAGAAGAGGACAAGGACATGCCCATAACATGCACCCCCATCTCTGTGACGGCCTGCAAGATAGATAATACTTTAATACTAGACCCGAATTTCGACGAAGAACACATCTCGTCTGCACGCCTGACGGTCACGACCGACGATAACGGCAACTTCAGGGCGATGCAGAAGGGCGGAAAGGGCTCAATCACACTCGATGAGCTCAGCCAGTGCCTCGATGCGTCCGTCGCTAAGGGCAAAGAGATCAGAAAGATCATTGGGTGATAAAGATGTCAAAGAGAACAGAGAAGGCCGGAACATCCGGTAAGTTCGGAGCAAGGTACGGTGTCGTCGTCCGCAACAGAGTCAAGACGATCGAGGCCCACCAGAAGAAGAGTCACGAATGCCCGGTCTGCCACCACGCATCGGTCAAGAGGGTCAGCTCAGGTATCTGGGCATGCAAGCACTGCGGAGCAAAGTACGCAGCAGGCGCATACAGCCCCGAGATCAAGAAGTCGGCAGTGAAGAACTGAGTGTATATTCGAGGTGATTCGATTGTACAGATGCGGAAAATGCAACGAACCCATCAGGAACGTCAATGCGTCGGAACTCCAGTGTGAGAAGTGCGGATCCAAGATCTTCTACAAGGAGAGACCGAACGTAAAGAAGGTCCTGAAATCCGACTGAGTACGATGCTGAGCGCAAGACTGAGGGTCGATTCCCCTGATTCAGGGGCGATCGCTTCCTCGCTCATGCCCGAGGCCGGACGCGAGCTCCCGCGTACACACGTGGAGGTCTCGTGCTCCGACGGTACCGTCCTGGTGTCCATCGACGCCAAGGACACCACCGCCATGAGGGCGGCGCTCAACTCGTATCTCGGTTGTATCCGGATCACAGAGGATATCAGCAAGATTACAAAGGTGAACGAATGAACAGCATCAGTCCCCAATTGCAGAACCAGATCGCACAGTTCCAGCAGCTCCAGCAGCAGCTCCAGGCCGTTACCTCCCAGAAGATCCAGATGGAGGCCCAGGCCAAGGAGGTCGAGAGGACCATGGAGGAACTGGACAAGGCCACCGGCGACGTCTACAAGAACGTCGGTTCCCTGATGATCAAGGTGAACGACAAGGAAGCGGTCAAGATGGATCTCGAAGAGTCCAAGGAGACACTCGAGGTCCGCATCAAATCCTTGGAGCGCCAGGAGAAGAACCTGCGCGAGAAGTACACCGAGATGCAGAACACCATTAACGCTGCTATGGGAAAGCAGCAGTAAACCCCTTCCCCAACCCCACTTTTTAATTTTTGATCGATAGCGCAAGCCTTCTCCGCAGTTATCCGAACGGGTTATCTGATGGCTGTTTATGTAAAGTTTTATTTACAAAAAGTCAATGTAGCTTTACAGAATGGAGTCTGGTGAGGAATTGCCTCCGCTTTTTCTCCTCGGCGCCGTCAGATGTCTATACCTTGCAAGACACAGTGCGCAGCCACGGGCCCCGTCCTACAGGGCCACAGGGTAAGGATGCCCCCTGTTCTCCATTCAATAAGCCTCCGGCAGCCGGTGCCGGAGGCCGATACACAACACCGGAGGGATGGGATGGACAACGAACTTCGTGTCTGCCGTGCAAGGCAGGACATAACACAAGGACAGCTTGCGGAAGCCGTAGGCGTGTCCAGACAGACCATCATATCCATAGAGAACGGAAGATACGACCCGTCCCTGGATCTGGCATTCAAACTGGCAAAATATTTTAAAATGAGTATAGAAGATATATTCCATTACGAGGAGGAGCAGTAACAATGGACGCGTTGTCGGTTAACGACGTGCACAAGGTCTTCAAGGAGACTGAGGCAGTGAAGGGAGTTTCATTCTCCGTCAGGGAAGGGGAGATCTTCGGTCTGATAGGTCCGAACGGAGCTGGAAAGACCACCACACTAAGGATGATCTCCACATTGCTTGACATCACATCAGGGAGCATCACAGTCTACGGCAAGGATGTGAAGACCGAGTCTGAAGAGGTCAGGAAGATGATCAGCTACCTCCCGGAGGATGCCGGAGCGTACAAGGACCTGACCGGAAGGGCATACCTGAACTTCATGGCCGATTTCTTCGCCCAGGGCGATGAGAAGAAGGCG
>Ga0256405_10007196_pt1 | contig 17025 bp, 14 predicted proteins | sample RumenRJG_02DNA_FD_189096 | JGI IMG/M metagenome (GOLD analysis project Ga0256405, IMG submission 189096) | Bovine rumen microbial communities from Lethbridge, Alberta, Canada - RJG_02 | ecosystem: Host-associated > Mammals > Digestive system > Stomach > Rumen | place: Canada: Alberta...
GCTTTCCGTCGGGCGTGAAGCGAATCGCGGCGGCGAGATCCGTGCCGGTCGTGCCGATCACGGGGCCGACGGGGAGCGCCGCCCGCTCCAGCGTTGGCAGTAGATCGAGAAGACGGAAGCCGTCGACCGGATTCCACGCGAGCGACGAGACGAGATTGCCGAGCTCCGAGACGAGAAAGGCGAGACGCCCGTTCGGGTGGAAGAGGAGGTGGCGCGGCCCCGCGCCGGCGGGCGATGTCTTGAACCGGCGTCCGCTTGGATATTCGACAAGTTCATCCAGCCCCAAATCGCAGACGACATAGCCCGAACCATCGGGCAGCGGGCATGATTGATGGCAGTGCGCGGCGTTCTGGCGCGGGAGATTCGGCCCGCTGCCGCTGTGCCGGTGGATGACGAGTTCGCCGAACGTGCCGTCCGCAACCGCGACAGAGCCCGCGAAGCTGCCGAGATAGTCGGCGAAGACGACGCGGTCCGTCCGCGCGGCAACGTGGCAGACGCAAGTGCCGAGCGCCACCGCGTCGCGGCGCGTCAACGACGCATCTGCGCCGACGGCGAACGCGGCAAGCCCTTCGCCCGTGCAGGTATAGAGCCACTTCCCGTCCGGCGAAAGCGCCTGATAGAGTGCGTTCAAGACGGGATAGTCGGCGACGACGACCATCGCACCGGATGCTTCATCCAGCTCGATTGTCTTCAGTCCGTTCGGGTGCGTATCGTCCGTGTAGGAGCCGAGAAAAATTGTCATGGCCAGAAGTCCCGTCATGGTTTAGCCGTGGTAATACTTCACGCTGTCCGGCGGTCGGATGTTAGTCAGCGTGCCGACGTAGTGCCGGAGCCAGTGGTCGGCCTTCGGATGCGCGGCGGCCGCCTCTTCGTTCAGCTCGATGCCGAGGCCGGGGCGGTCCGAGGGATACATGAGTCCGTCCGCGAAGCGCACGTCCTCGTCGATCACGTCCTTGCGCCACGGCACGTCGTCGAACAGCGTCTCGTGGATGCAGTAGCCGGGCGTCGAGACGCCGAGCGCGAGCGTGACGGCGTTGGCGACGGGGCCGGACGGATTGTGCGCGCAGAAGGGGATGTGGTGTGCGTCGCAAAGGGCGGCGATCTGCTTCATGCCGGTCAGTCCGCCCGCGTGCGACGAATCGGGCTGCAGGTAGTCGCACGCGCGCAGTTCGATCGCGTCGAGGATCTGCTGCGTCGTGTAGAGGCGTTCGCCGCACGCGATCGGCACGCGCACGCGCGAACGGACGTCGGCCAGGGCGCGCAGCGTGTCCGGGATGACGGGCTCTTCCACCCAGTACGGCGAAAACTCCTCCAGCGCGTGACAGACGCGGAGCGCGGTCGGCACGTCGAAGCGTCCGTGGCATTCGATCAGGATTTCGGCCTTGCCCTCCGTCGCGGCCTTCACCGCCGCGACGCACCGGAGCGCCTTCTTGAAGTCTTCCGGCGGCAGCTGCCGGTAGTTCTTGCCGAACGGGTCCCACTTGAGCCCGCGAAATCCGGCGGCGACTGCGGCCTCGGCCTTCGCGGCGAATTCCTCCGGCTCCTTCGCGCCCGAGAACCAGCAGTTGGCATAGCAGGGAACGCCGTCGCGGCACTTGCCGCCGAGGAGCTTCCAGACGGGCAGGCCGAGCGCCTTTCCCTTGATGTCCCACAGCGCCATGTCAACCGCCGAAAGCGCGCTCATGAGCACCGCCCCGCCGCGCCAGTAGGCGTCGCGGTAGTTCTCGTGGAAGATCCATTCGGTGTCGAACGGATCCTTCCCGACAAGTGCGTGCTCCAGGTCGGCGATCGCGCCGAGAAGGGCGTTTTCCTTGTATTCGAGCGTGCCCTCGCCGATGCCGGAGAGGCCCTCGTCGGTCATCACCTTGACGAACACCCAGTTCGTCCGGAAGCAGTCGATTGCGAATGTCTTGATCGATTTGATTTTCATGGCCGTTGTAGACAGGATTGACAGGATTATTCCGCGATTCGATCTTTGTTGAACGTGAAGAAGAAGCTGAACGCCAGAAGCGCCGCGCCGAGCGCGTAGGCGCCCGCCATGATGCCGAAGCCGATCTCGAAGCCGTGCACGCCCCGGCTGTGCGACAGCGCCCCCATCGCCACGCCGGAGAGCCCGCCGAAGAAAAAGGCGATCATGTTGAGCAGCCCGACCGCCGTCGAGCGGTGCTGCGGCGCGACGACATCGAAGAGCGATGCGTGCGTGTTGACCTCGAAGAAGCCGCGAAAGACGCCGTAGACGCTCGCGGCGATCAGAAGCGCGGTGAAGGACGGCGCGCGGCCGATCCACAGCAGCGCGGGTGCGCCGCAGAGAAGGGCTGCCGCCTGGAAGCCGAGTCGGAAGCGCGGCATCTTCGCCACGAAACGGTCGGTGATGATGCCGCCCGCGAGAATCGCCGCAAACGCGAAAAGGTGGTGCCACAGCATCACGCCCTTGCCGGCCTCGCCCACGCCGATCGCGAATTTCTCGGCCGCGAACTTCGGCGCCCAGAAGAGATAGGCGTTGTTGACAAACACTATCGCGACAAATCCAGCCGTGGCGCAGAGTGCCGACGGGTTGCAGGAGTAGGCGCGGAGCCCGGCGGAGAGGGAAGAATTCTCTCGCGGAGGCGCGGAGGCGCGGAGGTCGTGGGAATCGTTCGGCGTCTCGGCGTCTCTGCGCGCGTCATTGTCCTTCAGGCCCCAGATGAAGAAGAGCCCCAGTGCGCAGCCCGCCGCACCGAACGCGATGAACACGTTGCGCCATGAGCCGAGCAGCCCGAGCGCCCACGCGACGATCAGCCCCGAGGCCATGAGCCCCACATAGAGCGCCGCCTGGTGGATGGAGAGCGCGACGGAACGTGTCTCCTTGTGGTGAACGGCGATGAGCGCGTAGGCGCTCGGGGCGTAGAAGCTCTCGCCGACGCCGGTCGCGATCGAGCGGAAGAAGAGCGCTCCGAGGAATCCGCCGATAAAGCCCATGCACACGGTCATGAGCGACCAGGCGATCAGCGACAGGGTGATGATCCACTTGCGCGAGAAGCGGTCGCCCAGAAAGCCCGCGACGACCGTCATCGCCGCGAGCGTCCACGACAGCGTCGTGTTGATCCACCCGATCTGAACGTCCGTGAGATTCAGTTCGTCCTGAATCGGAATGGTCAGCAGCCCGAAGAGCGCCCGATCCGCCTGATGGAAGAAGAACGCGCAGCTGAGCATTCCGATGAGCAGCCATTTGTAATGCTTAGACATCCACGTCCTCCGGCATGTGCTGGCACGAGCAGCCCGCGTCGCACGTGACGATCTCGCCCGTCATGTTCGCGGAATCGTCCGAGGCCAGAAACGCGACGACGTTCGCGATGTCGGCGCCTTTCGCCTCGTGCCGGAGCGGACAGTTGAGGCGGCGGCGCGCGGCCTTTTCCGGATCGAGCGTGAGCCAGCGTTCGGTGTAGATGTAGCCCGGCGCGCAGCAGTTGACACGGATGCCGAGCGGCGCGAGGTCGAGCGCGAGCGCGCGCACCATGGAGTTGATCGCTCCCTTGGAGGTGCAGTAGGCGGTGCGGTGGCGGATCGCGCGCATGGCGGTGTTGGACGAGAGGAAGACGACGACGCCGCGCGATTCCTGCTTCATGAAGAAGCGATTGCACGCCGTCTGCGTCACGCGAAAGCCGCCGACCACGTTCGTCTTGAGGACATCCCAGAAACGCTCGGCATCCATCTCCAGCGGCCCGCCGTGGCCGAGCCCCTGGTTCGCGGCGTTGTTGACGAGAATGTCCAGCCGCCCCGCGTCGCGTTCGATCGTGTCGAACAGCGCCGCGACCTGCGCGGCATCGGAGATGTCGCACGCCTGCGAAATCACGCCGTCCAGCCCGCGCGCCCGGAGTTCGGCGGCTCCCTTGGCGGTGGAGGCTTCGCTCGACCCGCACATGTAGACCTTCGCCCCGTCGCGGGCGAACCGCTCGACGAGATCGAGCCCCGTGTTTCTGTTGCCGCCCGTCACCAGGACGACCTTGCCGTCAAACCTGCCCATAATCCTCCTTGTCGTGATTGTCAGACTTGTCGTAATGAGTGGAACACTGCATATTATAGCAGACGGCACGGCTGGTTATAATTCCGTTTGCGATTGATATTGCATCCTGTTTGCGAATATGATAGACTGATGCGCATGGAGACGATTCTCTACTTTCAGTCACAGTCCAAGACAAATGCGGCGGAAAAGCTCGGCGGCGTCCAGGATGTCGCCGCGAAATGCGGCTGGCTGGTGCAGACCGTTCCCGGTCTGCCGTCGGCGAAGCGGATCGCGGCGCTGGTCGAATTCTGGCACCCGGTCGGTGCGATTGTCGAATGCGGCGGCACGGCGGCGACGGTCGCGCCGGCCGTCTTCGGCGGTCTGCCGGTCGTGTTCTTCGACCACGATCCGTCATGTCTGCCCCGGAACGCCTTCTGCGTCACGCACGATTCCGCGGCGACCGCGCAGATGGCCGCGCGCGAGCTCCTGCGCACCGACGCGACGGCCTTCGCCTTCGTGCCGTATCCGGAGCCGCTGTTCTGGAGTGCGGCGCGCGAGCGCGGCTTTGTCTCGGCGCTGTCGCTGAACGGACGCGGCTGCCGCGTGTTCACCGGGCGGCCGTCGCCCGCGGACCCCACCCGCTACACGCGCGAACTGCGTGCGTTCGTCGCGGAGCTGCCCAAGCCCTGCGCACTCTTCGCGGCCAACGACGGCGTTGCGGCGGAGGTTTTGTCGGCGGCGGTCTTCGCGCAGGTCAAGGTTCCGGACGAGCTGATCGTCATCGGGGTGGATGACGCGCGCGACATCTGCGAGCACACCCGGCCGACGCTCAGCTCGATCAAGCCGGATTTCCGGCGCGGCGGCGAACTGGCCGCGCTCCTCCTCGCTGCGCGGCTCAGGGACCGCGAGAAGTTCCGCGGCGCGCGCCGCCGGACGTTCGGTCCGCTCGCCGTGGTGCCGCGCGCGTCGACGCGCCGGCTGCGCGCGCACGATCCTTCTGTCGCGGACGCGCTCGACCTCATCCGGCGGGAGGCGTGCGCGGGGCTCACGGCGGCGCGCGTGCTGGAGCGCTTCCCGTGTTCGCGGCGTCAGGCCGAGATGCGCTTCAGGAAGGCCACCGGCCATTCGGTTCTCGAAGAGATGCACGCGATCCAGCTGGCGCGCGCGCAGGACCTGCTGCGCGAGGGGACGCTGCCGCTCAAGGCGATCTCCGACTTCTGCGGCTTCGAGAATCCGAATTCGCTCCGAAAGTTCTTCAAGGCGCAGACCGGCCAGACGATGTCCGGCTGGCGCGAAGCCGCGAAATAGCGCGTTTGCGCGGCGGTTGACAAGGACGGGCGATAAATGATATCATTTGCAACCGAAATGGCTGTTGATGAACTGAGCGTTTCGTAAATAGAATCGAGGAGAAGGTGCAGCAATGAAATTCTTCGGCCGGGAGATGGAGTTGAACGAACTTCGCAAGGTGCGCGAGCGCTCGCAAGAGAAATCGCGTTTTACGGTGCTGACCGGACGCAGACGCGTCGGGAAGACTGAGCTTTCCCGGAAGGCTTTTGATGACGGCGAGACACCTTATCTGAACCTGCCGATTACGCGACAGCCGGAAGTCACTCTTTGCGCCCAGCTTCAGGAAGAGGCGGAACGTGTCTTGCATCTTGGAATACACGGAACATGCACGCGGTTTGGCGAACTGTTCCGGGAGCTGATGAAAGAGGCCGAACGTCGTCCTTTCACTCTTGTCATTGATGAATTTCAGGAGTTTGACAGGACGAATCCCGGCGTATATGGCGACATACAGCACATTTGGGACGAGTACCACAACAAGACGAAGCTCAACCTTGTCGTCAACGGCAGCGTCAACCGTCTCATGAACAAGATTTTCTTCGACGATTCACAGCCGCTGTACGGGCGAAACACCGGAACGTTGATGCTCAAGCCGTTCGGCCCCGCTCTTCTCAAGGAGATATTCAGATTCCACAAGCCCGATTATTCAAACAGCGATCTGCTTGCCTTGTGGACGGTCAGCGGCGGCGTTGCGCGCTATGTTGACATGATGATGTCAGCCCGGGCGTTCACGCGTGCGGAAATGCTGGAGGAGATCTTTTCTCCGCTTTCTGCCTACATTCCAGAAGGGCGGACGATCCTCGCGGACGAGTTTGGTCCAGACTACGGGACGTATTTTGCGCTATTGGCGGCGATTTCAACCGGGCAGACGACTTCGGCAGAAATGAAGAACCTGATCGGGACCGAGGTCGGAGGCTTTCTTTCCCGGCTTGAAGACCAGTATTCCATCGTCGTGAAGAAGCAGCCGATCTTCGAGAGATCCGTGGCGAAGAACGCCCATTTCCAGATAGACGATTGTTTTTTCAGGTTCTGGTTCCGGTTTGTGCACAAGCTCAGATATCTTGACGAACTTGGACGACGGGATCGCATGCGGGACATCGCGGAAAGAGACTTTGACTCATTCAGCGGCTATGCACTGGAACGATACTTTGCCGCAAAATTCGCTGAGGACCGGGTCTGCACGCGAATTGGCGGCTGGTGGGACAGGAAAGGCGAGAACGAGATTGACATCGTCAGCGAGGATGAAGTGGACGGGACGCTCGGATTCTATGAGGTGAAGGTCGATCCCCGCCGTTTCGATGCGGATCGGCTGAAAATGAAGACGGATGCGTTCTTCTTGAAGAATCCCGGCAAGCGGGACATGCGCACGACGACGGGGCTTCTTTCTCTTGCCGACATGTAGGTGAATACCCCAAGACGGCTCCCTTAGGTTTCGCAAATGGGATGCTTATGTTTTCGTGAATGGAGTCGCATCAGTCGGCGCGATATGCTATAATATGGGTCGGCGATGAGAAAGCTATCGCCAGAATCCGTTATGGACGGGACAGTCGCAACCCTAACGGCAACAGCGCGCAGGACGCGTCAACGACGTCATGCGGGAACTGACGCTTCTTGACCAGAACCTTCCGCACGAGATAATGCCGCTCCGCGACGAGATGGTCGTCTGCGGCGAGGCGTTCACGGTGAAGTCCGCGCCTAACTGCATGATTGAGGGCGAGATGACTTTCCGAGCGCAGATGCTTGACGACTTCAAGCCGAACGGCGTCGTCGTCTGGGACACTTCCGACGATGTCGAGGCGTCGCTTTGGGGCGGTGTCATGACGGCGACCGCCATCACCAAGGGGATACGCGGGGCGGTAATCGTGGGCGGAATACGCGACACCAAGCAGATTCTCGAGCAGAACTTTCCCGTTTTTTACAAGTACCGCGTCTCGAACGGCTCGCTGGGGCGCTGCATGATAACCCACTACCAGGTACCGGTGAAGATCGGGAAGGTTACGGTTCGCCCCGGCGACATAATAATGGGCGACATCGACGGCGTGATCTGCATACCGCGCGAAATCGCCTACGAGGTGCTTCTGCGCGCTGAAGGCATCGAGCGCAACGAGGTCGACATCTTCTCGTGGGTGCGCCAAGGCGACACCATCAGCGAGATCATCGACAAAGGCGGCTACTTCTAAATGCCGCGCGGGGAATTCCGCTTCTGCATTTCCCTGCGGCACCTTCCGGCCGCGAGGGTGAATACGACGGATAGCGCTGCGACGCCTATCCAGAACACGGCCAGATAGTCGAGCGTGCAGCCATTGGCGAATGTATGGGCCATGAGCGTCGCCGCACCGTCTGCGCCGCGTTCTGCCAGGCAGCCGGAAAACGCGCTCTGCAACCCTGCCCCAACATACGAACCCATGCCAGCTGTGCCAAGCGCAGCGCAGGCTGCGCACTTTGGAACAAGGTCAACAGCCATCAGGCCTCCGAGGAATGCAATTGCCTCACTTGTTTCTTTTCGCAAGTCCTTTCGGTTCTTGTATTGTATTTATTATGCTGTCAAAACGCCATCATCGGCCGAGCCACCTTGGAGCCGGAACAAAAGCCATCACTTCACCCAGACGGAAAGGCGACGCGACTTGTACGCACCTGCATTCCTTGCAAAAGTCCAGTCGGAGTGGTCGCCGCGCGAATTGCCTATCCCCACGTCGCACGGAACAGAATCCGAGTTGAAATGGTTGAAGGCAAGCACCGTGGTTTTCGCGTCCAGATCATGCACCTGCAAACATCCGTAGCCATGTTCGTTGCCCGGTTGCTGCGCTGGCGTATTATACAGAAGGGTCTGACCCTTTTTACCACCGTCGCCGCCGTCCCTCCGCATTCCACAATGACTCCAACGGGATGCCAAAAGCTAAGGAGCGCCTTTAGGCGGCTTCGCTGCGGAAGACCCTCGATAACCTGCACAAGCCAGCGGCATTTAGCGGCAATCGCCTGCACTCCCGCAAGTTTCTCCGCATAATTGACCTTCGACTGCGACTGGAAGTAAAGCACCGTTTCCATGATTCTTATTATATCAAAACTTTATATCAAAACTCGCCTGCCTGCGCACAGAGCGGACCTACGCAAACAGGATTCTTTAATCTGCGCAAAAGGGATGCTGTGATTCTGGTGTATTTGATATAATGCTAATGTCCTAACTCACAGAAAGGAAACGGAAGATGAAAACTAGGATTATTCGAGTCTTCGCGGCAGCAGTTGTAGCGGTAGGCCTTGGCCAAGCGGCTTGGGCAGATGAGACAATAACAGAAAACATAACGCTTTCGAACGACACGGATTGGACGAGCAAGGGAGTTGTCACAATTGACTCCGGTGTGATGGTAGACCTCGCGGGCCACACGCTTAGGGTGGCTGGACTCGCCGGGTCGGGTACGATCACCTCAACATTCGTGAACCTCGCGACCGATACCAGCAAGGCTACGTGCAGTGCTGGAATAAAGTCGGTGGATTTGACTGCCACTGCGGGGTTGGCTTTTGAATCCTCAACTCGCGTCATTGTGAAGAACGAAAACGGATACTGGCCGTTCTCAGTCACCTACGACTTCGGCGAAGCGACGATGATCGACCACTACCGCATCGTAAACTGGAGGATCAACCTGGCTTATTGGCGTGCTCCGGGGGCTTGGGATTTGTATGGTTCTGACGACAACGATGAATGGACGAAACTGGACTCGCAAACCAATGTCACAAGTTGGACGGCAAGCGAGACGAAGAGCTTTGACCTAGATAATCCATCGCAGTACCGTTACATCAAAATCAAGATATACGAGTCGGCGAGCCCCTCCGTCAATGACGGCAACTACATCCAGTTCCTGCAGCTTCAGTACGGGCGCTGCAAAGGGACGGTGTCAGTGACGGACGCGAATTCCGTAGACGCCGCAAACCTGACGATATCCGATGGTGTGGCAGTGGAGCTTTCAGGCGACAGCATCCTCACGGCAGACCGCGACCTGGGCGGGCTTGGCGCGTCGCTCGCCATTGCTGACGGTGTGACGATAGACATGAACGGACACGACCTAACTGTTGGTGGCCTTTTCGGTGCAGGCACGATAACCGACACAGCGGCGTTTGCGGATTTGACCGGCTCGGGGACGGCATCCTCGACAAATACGTTCTATGAGAACCAGGAGCATGCCGCCAGCTATGCGTTTGAACCGGATTATCGCGTCATCATCGCAAAGGAAAACTGGCCTCTTGAAATAACCTACGACTTCGGCGTGGCGACGCAGGTGGATTCCTACAGCATAATATCTGCTGCTACGCATTTCGGCAAACGTGCGCCTGGCGTTTGGAAAATCTTCGGTTCCAATGATGCGGAGAGCTGGGTGTGTCTCGATAGGCGCAAAGGCGACTTTTGGACTAAAGCAAAGGAAGCCAGATGTTTCGACTTCGCCAATTCAACGACGTATCGGTACTACAAGATCAGAATCGATCAATCCGCGGAACCAACGGCAGCTCAAGGGGGCTTCATAGAGTTCAGGCAGCTGCAATACGGGTGCCGCAGCAAACTCAACGTCAATATACCCGGTGGAGTTGAGTCCGTCAATTCCGGCGTGACGCTTGCGGGCAACCTGCGCCTTGTAAAGGATGGCGATGGTTCTCTTGCCGCGCAAAAGACGGCGCAGACCTATCTGGGCGGGACGGTCGTTGCAGGTGGCACTCTGATATGCGGTGCGGCAGGGTCGTCCGTACCGCTTGGCGCGGGGAAGATGGTCGGTGTGACGTCCGGCGGAACAGTGGAGCTGAACGGGCAACTCGGCTATAATGCATACAGATTCGCGCTTGCGGGTGGCACGTTGAAGAACTCGGGGGGCGACGTTGGATGGCAGAGCAACACAACGATGGTTGGCGACATTTGTCTTTTCGCGGATTCGTCGCTAAGCATCCAACGCGACACGCTGATAGGCTTCAACTCCAACAATCCGATTGTAATAGATCTTGGTGGACACACGCTCGACGTAAGCATCAGCAGCGGAAAAACCTTCCGTCTATATAATGCAACGGTAAATGACGGAATTGTCACTGTCGGTAATCGCGGCGTATTCCTTGTTGGAGGCAGTTATGGCGGCGTGACGGCGGCTAACGTGGATTTCGTCATAAACAGTCTGCTCAAGGTCGACACCGAATTCAAGGTGCAGAACTACGAGGCGAAATGGAACAAAATTGACGCCACGCTTAACGGGACGACGAGCGTCTACGGCGAATTCAAGCCGACCAGCGATTATTTCGTGGGGTGCACTCTTATGGATGGTGCGACGCTTGACCTTTCCTCGCGCAGCACTGTGCTGAACGCGCAGTCTGAGATCACCGGAGGGGCAAGGAACATCGCATTTTATGAGAATGCCACGATAGCGGTGTCGGTGGGGGATAGAATCCTGAAGACAGGCGACCAGCTTGTCGCGTGGACGGCTGAGACGAAGCCCGCCAATGTGGACACCGTGCGGTTTGTCCGCGTAACGGACGGCGAAAGAAAATATACTGTGCGCGTGGGCGACGACGGGCTTTACTATGAAGGGCCAAAAGGCTTGGTCATCACAATTCATTAATGAGCATAAAGGAAGAAAGGGAATAAAATGCAACAGAATAAAATGCAACAGAAGACAATTGCGTCCGCTTGTCTCCTCACTATGGCGGCGTTCGCATGGACGTGCGCAGCAGACACGGGCGCGGTGGCGTTCAAGGACGCTTCGAAGCTCAAGAGCTGGGATGCCTGGAACGAGCACGACGATCCCAACGCTAGGGGCGAAAAGCCCTGTGTGACCTGGGACAGGCTGAACAGGCTTGATCCGGGAATGAAGGAGGTAGGACGCCTTGCCGTGCGCGACGCCAGGGACATAAAGTCCTCCAAGTGGTCCATAGGATGCGAGACGCTTGACCGCGACTACGGCAATTGGGATGCCTACAAGAAGTTTCTTGGCCCGCTTGGCGCAAAGCACGGGCGTTTGTTCTCCGGGTGGGCGAAGACCGAGCAAGTGAAGGGCACGTACGATTTCTCGTGGTTCGATCCGCATGTGCGCGAAATGGCGGCAATGGGCATAAAGCCATGGATATGCCTGGCCTACGGAAATCCCGTGTATGGCAGCGACTTCCGGCTCGGGATGAAGGTGAGTCAGGTCACGGAGAACGCCGAGGCCTTTGAGGCATGGCTGCGCTATGTGACGGCCTGCGTGGAGCGCTACAAGGACGTTGTCGATGAATGGGAGATATGGAACGAGCCTTTCCACCAGGGCAAGTGGTACGCGGAGCTGTTCTACAGAACGGCGAAGGCGATACGCGCGGTCCAGCCGGAGGCGAAGTGCCTCTGCACGGCGATAACATATCCTGAGGACTACAGGTGCGTGCTCGAAAAGCTGAAGGCCGAGGATGCCCTTGACCTCGGTTCGTACTTCATATACCATCCGTACGTGCCCAACCCCGACGATGCGTTCAAGAAGCGCGCCGAGCCGCTGCTCAAGCTCGTCAAGTCGTATAGCGGCGACTTCGCGATAATGCAGGGCGAGACCGGCTGCCCGTCGCAGCTGGAATTCGGGCATGCGCTCAAGCGCCGCGAATGGTCTGAGTACTCCCAGGCTAAGTGGAACCTCCGGCGAACCATCGATGACGCCGCCCGCTCGATTCCTTCGAGCCTGTTCTCCATGATAGACCTGCAGTATACGTTCATGCTGCAGAGCTTCGGGCTGATACGCTCCAACACGCTGAAGGAATTCATCTACAGGCGGCCCAGCTACTTTGCGATGCAGCATGTGTACAGCTACATCGACGACGACGTGCTGCCGCAGAGAATCGACGAGAGCATCGACTACGAGCTCGTGAGCCGGTTCGACCCCCGCGACACGGATCGGCACAGGCTGAAGGTTGTCCGGTTCTCGAAGAACGGTCAGCCTGTGAGGTTCTACTGGTTTGCAGACCGTGTGCCTACCTCAGAGCTTGGCTTCGACCATGTTACGATCGCGGTGCCTGGCAAGCTGGAAAGGCCCCGCTGGGTGGAGATGATCACCGGGCGCGTGTACGAGGTCCCGTCCGACAGGATCGCATACGAAGGCGGCAAGACCGTCATAGCAGACCTGCCTATGTGGGACTCTCCGGTCATGGTCGCGGAAGACAAGGCCGTGCCCCTTCGAGCGGAAAGCGCCGCGCATTAAATAATGTCGCATAGGGATTAGAGGTCAACATGAAACAAGTCGCGATTTCGGCTATGCGGGTATTTGCCGCAGCGGTGCTGTTCCTGTCGGCGCATTTGGCGCAGGCGGCGATAAGGTTGCCGCACATATTCGGGAACAACATGGTCCTTCAGCAGGGGCGGCACGTCCCCGTCTGGGGCAAGGCGTCCCCCGGGGAGATAGTAACCGTGTCGTTCGCCGGGCAGTCGGTTCGCGCGACCGCCGGCGCGGATGGACGCTGGCGCGTCGACCTGGCCCCGCTAAAGGCGTGTGCAGAAGGCGCGGTGTTCCGCGTGAACGGCAGGAAGGGGAATGTCGAGGACGAGGTTGTGTTCGGAGATGTCGTCGTGGGCGAGGTTTGGTTCTGTTCGGGCCAGAGCAATATGGAGTACACCATGAGCGCCCGCCGAAAGGTCAAGGACTGGGAGAAGGAGGTCGCCGCGGCGAATTGGCCGCTGATCCGCCACTTCAACGTGAACCACAAGGTGTCCGAAAGGCCGCTGGACGACGTTTCGGCCAAATGGGTGGCGACGACGCCCGAGACGATTCCTCCGCAGAGCGCGGTCGCGTTTTTCTTCGGCGAGACGCTTTTCAGGAACATAAACGTTCCGATAGGCTTGATAAACTGCTCCTGGGGCGGAACAGGAATAGGACCGTGGACTCCGGCCGCGCATCCAGACGACCTTTGGCTTCTGCAGCACCAGAGGAAATACAAGCAACCATTCAGAGATCAGCCGACGGTACTGTGGAACGGCATGGTTGCGGGCCTTGTGCCGTACGCCATCAAGGGCGCGATATGGTACCAAGGCTGTCACGACATGCGCGACGGCGACGTGTACGTCGACAAGACGGTTGCTCTCGTGCGCGGATGGCGCAGGGAATGGGGCCAGGGCGACTTCCCGTACTTCCTCGTGCAGCTCGCGCCCTACAAGTACGACGACCCGAAGGGGACGCTTCTGCCCGTTATGCAGGAGGCCCAGGCGCGCATCCCGACCGTAGTCCCCAATAGCGGCTATACCGTTATAAACGATGTGGGCGATATAAACGACATCCACCCCACAGACAAGCGCACCGTTGGCCGGCGCGTGGCAGATCAAGTTCTCGACCGCGTTTACGGCAAATTTGTCCGTCCTTGGAAGACGCCTGTTGCGGTGGGAATGAAGGTTGAGGGCAGAACGCTTCGCGTCAGTTTTGAAAACGCCGACGGCCTCACGACGCGCGACGGTCTTGCGCCGACGGAGTTTGAGGTTCGCGACATTTTCGGCACATGGACGCCGGCTGTCGCCCGCATAGAAGGCAGTGATGTGGTATTGGCGGCGGATGGCGTTACAGAGCCGCTTGGCGTTCGTTTTGCCGCATACAATGGCTCGACTCCGAATCTAGTCAACGGGGCGGGGCTCCCGGCTGGACCGTTTCGCATGGGGAGGGCGTGTCCCATCGGCGCTGCGGAGAAACTTCGTCCGGCCGAAGCGGCTTTCATCCCCGATGGCGTAAGACTAGACTCCGCGAAACGTCCGATAATGTCGGAGAACGCGTCCGTCGACCAGGACGGCACATGCCGCCTCGGTGGATACGGCTACATCGTCCAGGAGTTCTGACTAAAGGGCGGATTCAATGGGCGTTTGCGCAATGGACATTGAACGGCGCGCATTCCTGCGGCTGGGGGCGGCTGTTGTGGCGTCCTTTCTGGCGCCGCGTCGTCTGCTTGCCGATGCGGCGGCGGAATTCGACGACAATCTCATCGTATTCCTTTCGGACGTCCACGCGGGCGTGGGCAAAAAGTGCGCCGTGGCGCGGGAGAAGTTCAAGGAGACAGTCGCCGAAATACTGTCCATGCGCCCGCTCCCGAGAAACGTGCTTGTATTCGGAGATGTCGCGTACACGTGTGGCCTTGGCGTCGACTACGACTTCTCGCGTCCGCTGTTCGGCAAACTCGAGGACGCGGGGATGGCGGTCACAATCGGTATGGGCAACCACGACCGGCGAAGCGAATACGCGAAGCGCTGGCCCGAGGCTGCGGCGAAGTCGCTCGTCCCCGGGCGCTATGTGCATCTGCTCGAGACGCCCCGCGTGGATTTTCTCATGCTCGACTCGCTTCAGGGGAGCGACGACCGCGCCGAGGACGACAAAGGTCCGGTCAAGGGCGCGCTCTCGAACGGCCAGCAGGCATTTCTCAAGAAATTTGTTGCCAAAAGAAGCAAGCCTGTCGTGTTGTGCGCCCACCACAAGGCCGGCGAGCTCTCCGTATGTGGCGAGGGGTTGACTGAATTCATGCTGAAGTCGCCGTGTGTCGCGGGCTACATACACGGTCACAACCACCGTTGGCGGCGGGACTGGAATCGCGACATGGCTCAGAAGCCGCACCAAAGGGCTCTGCGCGAACTGTGTCTGCCGTCGAACGGCTTGTGGGGCGACATCGGTTATGCGATCTGCAGGCTTAGACCGGACAGCATCGTAGTCGAGCCAGTCCTCAAAGATTTCTGGCTGCCGCGCCCCGTGCCCAGGGAGCTGCGTCCGCCGGAATGGGACGACATTCTCGCCGAAGGCAGGGCTTCCGGGCCGTGCGTTTTCAGAATTGGCTGAATAGGTAGGAGTATGTGCAGACATGAAAAGAGTACCGATATTTTGCCTGGCGCTTGCCTCCGTTTGCGGCGCTTCCGGAGCAACGGTTGCACCTTTTGCATCGTACGGCGACGGCATGCTTTCGCACATCACGCCCAGAGGGTGGCTGGAAAGGGCGTTGCGAACGCAGTCTGCGGGGCTTACGGGCCATCCGGAGGCGTTGAGCTATCCGTACAACACATGCCTGTGGGCAGGGAGGATTCCTCGCGCGGGCGAGACGGCCACGGCCGAAATCCCGCTCAAAGGCGACACCCCGCCCGCCTTCTTCAAGGCGACGATCGAATGACGCGGCACTCGATGAATCGAAGTGGAGCTTCCGCACAAATTTCTGGGGGCGGCGCCCACGCCGCCTGGCGTCGAAATAGATTTGAAACTGAAAACAGAGAAGGAGAAGACAGATGAAAAACATAGCCACCATGGTTGCAGCGGTTGTGTCAGTCGCGGCCGCTTCATTCGCTGCACCCATCGTCGATACGTTCGAATCGACAATGGACCCTTGGACGGGCGACGGCGAGCTGGAGACAGCAGAGACAACCGAGCCGACGACGGGCTACGGCTATCCGACAACCGCTGCAACGCACGCGAAGGTCCTCTCCGTCTCCGGCACGGTGACACGCGACACGTCCGGCGTCTCGTGCGCAAATGTGTTCGATATGATGGTCAAGGTCGCTAGACCTGATAAAACGCCGGACGACTACAACTCCAGCAATCCCCAGTTCGCCATCTATTCCGATACGAATGGAGCCCTGAAACTCTACTGCAAGGAAACGAGCAGCGGAAGCGCGACTTCCGTCACACTCGGCAATTTCGAAGACGGTGCTTGGCTGCGGCTCACGGTCGCGGTGGACTACAGCAACAGCAGCCTTGTCGTGGCGACGAACGGCGTCCTGACCGCTTCGACATACTACCTCGCAAACGCGCCGCAATCGCAGACCGTTGCAAGAGTTAATGTCAGCGGCACGACCGCCATAGACGACTTCGTGGCGAAGGACGGCTCGTTCGAGCCCTACGCGCAGATGACAGCGGAAGGTAATCCCGCTGTTGCAGGGAATTCAACTGTTCCGCGTGCGTATTTGACGAAATCTGGGAAGAGCAGCGTAAATGAGACGATAGCCAATTCTAAGCCTACGATGACGGTGGAGCAGGCATATACGGCCGGTGTTGCGCCGGTGGCAGGTGCGACATTTGCCATTGAGAAGGCGTCGTTCAATGGCAGCAGCCTTACGCTTACGTTCCCAGGCGACTGGCCGGTGGGCTCCTACACCGTCAAATACGGGGCTACGCCAGAGTGCGCCAACGAAGCCAAGATCGCTACCGCCACGAAGACGGGTTCCGGCAACCAAGTGACGATTCCGCTCAATTTCGAGAGCGGCAACGTGCTCTACTACAAAGTGACGCGCTAACCGTTTTTTGGCGCCCTGGCGGGTTTTTCTCTCTCTCCCGCCAGGGCGTCTTTCCCTCTGCAACCAAAGCGTGGACATCTCAATGGGGTAAAAAGGGTCAGCGCGGACGAACGCCTGCGGGTGGAAGGGCTGCTTGAGCATGTCGTCTATCGGCTAGAGGGCAAGGGCTCCGACAGATTCGTTTCGTTTTCGTCCATGTTGAGGCGCGGCGTCACGTCGGCCCGGACGGCCGGGCGATCCCCGGACTGGCAGATGCTCGTCGAGGTTCTCCAGTCATTCACCACGCTGGCCTACTGCGAGTTCTCGGACATGGACCTTTATTTCCGCGACGATTCCGATCCGGCGGAAGACGGCGCCGACGTCGGGATGGACATCGCGAACGAGGATACGGAGGAGACTCGCGCGAAGCGACGGCTGGGGCGCGAAATCGTCAGGTACGTCGATGCCGCCATCGCGCTTGCGCGCCGCGTCG
>Ga0256405_10007197_pt1 | contig 17024 bp, 10 predicted proteins | sample RumenRJG_02DNA_FD_189096 | JGI IMG/M metagenome (GOLD analysis project Ga0256405, IMG submission 189096) | Bovine rumen microbial communities from Lethbridge, Alberta, Canada - RJG_02 | ecosystem: Host-associated > Mammals > Digestive system > Stomach > Rumen | place: Canada: Alberta...
GGGTAATAGCCATCTCAAGCCATCAGAGATGGAAGAAGTCGAGGAAACAAACGATGAGTTAACATATAACGAGATGAATGCTCTTGCTGACGACATAGAACAGCACATTGAGACTACTCCAGAACAGATTTCTGAGCAGATTGCACGTCGTACACGCGAAAAGATTCTTATTGCTGAAGACGACTACGAGATTTCACAATATCTTGAGCAAGAACTAAGTCAAGAATTTGATATCGTGGTTTGTGCCAACGGTAAGGACGCTCTCGAGACTGCCCTTCGCGATATCCCATCATTGGTTATTAGCGACATTATGATGCCTGTTATGGATGGTATTACTTTGAGCAGTCGTTTGCGTAACAATATAAATACCAACGATATACCAATTATTTTATTAACTGGTAAGAATACTGACGAAGATCGTCTGAAAGGTCTTGAAACAGGTGCCGACGCCTATATTGTGAAGCCTTTCAACATGGACATTCTTCATCGTACTGTTATCAACCTCATTGCTAAGAGAAATATTCTGCGTAATAAGTTCACTGGCAACGAGAGTCAGGAACACAAACTGCAACAGGTTACTCTTGATGCTCCAGACAGCAAGCTTATGGATCGTGTTATGGATGTTATCAATTCTAACATCAGCAACACTGACCTGAGTGTTGATATGGTGGCCAATGAGGTGGGAATAAGTCGTGTACACCTTTATCGTAAGATGAAAGAACTTACCAATCAAACTCCTCATGGTTTCATACGTAATATTCGTCTGAAACAGGCAGCCAAACTACTCTCACAACCAGGACAAAATATCACAGAAGTGATGTATGCCTGCGGATTCAGTAATCTTGCCTCTTTCTCAACCATGTTTAAGGGACTATACGGTATGTCTCCACGCGAATATGCAAGCAAAAACAGGTAAAAAATACTGAAATTCATATTTTAGCGGTTAAAATTCTCTAAACCACTTTAACTTTCGAGTGGTTTTGTGGTCTTATTTATATATTTGCAGACCAAGGAAACAGAGTATTAACTAAATTATTAATGAATATGAAGAAGAATCTTATCATGCTCACACTAATTGCAGGCACTTTGTTTGTAACAAGCTGCGCCAGCAAGAAGGATTTGGAAAATTGCCAAAACGAAAACCGTGAGCTTACAACAAATTATCAGGATGCAAAAGAACAACTCGCTGCAAGTAAGGCACGTGTAGCTTCTCTTGAAGAGCAGCTTGCTCAGCAGAAGAAAGACTATGCTGCTCTACAAAAGTCTCTTGACAAGAGTCTTGCTAACACCAGCGACAACAATATCAATATCTCTAAGCTTGTTGACCAAATCAATGAGTCAAACCAGTACATTCGTCACCTTGTAGAAGTGAAGAGCAAGAGCGACTCTCTCAACATGGTACTTACCAACAACCTTACTCGTAGCTTGAGCAAGGAAGAAATGAAAGAGGTTGATGTGCAGGTTCTTAAGGGTGTTGTATATATCTCTCTGGCTGATAATATGCTTTACAAGAGCGGTTCATACGAGATTAACGACCGTGCAGCAGAAACTCTTAGTAAGATTGCTAAGATTATTACCGACTACAAGGATTATGATGTTCTCATAGAGGGTAACACCGACAATGTGCCTGTAAATACTCAGGCCACATCTATGAAGAATATCCGCAACAACTGGGATCTTTCTGCTTTGCGTGCTTCTTCTGTCGTACAGTATCTCATCAATCACTTCGGTGTAGCTCCTAAGCGTCTCACAGCTGGTGGCCGCGGTGAATTCAATCCTATCGCAAGCAACGATACAGAGTTAGGCAAGCAGCGTAACCGTCGCACACAGATCATCATTACTCCTAAGCTTGATCAGTTCATGGATCTGATTGATAAAGCACCAGAAGAGTAAAAAAATAACGAACAATTAGAATTATCAGAATAATCAGAGTATTCGGAATAATCGGAATACTCTGATTTTTTTTAGCACAATGGCAGCAACATTATCATACTGTTACATTTATGCTTTAAAAGATTACAATCAATACATTTTATTAGGTAAAATAAATACTTTTTATTATCTTTGCATCCATAACAAACAAAATGTGTAATTAAATGCTATCTCCAAAGGGAGATATTTTTGTAGAGGCTTTTTATTATGGAAAAGATTAAAATGACTACCCCACTGGTAGAAATGGACGGCGATGAAATGACAAGAATTCTGTGGAAGATGATTAAGGACGAATTAATTCTACCTTTCGTTGACCTCAAAACAGAATATTATGATCTCGGCTTACCTAATCGTGACAAGACAAATGACCAGGTAACTATTGATTCTGCCAATGCAGCCCGTAAATATGGAGTAGCTGTAAAATGCGCTACTATAACGCCTAACGCACAGCGTATGGACGAATACAAACTACATAAGATGTGGAAAAGTCCTAATGGCACAATCCGTAGCATCATGGACGGAACAGTTTTCCGTGCTCCAATCACCATCCCAAGTATTCATCCTGTTGTAAAAAACTGGGAAAAGCCTATTACTATTGCACGTCATGCCTATGGAGACGTATATAAGAGTGTGGAAATACGTGCCGATGAACCAGGAACAGCTAAACTCATATTCCAAGGAGAAAGTGGAAAGATACAGGAAGTAGAAATACATAATTTCCAAGGCGAAGGCGTAATTCAGGGTATGCACAACACAGACAAGAGCATACGTAGTTTTGCACACAGTTGTTTTAAGTTTGCCCTTGACACAAAGCAAGACCTTTGGTTTGCAACTAAAGACACGATATCAAAAACATACGATGCACAATTCCGCAAAATTTTCGAGGAAGTATATGAAAGCGACTACAAGAGCCTCTTTGAGCAGGCTGGCATAGAATACTTCTATACCTTGATTGATGATGCTGTAGCACGCGTAATCCGTTCAAAGGGCGGTTTCATCTGGGCATGCAAAAATTACGACGGCGATGTGATGAGCGATATGCTTTCAACAGCCTTCGGCTCTCTTGCCATGATGACCTCTGTTCTTGTTAGCCCCGACGGCAACTATGAATACGAAGCCGCTCATGGTACCGTTACTCGCCACTACTACCGCTACTTAAAAGGCGAAGAAACATCAACCAATCCTATGGCTACTATCTTTGCATGGAGCGGAGCACTGCGCAAACGTGGAGAACTTGATAATAACAAACCTCTTCAGGATTTTGCTGATTGTCTTGAAGCAGCTTGCTTTGCCACCCTCAATGCAGGAATAGCTACCAAAGACCTTATCCCACTTATGGAAGGCGTGGAAACAAAACAGGTAAACTCTCTTGAGTTTATAAAAGCAATAAGAGAAAGGATTAAAAATTAAGAATGTGAATCACCCCCTTCCCTATCGGGGAGGGATGGGAGAGGCTTACATAAAAGGAGGAAACTTCACAGTTTCCTCCTTTTTACATACCATGTCTAACTTAATAAGACGTATTTTAATTTTAATGCGAAAAATTAACCGAAAAACCTACCTTTTATTAAATAACCATTTTTTATTTGTTATGACAGTGCAAAGATATATCGAATAATATTTACTCGCAATAGCTTTTATCACATAAATTTATCAGAATTGTGACCAATAATATCGTTTTTGTTGTTTTTGACGATTTTCGCCTTAAAAATCAACAAAAAATACTACCTTTGCAGTAGGATTTACTAAAAAGAAAATAACATAATGAAAAGAAACATTTTAATGATTATGCTGATGGTAATAGGTGTTTTTACCACATCAGCAAAGGAACTTAATGAAGCGGATTTTGAACCTACTCACAACGTAATTAAAGTAAACTATGGCCCAGGATTGGTTTATTCTGAAATGCGTGAATTAAATACTGTATATAAAACATCATCGTCTTACGATCTCTCTGTTGACTATTGTCACACTTTCAATAAAGGCTTTGGATTTGGAGTTAACGTAATACAGTCATATCTAAATGCAATCGGTAGCAATGACTTTTATGCAGGTGCAAGCGTATATTACGCTAAAGAGTTCAAGAATGGCTGGTATTTCGATGCATCTCTTGGTTTAGGATATGCAGGCAACGATTATAGCACACCAGAGGGTGGTATTGGTGTATTTGAACAGATTGGTGCTCACTACAAGTTCACTCGTCACTTTGGTGTAGGCGCAGAATTACGCTCACTCAGTTGTAGCTATAGCACACAAATAGAACGTCCAGGACATTATTCTTTCGAAGGTTCCTTTGGTACTAACCGCATTGCACTAACCATAGGTTTGCAATACTATTTTTAATAATTCAAGTTTCGCTTTATTTTTTATCTTCAAGTTTCGTTTTTTTTAAAATCAAGAATTAGAGAATTAGAGAATTTAGGCTTACGCCCTTGAGATTCTAATTAATTCTCTTTGAATTCAGAAGAATTTTAGGATAAGCCAAGGCGCAAAGCCAATTCTCTAATTCCTGTAATTCTTGATAATATCATTATTGTCTTATAGAATAAATATTCATTTACAAAACTTCAATAATGCGTAGTTGGTCGCACAATGCGATTAACTAATTATTGAAATCTTTAAATATGGAATAAAAATATTGGTTAATACAAATTATTTAGTATCCTTACACACGAAAACAAATATACCATAATTGTGCGATTGCACATTAATAATCTAAAGCCTACCTTTGCCGCCAACTTCTTTAGTTATGAAAGAAGATTTATTCTTCCGCTTACAAAAAGAAACAAAACACGATATTATCAACAGCAAACCGTAACCATTTTTAGTGGTCATACGTTTTAATTACATAGGGATTTAAATAGAGATCATCAATATTAATCAAATTAACTATGAAGAAAGAGCATTTATTGTTATTACTCTTCCTGCTTTGCTTCGCGACGCTACCTGCATCTGCACAAAAGCTTAGCAGAGAAATCATGGGTATCGTAAAAGACGATTTGGGAGATCCATTGCCTGGTGTAACCATAACTACTGGCAAGGCAAAACAAAGTAGAGAGACCACAACAACCGTTACCGATGTGAACGGACACTTCAAGTTGTCTATGGACAACAGCGTCACAGCTATCGAGGTAAGATACATCGGCTTTAAGACAAAAATCATTAGATTAACCCAGGAGGATTCATACGAGATAACACTTGATCCCGACACTAAGACTGTTCAAGAGGTTGTAGTTAACGGTGTATTCACACGAAAATCTAACACTTTTACAGGAGCTGTGACAACAGTCTCGGGCGACGATCTTTCTCGCGTGGGCAACCAAAATGTACTGCAAAGCCTGAAAAACATAGACCCTTCATTTCTTCAATTGGAAAACCTTGCAGCAGGAAGCAATCCTAATGCACTGCCCGATTTCCAGATACGTGGCGGCTCTACCATTGCTGGCGTTCAGGGAGAATATGCCTCAAGCGCCAATCAGCCCCTGTTTATTCTCGACGGTTTTGAAACCGAACTAACAAAGATCCTCGACCTGAACATGGATCAGGTGCAAAGCGTAACCACACTGAAAGACGCAACAGCCAAAGCCATCTATGGATCAAAGGCTGCCAACGGCGTTATAGTAATTGAAACAAAGAAACCCGACATGGGCAAACTTCGTGTCACATATACAGGAAATGTAAACTTTGAAATCCCCGACCTCACCAGTTACGATCTTGCCAATGCACAACAAAAACTGGAGGTGGAACGCATGGCTGGATTATTCACATCAGACAACGCCGTGAATCAAATATCGCTCGACCAAACATATTCAGCTAAGTTACGCGAAATACTTGCAGGTGTGAACACCGATTGGCTGGCCCAGCCTGTGCACACAGGAGTAGGCACTAAACACAGCTTGTATGTTGAAGGTGGCGACAAAGCTATGCAATATGGTATCGACCTCATGTACAACAAGATTAGCGGAGCCATGAAAGGTTCCGACCGTAACAACTTCAGTGGTGGCATCACCCTAAGCTATCGTGTTAAAAATCTCATCTTCCGCAATAAACTAAGCATAGACTATAACGATAGCAACAACTCACCCTATGGCACTTTCGATGAATACTACAGAATGAACCCATATAGCCGTTTATATGATGACAACGGCAATTTGGTGAAAAGCTATACCTACACCAACAATGCCGGACAGACTGCCACATATTATAACCCACTATATAACACCACTCTGAACACAAAAGACAATTCCACATATACCAATATCACCAACAACTTCTACATGGAATGGCAGATTCTGGAAAGCCTGAAGATGACAGGCAGATTCGGTATTGTGAGAAAAACAACAACCGCCGACCAGTTCAAGCCTGCCAATCACACCGATTTCATCAACCAGACAGATGAGTTCCGACGTGGATCATACTATCAGGAAAACGGCAAATATACCGATATAAATGCCGACCTCGGCTTGCAATGGTCAAAGGAGTTCAACAAACACCTAATATTTGTCAACGGACAATGGAACATCAGCAACAACAGCTACAACAGCACAGGCATAACCGTTGAGGGATTCCCCAACGACTTCATGGATGACATCAAGTTTGGTGTGCAGTATCAGAAAGACGGCAGTCCTACAGGAACAGAAGGCATTTCACGCACAGTGGGCGGTTTGCTTTCTGTAAACTACAGCTACGACGAGCGCTATCTCTTTGATGCCAACTACCGACTCACCGGAAGTTCAGAAACAGGCAACGACAACCGTTGGGGCTCTTTCTGGTCTGTTGGCGGAGGTTGGAACATCCACAACGAGAAGTGGTTCAAAGGCAGCAGCATTGTGAACCGCCTGAAACTTCGTGCATCATTCGGCTACACTGGTAGCCAAGGTTTCAGTTCATACGATGCAAAACCTACATTTGTTTATTTCACCAATCAATCGTACAACGGCAGCATTGGTTCTTACGTAAAAGGACTTGCCAATAGCGGCTTACGCTGGCAAGAGAAATACGACACCAACATCGGTGTTGACTTTGCATTTTTCAAGAATCGCCTCACAGGTCGTTTCGACTATTACATCGCCACAACCAACGGTATGATAACTAATGTTACAGTGCCCTACACCACAGGTTTCACCACATACGTAGCCAATCTTGGCAAAACCGAGAACAAAGGTGTTGAGGCATACTTAAATTACAAGGTTATAGACCATGGGCGCGACTATGCAAACGTGTTTGCAAGTGTGGCACACAACAAGAACAAGTTAAAGGAAATCTCAAATTCGCTACGTGCATGGAACGAAGCACAGGATGCAGCCATGCTCGAGAAGAAAACCACAGCCCCTTCAGTGAAATACTATGAAGGTTGCTCTATGACAGCCATCTGGACTGTGCCATCGCTTGGCATCGATCCACAGAACGGAAAAGAGATTTTCCTGAAGAAAGATGGCAGCGTGAGCTACGAATACGATGTTAACGACCAAGTGGTGTGCGGCGACACACAGCCTAAATGGAACGGCAACTTTGGTGTTAATGGCGAGATAAAAGGCTGGGGCTGGAACATTACTTTGAACTACAGATGGGGCGGTCAGATTTACAACACCACTCTTGTTGACAAAGTTGAAAACGCACAACTTCAATACAATGTTGATGCTCGTGTGTTCGCCGATCGTTGGCGCAATCCAGGTGACAATGCCCTGTATAAAGCTATTACCGACCAGAGCATCACCTACCCTACTAGTCGTTTCGTGCAAGATTACAACCTCTTCACCTTGGCTTCACTAACACTTTCGTATGATTTCCGCAACTGCAGTTTCTTCAAGAACTCATTCTTACAACGTCTGAAGGTGAGTGCCTACACCAATAACCTTTTCACCGTATCAAGCGTGAAGGTGGAACGCGGTACCAGCTATCCCTTTGCTCGTACCTTCTCATTGTCAGCACAAGTAACATTCTAACAAGCATAAGATTATGAAAATCAATAATATCATTATATTAGCCATAAGCACCTTTATACTTACAAGCTGCAACGACTGGCTGGATGTGAGTCCGAAATCGCAGATTATGGAAGAAGACCAGTTCTGCCGTGAAGGTGGTTATCGCGATGAACTCACTGGTGTATATACCGTTATGGAGTCAGCAAAACTTTATGGCAAGAACCTCGGATATGGTTTTGCCGAGGTGCTCTCACACAATTATAACATTGATGCCAACAGTACCGAATGGAGATATATAAATAGCTTCGACTATCACCAAAGCAGTGTAGAATCAACCATCACAAGTATCTGGAGCAATGCCTATAATGCCATTTCAAACCTAAACCTTGTGATTAAGAACATCGAGAAAACAGACTCTACCTTCTTCACAGGCAACAACTACTGGCTCTGCAAGGGCGAAGCCTATGGATTAAGAGCATTCCTTCATCTTGACCTTATGCGTTTGTTTGCTCAGACCCCAGCAACAGGAGCCGATAGCCAAGGTGTGCCCTACGTTACAAACTATTCAACAGAAGTAGTGGCACAGAAAACAGTAAGCGAAACCATGCAGCTAATAATCAACGACCTGCTTACCGCCCGCGAGAGTTTGAAACACGACTCACTCTATGCAAGCAAAGAGATGTATGATTTTCGTGCCACCCGCACACCATATTTCAACTACTGGGCTGCAACACTCACATTGGCTCGTGCCTACTTATGGAACGGCGACACACAAAACGCATTGAAATATGCCAACGAGATTATCAACATTGTGGAAAGTAAAAAGCGCAGCACACCATTCAACTGGGTTCACTACACAGAGATGAGCAGTTCCAATCTCAACGAGATTAACCGTCTGTTCACCACTGAACTGCTGTTCTATATGCCTATTAACAACTGGAAAGACGCAGCCAACTATTATTTTATGAGTGCAGGAGGCACAAACGCTCTCACACCAGGAGAAGAAACAGCCAAAGACATATACGAACTGAGTGCCGGATATGGTAACGACTATCGTTATCTAAAAGGTTATGAGCAGGATGGCGAAAAGCGATTCTTCGATAAATTCTGGTATGTTGACGGCTCCAAAATCAATGGTATCTATCCAATACTCAGAATGACCGAAGCATTCTACATTGCTGCAGAATGTTTGAAAAACGAGAACCCTGCAAGAGCCATAGAACTGCTCAATGCCGTGCGCGAGAATCGCAACCTATCGGCATTTCCACTAAGTACCGACCTGAATGCCGAGCAAATTCAAAACGAGATATTCAAGGAATATCGCAAGGAGTTTGTTGGCGAGGGCGGTCAGCTTTTCTTCTACTACAAACGCACAAATGCTTCTGAAATAAAGGGTGCCTCTGTGCGTCCAAGCAAGAGCATCTATGTATTACCTATTCCTGCCAACGATATTGAGTTCGGTGGCTACACCAACTAAAGAATTAATAATATGAAGATAACAGCATATTTTAAACATGCAGCAATAGCAGCATTGGCACTAATCATCTGTGTTGCCTGCAGCACCGACGAGAATTTTTACTATCAAGACACCCCACGTGTGCGCCTTGTAGGTCCTGAAACATGGGCAGTGGGAACCGATTCCATTCTGTTCTCGTTTGTTACTTATCCACAGGAAACAAAAGAAATGGTGTTCGATGTGAAAGCACAGATTATGGGACAACCAAGCCAGCAGGCACGAACAGCTACCATTGCCATCGACAATAGCAAGACAACAGCCTCAGAAAGCATGTATAGCGTGCCAGCAACTGTTACTATAGCTGCCGGTGAAACATCAGCCACATTTCCTGTTACTGTGAAACGCGATGCCTCACTAACCACCAAACAGGTGAGACTATATATAAAGGTAACTGAATCGAGTGACTTCAAAGTTGGAGTGAACGAAGAAAACCACCTGAGCATCATCTGGAGCGATGTTCTTTCACGCCCTAACAACTGGGATGCACTTGAGAAATTCTTTGGAGCATACAGCGACACAAAATACCGTTTTATGCTTGAACATGTTGATGCGGGCGATGTTCTCGATGCCGACAAGATGTCGTGGGCAAAACTCAACAGCTACAAGATTCGCTTTATCAATGCCCTCGACGAATACAATGCAGCTCATCCGGGAGCACCATTGACCGATGAGAACGGTGTGCTTGTAACATTCTAATATTATTGTGGAACGATAAAAACAGAAAAAAATGAAAATACTAAGATACATTATTCCTGTAATGGTGGCTTTGCTGGCTTTCACAGCCTGCTACAATGACGACGGAAACTACAACTATCTCACAGAAGAAGAGGTGGGAGTTATTCAGTTTGACACCACAGGACTAAGCACAGAACTAAGCACATTAAGCTATGGTTTGGAACCAAATGAGCACATCAACGTGCATGTAAACGTGAAATATCCACACCCCGAGCGATTGAGATTCCGTTGGTTCTATCTCACCCTTACCGACTTTCAGTATAAGCCCGTTCAGGATGGCAACGCACTTGTTTATCCCAAGGGCGACACCATATCATACAAACAGGTGCTCGACTGGACATGCAATTTGAAGCCAGGACAATATCGTTTCTACTGCATGGCAGAAGACTCTGTTTCTGGACAAAAAGCCTACTATGCCGTAAACCAGAGTTATATCGTTGTGTCGTCAGAAGAGAACGTTGGCGGTTTGTATTTGCTCACCGAACGTGACGGAAACACCGATATTGAGGTTTACCAATCTGATTTGATGCTCATCTACGGAAACGAGTGCAAATATCAGTATTACAGCAAGCTAAAGAGGCACACTCTACCAGGCAAACCACGTTTCATCCGCGGCACAACCACAGGAAAGACAATTAAGGATGGCTATCTTGTTGCCACCGACCAAGGGCTATATCGCTTGGCAGCCGATGGCATGGAGACAATTAATGATTGGAACACCATGTTCTACAACACTCCAGAGAAGTTCAACCCACAAAAGAGTTTCTTCACCAACAACTGCGACTTCCTGCTGAACGATGGCAAACTGCATGTGCTGTATGCCAACATGAGCAACGATATAAAATATTCTGATCCTATAGCCGGCGACTACGAGGCAGCACCTTTCCTGATGATCAACACCACTGCCACATGGCAGCCTGTCACAGGCGCCATCAACGCATGGCAGGTGCTTTATGACAAGAAGAATAAAAAGTTCCGCCCATATTACTCACAGGGCACTGCTGTTTCTAACTTCAAATCCACCGTTAACGATGCAACCGTTGACGCCAACAAAGTCCCTGGTGACGTGAGGGCTGTTTTCCAAGGTGGTGGAAACTACACCTGCGTGATAACAAACATTGACAATGTGCCATACTTGTATCGCTATTGTTTCTACAACGTTGTTGATAACGGAAACCTGAGTGCAGCAGGAGCAGAGTCTATAAAAGACCTGTCGGGATGCACAGGCATACAGAATGCCAAACTATTTGCTTCAAACACCAACGGCTACGCTTTCTACTATGCCACCGATAAAGCAGTTTATTCGTTCTCGGCAAGTAGCGGAAGTTCTACAAGCAACACCATATACGAATGTAGTGCCAACGAAGAAGTAACAGCGATGTATAGCTGGGGTAGCAGCGGTGGCGGATGGCCTACATCAGACTGCATTCTGTGGATTGCCGTGTGGGACAAGCAGAAGCAAGAAGGCAAACTGCTGCAATATGAGATGGATATAAACTATGGAACTCCAACATCAATGTGGGGACCCATGTTTGGTGCTGAAGACAATCCTACCATCACCACAGGATGGGGCAGAATTGTTGACATGACAAATATTGATGCAGAATAACAGCAAAAAAAGATAATAATATGTACAAGAAAATTTCGATGCTAACAGCGGCACTCTTTTGTAGTGCCGCCCTACTGGCTCAAAACACAACACTTAATGTGAAGTTAGATAACTCCAAAGCAGGAGACAAGGTTGGTGTTATACTCATTGATGGCGACAACTACGTGAAGCCACTCACAGAGGCCTCCCTTGTGAATGGCAAGGCTACATTAAAGTTTGATATTCCTGCACAGCGTGGTTTCTTTCTAACCATAAACGGCGCTATGACTGGTGAAATTATTACTCTTAATGCTGGCGAGAACGCTTCTATCAAAGGAAAGGAAGTGAAGGAAGGTGAATATTACCGGGTGCACAACATGATGGTTACAGGCAGTAGCACTCACAGCGAATATCTTGCAAAGAAACTCGACAGAGATGCTCTCGATCGTTTACATGCCGAATACACCAGTACACCATTTGCCAAGAAGCTTAACAGTGCTTATAGCAAAAACGACCAAGCACAGATAGAAGCTTTGAAAGCAACAGAAGGTTACAAGGAATACATTAAAGCTGAGAAGAAGTTTTTCAACACTGTTGACTCTACCTTCAAGGCTGTTCACAAGAACAATGCCAATAGCTGGCTTGGAGCATTCATGATTCTCACCGACTATTCTTATCTCACAGAAGAGCAAAAGGAGGAATATGATATTCTTGCCGACGATGTGAAAGATAGTTTCTATGGTAAGATTATACGTGAGAAGATTTTACCACCATCACTTGAGGGAAAAACCATGGACGACTTCACCTTCACCGACCATAACACTGGAAAGAAAACATCTCTGAAGGCTGTGCTTAAGAAGTCGAAATATGTGTTGCTCGATTTCTGGGCAAGTTGGTGTCGTCCTTGTCGTGCCGAGATTCCCAACGTGAAAGCCAACTATGAGAAATATCATGCCAATGGCTTTGATGTTGTGAGCATATCGGCTGACGCTAAAGAAAGTGAATGGCTCAAAGCCCTTGAACAGGAAAAGATGCCATGGCCACAAGATAGAGACGGCAAACAAGGTATCTGCGCACTCTACAAAGTGCAATACTACCCCACCACTTATCTTCTGGATTCTGAAGGCAAAGTTGTTGTCAAGGACATTCGAGGCGAAGAACTCGGAAAAAAATTGGAAGAGCTGTTTAGATAATGTGGAATGTGGAATTACGAATTATAAATTAGTTGCGCAAAGCGCAATTATAAATTATTTAATTTTGAACCGAAGGTCACTGACAGAATGGAAGTAATTATTAATAGCCTATCTATAATTCGTAACTCGTAATTCGTAATTAAATTAATTCCACATTCAACACTCCTAATTCGTAATTCAAATCTACTCCACACTGCCGTTCAAGTTCTTTTAGAACATCATTGAACGGCAGACTGCGGTTACACTCAAAGTCAACCTTTACCTTCTCTAACTCTTTGCTGTTGCCACGTAAAGGAGTGGTGTGATACATACACACGGCAAGAAGCACTTCGAGAAGCGAAGCGTTGTGGAAAGAGAACCTGCCTTTTTTCCATGATACATAAGGAGCGGTATCAACCTTCTTAAATTCTGTGTCGCCATAGAAATAGCAGGATAACTTTTCGCCTGGATGCAGAATTCTCTGTTCCTTCTTGGTGACAACCTTCACCTTTCCTTTGACAAGAGCCACAGAGATAGGTGCGCCTCCTATTCCTTCTACAAAGAACTCTGTTCCCAACACAGTAAGGTTAACCTTGTCGCACATGTGAACAATGAATGGTTGTTGCTCGCGATGCGACACATCAAAATAAGCATATCCTTGAAAAGCCACCTCACGGGTGCTGCCACGGAATGATGACGGGAAACAGATCTCGCTCTTAGGCGACATCAAAACGTGAGAGCCATCAGGAAGATCAAGTTCCAACGACTTGCCTTCGGGCGCTTTTACAGTTACCATTCTCGGTTTTTCACCTATTTTGAGTATGCTATTAAGTTCCTTTTTGATATTGTTGTCTGCAACCAATGGGATGTTGCCGTCAATATCAATAACCTGTCCTTCGGTAGTTGGAAACGAAATTGTCTGCGGGGTTGACATTCCTGCATAGAGCAGTTCGGTGTTGTCAGAATTGTTCTTGGTTGTAAAGAGCATCACAACAAAGGCAACAATAGCAGCCGCTGCAGTCAGTGCAGAGAACATTATTATCTTGCTGCGCCTGCGATGCAGTCGCATATCATTGCGTGCATGAAAGGTTGCCAACTGCTGTTCTACATCAACATCCCCACGCTGCTTATGCAAGGCAGTTGCTGTCATCATCACGTCCTTGCACTGCTCCTTCAGCTCACTATCGTCATCAATGGCCTTCAGCTGTTCAGGCGTCAAAGCAGCATCAGCTTCCATAATATCAAGCATGTGCTCTTCTGTTGTAGTAATCAATATGTCGCTATCATTTATATCCATAAGAAAAGATTGTCGTTATAAATAAAACGTATAAGATTTGTTTTAGGTTACTTTTTTAGCTTATTATATTCCCTGATGATGCGCAATGCCTTCACAATGTGCTTTCTCACTGTAGCAACGCTAATTCCTCGTTCGGCAGCAACCTCCTTGTATTTCTTCAGCTCAACATAACAAGCCAGAAAAATATCGCGCGTGGGCGGTTGCAGCTGATTTATTGTTGCATCAATCTGCTTCTGTCGCTGCTCCATTTCAACAATATCCTTGTCTTCGGCATAGTCCTTGGTCATATTCAAGCAGAAATCAATATACTGTAAATGACGCTGTTGATGGCGCAGATAGTCGATGCACTTGTTTCTCACATTCTTATACAAGAACATCTTCACCGCCGAGGGATGAATATCAGAGAATCGGTCCCAGAAATCTTCAAAGGCTGTTAAAACAATGTCAGAACACTCTTCTTCATCGTGCACCATCTGGCGAGCGAAGAAGAACAGCGACTTGTAATGAAGCCTGAAGATATCATCAAATTCGCATTTATCTTTCATGTGTTTTATGTTGTTGCGCAAAGTTACAACAATTTTTATTCATACCACCACTCCAACTCTCTTTTTTATTGTCAGCCTAATCTTATATTAACAAATAGCCCATTTACACACCATAAACAATCATTTTAAGCAAAAAAGTTACAAATCATTACTTCTTTTCAGTATTTTACAGTACTTTTGTTAGCTGAATGCGGAAAATTAACCATTTATGCTTAGAACAATGAAGAGACTTTTTATTAAACGAACCAACATGAAGATTGGTTTACTGTTCCTGCTATTTATTTCCTCAGCAAAAGGATTAGCACAAGTGAAAAGTAATTCAGCATCTACAAAAACAGATTCACTATCAACAATGAACGATTCGCTATCAACGGATTCACTCTCGATGGAAAGAATGATATACGATCTCCCAGAGGTGATGATTAAGGGTGAGCGACCGATAGCGGTGGTGCACGGAAGTGCCATAACATACGATCTTCCACGACTCATTGAGAAGAAAGGTGTGGATAACGTGTATGACGCTATAAAGGAACTGCCAGGAGTTACAGAGAGCGGAAGCAGCTATCAGCTGGCAGGGCGCAAGGTGAACATTGCTATCAATGGTAAGGTTATGACGCTAAACGAGGAACAACTGGCACAGCTGCTGAAGAGTATGCCTGCAAGCCGCCTGAAGAAGGCTGATGTGATGTACTCGGCTCCTGCTAAGACTCAGGTGCGAGGTGCTCTAATAAACCTTGAACTGAAGAAAGAAACCGCAGGAGGACAGCCTTTGGAAGGCGAAGTAAACCTTGCCTACAACCAAGAGCACTATGCCATGTTTGGCGAAAGGGCTTCGGTGCTCTACCACAAGGGAAAATTCTCTCTTGATGCCTTTTATCTTCACAGCCACGGAAAGAATTATGGCATAAGAGACGAGGAATCACAGCATTCGCTTAAAGACGGAACAATTCATGATATAACAATGCACCAAAGCAATAAGACAAAACGTTTTGGACACGATTATCGCCTTGGTGCAGAATATGATTTTGCCGACAATCATTCTTTATCGTTCAGCTACCAGGGAAGCTACGGCAATTCTGATACTGACTACAAATTTGCTGGTAATATCATTGGAAACACGTTATTGCACAGCAAAACATGGTTGCACAACGCAAGACTGGATTATCAAACACCATTTGGACTGTCGGCAGGTTTTGAGACAACATACTACCACAACCCAGAAACGCAAGACCTTAACAGCAAACTTCCCTCGGGCGATGTGAACTTCTCGGTGGATAACAACCAGAAGGTGAACGTGTGGCGATATTATCTGTCTATGGAAAACCAACTAAAAAACAACTGGAGTATTAACTACGGTGCATGGTACAAGCAGTCGCTCAACCACAGTATGCAGAAATACATCAGCGGTGCCGAGGGCTATAGCTATATACGTCAGAAGGAGGATATCGCCAATATCTATGTTGGCGTGGGAAAGAACTGGAAAAACAAACTCATCCTTGATGCCTCGATTGCTGCCGAATACTATCACTCTGTGGTGTGGGAGAAATGGAATGTTTATCCTACATTAAACCTCACATACGTTCATCAGCCCGGCAACATCTGGGTGTTGGGATTCAGCAACAAGAGAATATATCCCGACTACTGGGAAATGAACAACATAACGGTATATGCCAACGGCGGATACGACGAGATTACGGGCAATCCATACATAAAACCAATAAATTGCTATCACACACAGCTTGTGTGGATATTGAAGAATAAATACCAATTTGCAGCATGGTTCAACTACAACGACAACTACTTTATCCAGGTGCCATATCAGCATCCAGAACGCTTGAACTTGGTGTTTAAATCAATCAATTTCAACTATCAGCAGCAAGCGGGTGTGCAAGTCGTTGTTCCTCATAAGTTTGGCAACTGGCTCGATGCAAAACTCACCCTCACGGGTGTGTGGATGCACGAGAAATGCGAAGATTTCTATGAGATTCCTTTCAACAGAGCTATTTTCCTTGGTATAGCAAAAATGAGCAATGTGATAACCCTGAGCGAAGCACATAACCTGTCGTTCACCGTTGATGGAATGATTCACAGCAACTCTTTGCAAGGCATCTATGACCTTCCTGCTGCAGGAAAACTCGACCTTGGACTTCGCTGGCAGTTCTGGAAGAAGCAAGCCACTCTCCATGCGTTCTGCAAAGATATCTTTGAAACCTCAGCCATCAATCCACACATCGACTACAAAGGACAAAAACTCGACATGGACTTTGCCTGCTTCCGCCAGTTAGGTATCTCGCTGACCATTAAGTTCGGCGGCT
>Ga0256405_10007198_pt1 | contig 17022 bp, 11 predicted proteins | sample RumenRJG_02DNA_FD_189096 | JGI IMG/M metagenome (GOLD analysis project Ga0256405, IMG submission 189096) | Bovine rumen microbial communities from Lethbridge, Alberta, Canada - RJG_02 | ecosystem: Host-associated > Mammals > Digestive system > Stomach > Rumen | place: Canada: Alberta...
AGAGTGAAGAACCTGTTGCTGCATTGATGGCCTGTCCCACGCAGTCTGGTGTCAGTTCACCTGTACGTGGAAGTTCGCCTGTCAGACGACCAAGGATGTTCTGGCTCTCAAACACGCCACGAACCTGCTCCTCGATGAAAGGCTGACCTTCTTCCACTACCATTACTTTCTCGCAGCTGTCAAGCATCTCTCGTACCAGGCGCTTTGGCAATGGATATTGGGATATCTTCAAAATTGGCATATCGGCACCTGTCTCCATAACATAATTATATGCTATTCCGCTGGCAATAATACCCAGAGGAGCCTTTCCATTAAGAGAGAGGTTATTGAACTTTGAGTTTGCGGCATCCTCTTCCAGTTGTGCCTGCTGAGCGGTTACCTTATCATTACGTTTGCGTGCGTTGGCTGGCAGCAATACCCAGTTGGCAGCAACAGAATTGTAGTTCTTCTCGTTCTCTGGACGAGCCTCATCCTTAACCTGTACCACAGCACGGGAGTGAGCCATACGTGTGGTGACACGCATAAGGACTGGGAGGCACTGCTGCTCAGAATACTCAAAGGCAGCCTCCATCATATCATACGCTTCCTGCTGATTCGAAGGCTCAAATGTAGGAATTAAGGCAAACTTACCATAGAAACGGCTGTCCTGCTCATCCTGAGATGAGTGCATAGATGGGTCGTCGGCTACAAGCACAACTACACCACCGTTTACACCTGTCATACCACTATTAACAAATGGATCGGCACATACATTTAAGCCTACATGCTTCATACAAACCAGTGCACGCTTACCCATGAAGGACATACCCAGGGCAGCTTCCATTGCTGTTTTCTCGTTGGTACACCAGCGGCTGTGAACACCACGTTCCTTAGCCAACTTATTACCTTGTATAAATTCAGTGATTTCTGTTGAAGGAGTACCTGGATAGGCATACACGCCAGAGAGTCCAGCGTGGAGAGCGCCAAGCGCCACTGCTTCGTCACCTAAAAGTAATTGTTTGTTCATTTATTTTGAGTTTTTAAGTTCTTGAGTTCTTGAGTTTTTGAGTTCTTAAGTTCTTAAGTTCTTGAGTTCTTAAGTTTTTGAGTTAATCAACCAATTTGAATTGATCTGCATCGTTGAGGACGGGAAATTTTGCTCTGAAGGCATTAAGGCGTTCCATGTCAATCTCTGCCGTTGCACCCTGTTCTGTTCCCGTGGGCGGTGCTGCTATCGTTCGTCCGTAAGGATCTATGATTGCAGACCAACCATTGTACTGACATTTCGGATCTTCGCCCACGCGATTCACACCTACCACATAGCATTGGTTCTCTATGGCTCTTGCTCTAAGGAGTGTGTTCCACGCCTCAATGCGAGGTACAGGCCAGTTTGCCACATAGAGCACTGCATCATAGTCTCCTTGATTGCGACTCCATACTGGGAAACGCAAATCGTAGCAAACCTGAAGAAGGAATCTCACTCCTCTCCATTCCACAATTTTCCGTTCTGCACCCTTGGCATATCGCTCTTGTTCACCACCGAAGGTAAAGAGATGACGTTTGTCGTAGGAGGCAAAGCTTCCGTCCGGTTTCACGAAATAGAAACGATTGTAATAACGTCCATCTTCCTCTATCGCCAAACTACCTGCAATTGCAGCATTGAGAGTTGTCGCCATACCTTTCATCCACTCCAGCGACGAATTTGGCAGAGTCTCCGCCACGCCTTGAGGCTGAATGGCAAAACCCGTTGCCCACATTTCCGTGAGGACATAAAGGTCTGATGCAGGCTGTTGTTTCAGCATCGCTTCGATGCGTTTACGGTTTTCTGCAGGATTAGCCCAAACTATGTCGTGTTGCAGGATTGTGACATTCATACGCTTGTGGTTCGGGTGCTTCGCACTTCGTGGTTGTAGGAACGATAACCGTCCACAGGAATCTCCACATTGGGTTCTTCCAGTTTCCCTTCATGCGGCAGATGGAACTGCAGATACTTGATAGTGAATCCGCGGTCGAGCCACATCTGTTCGTAGTAGGTACGGATTTCGGTTAATGAAGAAGGAAGAATATCCTTTTTTAATTCTTCATTATACAGATCGTCCGTTGAAGCGACAATCGGCAAGCCGTTATGCTCCGCCATCAGACGTGTGTAAGTGTAGAGGAATGGCGAATCGGTCTTTAGATGAATCGTTCCTCCGTCGGCAAGGAATTGTCTGTATCGTTCAAGGAAAAATGTTGACGAAAGACGTTTGGTTGCCTTCTTCATCTGTGGGTCGGAGAAAGTAAGCCATATCTCCTGAACTTCGTCAGCAGCAAAACACTCTTGGATAAACTCTATGTTGGTACGCAGGAATGCAACATTGGTCAGACCTTCCGCCTGTGCCATACGTGCACCATGCCACATACGCGCTCCCTTGATGTCCACACCAATGAAATTCTGGTTAGGGAAACGGCGTGCAAGCCCTACTGTGTATTCACCACGTCCGCAGCCAAGTTCGAGCACTATGGGATTCTGATTATGGAAAAAGTCTGCGTGCCACTGCCCTTTCAAAGCAAAACCCTCCTGGCGGAGTTTCCAGAAAGGGGACTCCACAACAAGAGGGTTTTCAGCCATTTCGGCAAATTTCACCAGTTTACCTTTTCCCATAAAATCATTCAATCACCACTGTTGTCCAGTTGTGAGTGTCTGGTTCAATGCCGTATTGGATATTGCGAAGATGTTCAAACAGGCGACGGCTTACAGGGCCAGGTTCGCTACCGAAGTCATAACGTTTGCCTGTCTCAAGATCATCGATGTAGCTGATTGGCGAAATCACTGCAGCAGTTCCGCAAGCACCAGCCTCTTCGAATGTCTCCAGTTCCTCTTCAGAAATCTGACGACGTTCAACCTTCAGGCCGAAGTCTTCTGCCAGCTGCATAAGACTCTTGTTGGTGATTGAAGGAAGTATGCTGGTAGACTTCGGAGTAACATAAGTATTGTTCTTGATTCCGAAGAAGTTTGCTGCACCACATTCGTCGATATATTTCTTTTCCTTTGCGTCGAGATAGAATTCGCATGCATAGCCCTTTTCATGAGCCATGTTGTTGGCATAAAGGCTGGCTGCATAGTTGCCACCGACTTTATACTTACCTGTTCCAAGAGGAGCAGAACGGTCGAATTCACGTACGATGACATAAGGATTGCTTGCAAATCCTCCCTTGAAGTAAGGACCTACTGGAGTTACAAGGATAAGGAAGAGATATTCCTGTGAAGGATGTACACCTACCTGTGCACTGGTTCCTATCATCAGTGGACGTACATAGAGAGTTGCACCACTTTCGTATGGTGGAATGAATCGTTCGTTGAGACGAACTACACGTTTAACCATTTCTATGAACAAATCCGTAGGAACTTCAGGCATGAGTATGCCACGGCAAGTGGATTGCAGACGAGCTGCGTTTTCTTCTGGGCGGAACACACGCACCTTGCCATCAGGACAGCGGTAAGCCTTCAAGCCCTCGAAAGCCTCTTGTCCATAGTGAAGACAAGTCGCAGCCATGTGAAGAGGGATAGTTTCCTCGCTGCAAGTTTCGATTTCACCCCACGCTCCATTGCGGTAATAGCAACGAACGTTGTAGTCTGTTTTGTGATAGCCGAATCCTAAGTTCGACCAGTCCATCAGTTCAGCCATAGTAAGAATATATTTTGTAAGTTTGTGAATTATTACTCAACAATTAAAGAACTATATAGTTCTAACTTGCAAAATTACAAACTTTTTTACTAAAAACGAACAAAAAGCAAGTAAAAGTAACAAATTATCGGCATTTTGTGAAAATTTGTTACTCTACAGGTAGACAAAACGCCTTTTTCTTAACAATAGAGGATGGATTTTTGTATATTTTTTATTTTTGTGTTATTTCGTTTTTCAAAGGTTTGTTGTATATTTGCAAAATGTAATCGATGCACACACTATAGCATTATTAAAAGCATCAGGAACTCAATTATATGCAAGTTGTCCCCAAAGTCGTCGTTTTTTGCGGAAGCGGATATCATAGCTTAGGCTTAGTCAGAAGTCTTGGCGAAGGCGGCTATAGACCTGAATGCTATTGCTATGGACGTAAATGTGATCTGATTCTTTCCAGTAAATACATAAGCAAAGGGCGGAAACTTGAATCTGCTGAAGCCATACTTGACTTTCTGCTTAACGACTATCCCTGCTACGACGACAGACCCATTCTCTTAAACATACCCGACTTGCCCACATACCTTGTTGATCAGCATTATGACGATCTGAGCCGGAAATTCGTACTCATGAATGCAGGAAAACAAGGAATGATTGGCAGTTTGATGGACAAAAGAGTTCAGGCAAATCTGGCGAAGGAACATAACCTGCTAATACCTTGGGCCATAGAACTTTCAAAAGACGATGCCATACCCGATGACATCAAATATTCTGTCTTTACAAAGAGTTTCAGGACTGTTGACGGAGGTAAAAAAGATGAAAGCATTTGTTGGAGCAAGGATGATTTAATAGCTAAGCAGAAGGCTATTACCTCCAGTCGATTCCTCGTAATGGAATATATTCAGAAGAAGTACGAAATAGATTATTTCGGTATGGCAGTCAAGGGTAAAGTCTATATCGACTATTACGACAAAATAAGCCGTTTCCCCGATGGTGCATTTGGCTATTATGGCGACATCATCAAATGTGAGCATGACGATATCTGGGGGAAATGTGTATCGATGATTAAAGAGACAGGTTACGAAGGCCTGTTTGATGTAGAATTCCTGGAAGACATCAACGGCAAACTCTATTTCATGGAGATGAACTTCAGGGTAGATGGCGGTATCTATAAGGTAACGCCGGGCGTTAACCTCCCAAAGGAATGGTGCAGGCTTGTAAATGTAGATAAAGACGACCTGCCCGAAGCCCTTACCACAAAGAAAGCCCGTTTTACAGGTATGACAGAAGTGCAAGATTTCAAGTCAAGTGTAGTCCATGGTTCCATGAATCCTTTAAAATGGTTTTGGCAGTTCTGTCTTACCGATAAATACATGCTGCTGAACCTCAGAGACCCCATGCCTGCTTTGGTATGGCTCTTTACCAGTTCTCGCAGGGAATGTACCCACTTCACCCGTAAACCATATCACTCAAATTCGTCTTGTGATTAGCAAAGGTTGGACACGCTACCCAGAGGCTCCATTAGTCCACCCACTTCCATCTTATAACGCTCATCACCCCTACACATATCAAAATCAGCCACGCCCTGTTCCATAAGCAGTTTCAGGCTCTCCAGCAGCATGATGATACCAGGCGAATAGCGTGAATAAGACATGTCAATAGCCAGCTTAGGCATTAGCGCATGACCTTCATGAATGTAGACATGCATGAAAGCTGCCAGCTCACCATTGATTGTAAAGACAAAGAGTCTGGATTCCTTGAGCAAAAACATACTTTTTGTCTGGCGGCCTCTGGCAGCGAACCAACAACCTCTCGCCTTACAAATAATCTCGCGCAACCAAGAATGTGACTTGTGTTTCCAAGCCAGTTTCCTGCGGAAATATAAAGTCCACACTTGCCTGAGAAGTTGTCTGGAAGGGGAATTCTCACAGTCATAGACATCCAGTTTCATCTCTTTATTGTCAGACTTGAGATGATTATATGATTTTCGGATGTTCTTATATATGTTTTTGCCCAAAGAGGAGATATAATCGTCATATGAACCGAATGCATTCAGGGGAACATGGTAACTGCCTCGTTCAGAACAGGAAGAACCTCTTTTCACCATCGTTTCCATCATGAGAGAATGGCGAGGCATACTCGCAAGCTGAACTTTCCAGCCCTTACCAAAACGATGCTTCAGAAAAGCAACAAGTTCAGACATGGCCATACTTGTTGTTTCATCATTGTAAGGACAAACTGCGTTGAGAATTCCCGCTATACGCCCTGAAAGGATACTTACTTTATGTTTCTTCACCAGCAGTGGAAGTATTATCCTGGTCTCCCCATCAACTGCGACGGTCACAAACTGAGGATTCCCCACCGAATGGCGATAGGAATGAGCGAGAAACTCATTCCACTCATAAGTCTGATAGAACGAGTAATTGATATATTGCAATTCACCACTCTTAAGCAGTTGCATAGCCTTTGCATCCAGCTGTTTCCACACAGAACGGAGAGCTTCTATATTCTCCTGAACTTCAATCAATATGTCATTTTCATTCATAAACTCTCGCTAAACAAAAAGATTAGTGATTACAATAGTACTCTCTGTTCACTCATTAACTGCACCGCATTTGGGGCAAGTGCCAAGTGAAGTCAGAGAAGCTCCGCAATTGCCACAAACATATCGGCATCCCAAATATCTGCGATACACATATAATAGCAAGACTGTAAAGGCTATTAAGAGAATCCATCCGAATACAGGACTGCTGACAAGCAGGAAAAACTCGAACACAACAACCAGCAGAACAAAATGGATTATGATATAAGCTAAAGACTTGAAGAAACTCGTCTTACCATACAGATCGATAAACTCTGCAATAAACAGAATCAAACTAACCCATACCAACAATACCAGTACAGACATCAAGAAAGGCAAGGCTAGTGGATTAAGCGTAGGATGGAAGTAATACTCCTGAAGAAACTCCGGAGTAGTGTACTCTACGGTCTTCAGAAGCACAGCATAAGCAGCTGAATTTATGAGCAAAAGAATCGGATAGAACGATGAAACTCCCGTCATCAAAGTTCGGAAATAATGATTCTTCCATAACAGCGCCGCAAAAAGAAGAATAAACAGTAAGATAATCCACGATTTGCCAATTACGGCATGCATCGACTTCGTGCTTTGAATAATCTTGGATATTGGTTCGTCCGGAACAACACTGTCCAACAGCATTTGCTCATCCACCCAGCCCATAAGATGCTGGGAACTTGCCACTTTCACCCACACCGTATCAGCACTAAGAGAATCTGCCTCATAAGTGCTTACATGCCGGCAAACAGCCACGACAATGATATCACCTTTGTAAATGACACTGGGAGCCTGTTGCCAGTCATCGTCACGAGGCAAAAGTATAAGCGAATCCGCTGTTACCTCAAAATTTGAATTTTCACCATAGTGATGTGTAAGACGGAACGCAAGGCTGTCAGCTTGCTGAGTTGTAAAACGTATAGTATCCATATCAGGCATTAGAGTGGAGAGGAGTGCTTCCTCTGCCTCCGAGGTCTGATTCCTGTCGCATGAATAAAAACAAAACGACAACAATACTAAGATTATGTAGATATATCTCATTAGCTGTAGATTAAGCTTTATATACATTCATCACACAAGCCTTGCAGTCAAATTCAAGACTTAGTCGGGCACCGTTTCGCAACCGCAAGAACAATTGTTTTGGAGGTTCTGAAGTCAACTGCTGACGACGTGCACACCATCCGAAAGCATAGCGCAAGCAATGGCGGCACTGCATAAGTGGAGAGTGATGAGTTAAGAGTGAAGAATTATTGAATGAAGAATTCTGTATTGAAGGATTCCTTTCAAATGAAGAATCATTCTGGTAATCAATTATCTGCGAGTGTTTCCTTACCAGTTCCCTACGCCATTCCGACAACTTTGATGCGGGAATGAAGTAATTCTTTTCATAGAGCAAATCTACGCTATTCGCCCTGCAAAAGGTATTACCAAGTCGAGACAGTTCACGACGCACATTCTCCGACTGATGAGTACGGGCTAGTTCAGCTGTATAAGGGCAATGTAGTTCTGTAGAATGGCTGTCATCGCACATTGTCAGCACAAATTCTCCCTCACTATAATCCATTGTAATATCAACAGGAATGAAACGCTCGGCACTCTGTCCTGCCAACACATCGTAGAAATGCTTGTCATGGTTACGATAAACCGTCATTCCAGGAAGCAAATCATGAGGCATGACATAAGGATACACCCTACTCTTCTCCACTCTGTTTACACGCAAACCTATGAGCGAACGGTTGCGGTTGAAGAAACAGAGTCCGTCACCATTGGTCAATGTCACTCCATCATCAAGGCGCAGATCAATGTACGCTGAACCGCGCTGTTGATTCACTGATGTCACCTTGCCTATCGGTTCACCTGTAGCCTTTGGAGTATCAAAGGAGAAGATGTCATCGTTTCTGCCATAGAGGAAATAATGGGTAAATCCACGATTGAAAGACTTTCTGACATCGGGACGGAAAGCATAATCTACGCTTCCCATAGACGCACGTCTGTATCGTTCAGGATACTTGTTACAAAGTTCATTGAGGGCTATGCTATAGGCTGCTGTTACATTCTTCACATAGCTCATATCTTTCAAACGTCCCTCAATCTTGAAAGACCTCACACCTGCATCAGCCATTTCCTCAAGTGCGTCAATCTGGCAGAGGTCACGAAGAGAGAGGAGATGTTTGTTGCGAACTATCTTTACCCCTTTTTCATCTTCCAGATCAAACTCCATACGGCATACTTGTGCACACTCTCCCCTGTTGGCACTGCGGTCAAAGAGAACCTCGCTGACATAGCACAATCCACTGAGACTCACACAGAGAGCACCATGAACAAACGCCTCAAGACTAACCTCAGGGCATTGATTATGTATATCCTTGATTTCCTCCAGGGATAGTTCACGAGCAAGAACTATCTGTTCATAACCCTGGCTCAAAAGCATCCGCACCTTGTCCGCAGTGCGATTATCCATTTGGGTAGAAGCGTGAAGCCTGATACGGCGTTCTGCCGGCAAAGAATTAACCAAATCCCTTACCACAGGGTCTTGCACTATCAATGCATCCACACCAATCTCCTGCAACTGCTCAATCAGAGACTTTACCTCTGAGAGTTCATCGCTATGCAGAAGAGTATTAATCGTAACATATACTTTTGCCTTGAAACAATGGGCATAGTCCACCAGACGTTTTATGTCATCGACATTGTTTCCCGCAGCTGCACGGGCACCGAATCGCGGCCCGCCTATATACACAGCATCAGCACCGTGACGTATAGCCTCGATGCCAATGTCTGCATTACGGGCAGGAGCCAGAAGTTCGAGCGATGTCTTATACAATGTCGTTTATATTGAATGGAGTTGTCTGGTAAACGTAGTAGTTGAGCCAATTTGTGAAGAGAAGGTTGGCGTGAGCACGCCAGCGTACCATCGGACCAAGCTCAGGATTGTCATCACGATAATAATGCTGAGGGATGTCTATTGGCAAACCCTTAGCCAAATCTCTTCTATACTCACCGTCAAGAGTGAGAGGAGCATACTCGCTGTGGCCTGTAATGAAGAAGTCACGACCATCGCGAGCCATCACTATATGCACACCAGCATCGTCGCTCTCGGAGATAATATGCAGCAGATTGTCAGTACCATCTACACTCTGCTTGCTCAGTTCCTCGTTTTTCTTCTCTATGTCGGCACGCAGTATTTCGCTGTGACGGCTATGAGGAGCATAGAACTCATCATCAAATCCGCGGAATATCGGAAGTGAAGGCTGGAGGATATGGTGACGAAACACACCAAAGACTTTCTTCTCAGTTGAGTACTTTGGAATTCCGTAGAAATGGTATAGTGCTGCCTGGGCTGCCCAGCAGATATAGCAGGTGGACTGAACATGATGATATGCCCAGTTAAACACATCCTGAAGTTCAGACCAATATGTCACATCCTCGTAATCCATGTGCTCAAGAGGAGCACCGGTCACAATCAATCCGTCGTACTTCTCTTGACGCATCTCCTCAAAATCACGGTAGAATGCCATCATGTGCTCAACGGGGGTGTTCTTGGAGGTATGGCTCTTAATCTTCATAAAATCAATCTCCACCTGCAAAGGAGTATTCGACAGAATACGAATGAAATCCGTTTCCGTCGTTATCTTGATGGGCATAAGATTAAGAATAGCAAGGCGCAGCGGACGTATATCCTGTCCGCTGGCCCTGGTACTGTCCATTACGAATATGTTTTCCTGCTTAAGCAGTTCTATCGCCGGCAGGCGATCTGGAAGTTTTAGTGGCAATGTAAAATGTTTTTATTGTTACCAAATAGTTACACGCTTGTCCTTCGGAACGAAGAGAGGATCTTTCTCTGTGATTCCGAATGCCTCGTACCAAGCATCGATATGTGGCAATGCGCCGTTCACGCGCCATTCACCAAGAGAGTGAGGGTCACGTGTTGTGAGGTCACGCATAGCCTCTTCAGTGATATTCTGTGCCCAAACACCAGCGTAAGCAAGGAAGAAACGCTGTTCAGGAGTGAATCCGTCAACAGTTTCTGCAACCTTTCTGCCTTCAGCCTTAGCCTTGCGCTGTGCATTCTGGAAAGCATAGTATGCCACCTGCAGACCTCCGTGGTCAGCGAGGTTTTCGCCAAGAGTGAGACTACCATTTGCGTGAAGACCTGGGAGCACTTCTATCTTATTGAAGAAATCTGTCATCACCTTCGCACGTTCATTGAACTTGTCACCATCACCTTCTGCCCACCAGTCGCGGAAGTTACCTTCCTTGTCAAACTGACGTCCCTGGTCGTCAAATCCGTGAGTCATTTCATGTCCGATTACCACACCGATTGCTCCGTAGTTGAATGCATCGTCTGCTTCCATATCGAAGAATGGATATTGCAGGATACCTGCAGGGAAGCAGATTTCGTTGGTAGTCGGGTTATAGTATGCATTCACCGTCTGTGGAGTCATGTACCATTCATCCGGATCAACTGGTTTGCCATATTTCTCCTCAACTTCTTTCTGCTGTGCCCAAGTACGTACCATACGCATTGTAGTATAGAGATTCTGCTTAGGATCGATAGTGAGTTTGCTGTAGTCCTTCCACTTGTCAGGATAACCAATCTTTACATAGAAGGCAGCAAGCTTTTCCTTGGCATAAGCCTTGGTGCTGTCGCTCATCCATTCCTGTGCGTCAATACGCTCTGCAAGAGCTTCCTGGAGGTTCTTTACAAGTTCCTCCATACGCGCCTTGTTCTCGGCAGGGAAGTATTTCTTTACATACATCTCACCGACAGCCTCACCAAGCACGCCGCTGACTGTGGAAACAGAACGCTTCCAACGTGGCTGAGGTTCCTGCTGACCGCGCATTGTACGGCTGTAGAAGTCGAAGTTCTGGTTAAAGACATCGTCACCCAGCACACTTGCATTGGCATCGAGAAGATTCCACTGCATCCAGTCCTTAATCTGACGCAAGTCTGTCTCATTCAGAATCTTTACAGCTTCCTTAAGAGCCTCAGGCTGACCTACAGAGAGTTCCTTCAGTCCGTCAATAAGATTGATATGGAAGAAACGATCCCAGTCATAACCTGCATATTCAGCCTTGAACTCATCATAAGTCATCTTATGGTAGTTGCTTGCAGGGTCACGAAGTTCCACACGACTCTTTGAAGCCTTTGCCATACGGGTTTCGATAGCCATCACTGACTGCATCTTACGTTCAGCAGTAACTGCATCGTCACCTACCAGCTGGAACATCTTCACAACGTGAATCTTGAATGCTTCACGGATTTTCTTGAAAGACTCTTCGTCACTGAGATAGTATTCCTTCTGACCCATAGAAAGACCGCTCTGACCCAGTTCTACCAAGTTGTTCTTGGAGTCCATCATATCAGCATCAATTCCACAACCCCAAAGTTCACCGGCACCCTTGAATGAGTTTTCAACCATCAACTTAAGAGCTGCATCACGGTCAGTGAGAGCTTCAATTGCATCAAGATCGGGTTTGATTGGTGATATACCATCCTTATTCTGACGAGTTGAATCCATCAGCATTTCATAAAGGTCACCAATCTTCTGACCTACACTACCTGGTTCCTGCTTTTCCTTTGCAAGTTCCAAAATGAGTTCCTTGATTTGTTCACGGTTATTCTCTGCTACAGCATCAAAAGAGCCGAAGCGTGAATACTCTGGCTTGAGAGGATTGTTCTTAATCCATCCTCCACAAGCATACTTGTAGAAATCTGTACCGGGAGCAGCTGTTGTATCCATATTCTCCAGATGGATGCCGATTCCCTGTTCTGCTGAGTTGTTTCCACAGCCAATCATTGTCATTGCCATAGCAAATAACGATAATGTTTGTTTAATGTTCATATTATTTAGATTTTTATAATATCGGTGCAAAGTTAAGAATAAGCAAGAGCAATACAAAATAAAACTCCTTTTTTATTTTTATTGCCGAAAGGCTTCACACTCCACCCTTCACTCTTCACATTCTATCCCTGTAACTTCTCCAGTTGCAGGGATTTTTGTTCCCAGTCAGTTACGGCTGCGTTGAGTTGCTTGCGAAGATCTGCATGGAGAGTGAAAAGTGATGAATCTGCGGCACCTTCAGGCGTGGAGAGTTTGTCCTCAAGCTTGGAAATGTCTTCTTCAAGTTTGAATATAAGTTCTTCACATTCAGCTACAGCCTTCTCTGCACGACGAATCTGACGGTTTCGTTCCTTCTGCTCAGCGTAGGACAAGCCCCCCTCCCGACCTTCCCCGTAATGGGGAGGAGTAGTTACCTGCTGTCCAGAAAGACCTTGTCCAGAAGGAGAAGCTTTCTCTGTTGACGTTCTATGATTAACGTCTGAATCAACACCAGTTATCTCCGCTTCCTCTCTGCGTTTTTTATCAAGGTAGTCGTAAATGCCACCGATATGCTCACGCACCTTGCCTCCACCAAACTCATAGACACGACTAACCAAACCATCGAGGAATTCACGGTCATGACTGACTATGATGGCAGTGCCGTCAAAAGCCTTAATCGCCTGCTTCAGCACATCTTTCGACATCATGTCAAGGTGGTTCGTAGGTTCGTCAAGAATTAGAAAATTGACTGGCTGCAAAAGCAACCGTATCATAGCCAGTCGGCTGCGTTCACCTCCCGACAGCACTTTCACGAATTTATCACTGGCTTCTCCGCCAAACATAAAAGCACCAAGCAGATCACGAATTTTTGTACGGATATCACCACGTGCTACCCTATCGATAGTATCAAACACCGTGATGCTACCATCAAGCAACTGTGCCTGATTCTGAGCAAAATACCCAATCTGCACATTATGACCGACTTTCAAGTTCCCGTCAAACGGAATCTCTCCCATGATACATTTTACAAGAGTTGACTTACCTTCACCGTTATTACCCACAAAAGCCACCTTCTCTCCACGGCGAATAGTGAGGTTTACATGCTCAAAAACAAGATGTGTGGAAGAGGTCAATACTCCCCCTCTATTGGAGGGGGTTGGGGGGAGGCTTTGATAACTCTTTGCAACCTCATCACATATCACAGGGAAGTCGCCACTGCGTTCGCAAGGAGGGAACTTAAGGTGTAGGTGCGATGTATCTACTTCGTCAATCTCAATCGGCACGATTTTCTCCAGCATCTTGATGCGGCTCTGCACCTGATTGCTCTTTGTCGGCTTGTAGCGGAATCTTTCTATAAAATCCTTAGCTTCAGCTATTTCCCTTTGCTGATTCTCGTATGCACGAATCTGAGTGGCACGACGTTCGTCACGCAGAAGCACATACTGATCATATTTCACCTTGTAGTCGTTGATCCGTCCACAAGTTATCTCTATTGTACGATTGGTAACATTATTGATGAAAGCGCGGTCGTGACTTACCAGAATCACAGCATTGGCACGTTGGGAAAGGAATTGTTCCAACCACTGAATCGAACCGATGTCGAGGTGGTTCGTAGGTTCATCGAGCAGGAGAACGTCGGGACGCTGCAGCAGCAGTTTTGCCAACTCAATTCGCATTCGCCAGCCACCGGAGAACTCACTCGTTGGCCGGTCGAAGTCTTCGCGGCGGAATCCGAGCCCTTGCAGCGTACGTTCAAGTTCGGCATGGTAATTCTGCCCACCCATCATCGCCAGGCGGTCGTTCTCATGAGTAAAGGTCTCCACGAGCTGCATATATTCCTCCGACTCATAATCAGTACGCTCTGCCAGTTGGCGGTTCAGGTCGTCGATATGCTGTTGCAGCTCGCTGATATGAGCAAAGGCAGTTTCTGCCTCCTCCATCACCGTCCGTTCATCACTCAGCACCATCACCTGCGGCAGATAACCCACGGTCACGTCTTTCTGTCGCGACACCGTTCCCCTCGTTGGCTGTTGCATCCCAGCGATTATCTTCAGCATCGTAGACTTCCCCGCCCCATTCTTACCAACCAGCGCAATCCTATCCTTCGGGTTCACCACAAAACTCACGTCCGTGAGCAACGGACGTGCGCTGAACTCCACACATATATTATCTATTGAAACCATCTCGTTTTCCGAAAATTTGCTTTGAACCTGCAAATTTACAGATTTTTGGCTGAATTATACAACAAACACTACAATAAAGACGACCGACAATTTGAATAATCGTTCGCAAACTACAACACACAGCAAAAAAAGTTTTGTCCGCAGTAAAAAAATATTTTCACCATGGACAAAACATAAAAAAAACGTAGTTTATTATCTACATAGTCTGAAATGAGACATTCTATTTAGCCAATACCTTTCTTATCTGCCCGTTACTCATACGAATAAGGTTCAGTCCTTTCTGAGGCTTGGAAAGCTTCCTGCCATTCATGTCATAGACGTTATTTATTTCCGCGTCTTCACAAATAGCTGACTTTATTGCAGTTTCCTCACCTATAGCAACAATTTTGCCGAAATCCTTCCATCCGTCTGCGACCTTGTATGCTTCAACAGATGCTGCGGGGACATGAAGAGTGGCTTTATCAATTCCTTCAAACATAAATGCCGTATAAGCGGTGTGTTTGGAACAACTTCCGCATAGCAATATACATCTTTTAGACTAGTACAATGACAGTATCTCTTGCGCCCAGACCATCGTAATCGGCTGAGATGGGGAACTGGCAGCACAGATTGCCGATGGCATCATCATCGAGAGTGACAGTCAACTCTAGTTCAATAGCCATGCGTCGCTCACTATAGCTGAGATTCCAGATTCATTCCCCCAGAACGGCATTCACCACCGTTCGAATCTCATCTTGTGTGCGCCATATGGAATCGTAGTCAATCATAGGATCATCCATTCGTCCTTTGTGAGACTGCTGACATGCCCCTTTCGCGTCTCATGCATCAATGGCACATCCACGTTGTCGGTAGTCCACTGGTATTTGAAACCACACTTCTCCTGTACCCGCTTCGAGCGATTATTACCGTCGTAATAGCCAACCCAGACTTTCATCATCCCACAATCCTCAAATGCATGGCGAACCATCTCCTTTGCGGCCTCTGTCATCAGCCCCTGTCCCCAATACGGCACACCCAGCCAATATCCAAGTTCGCATTCATCGTCGTGTTCAGTCAAGTCCGTTGCGTTCCCTGTTTTCAAACCTATACAGCCGATGGGTTTTCCCGTTTCCTTCAGAACAACAGCATACGTCTCTGGATATGAAAACACAGTACGGATGATCGTCTTCTATCTTCAGACCCATAGGCAATCGTTACATTTGACGGCAAAGATAAGAAAAAAAGTTGAAATAGCAAAATGATTTTGGAAGTTCCATTATCTCCAATGACATATTAGGTGGCAACGTACCTGTCCCTGATGTCACCTTGGAGTGAACAACAAAAAATCGGACTGATGTTTAGTCAGTCCGATTTATATTGTTGAGCAAGCTCTGCTTTATTCTCACTTAATCACGACCTTGAGCTAAAGCTCGAGCTCGTTCACGTTCGGAAGTGTAAGTGAGCTTTCACTTCACTCACTTAATCACGACCTTGCGACCATTGATGATGTTGATACCCTTTTGGGGAGCATCGAGGCGCTGGCCGTTCAGGTTGAAGATACCCTCCACCTGACTCTCACGGTTGTCTTCCACCGTGATGTTGTCGATGTACGTGGTGGTCTGTTCACCCTCACCGAAGTCCATCACAAACTCGCGGGCCATAGCTATACTACCTGTGTAGGTGAAGTAAGCGCGGGTGGCATATACCCACATTGACTTATCGGGCTTATAGAGCTTGTTCTCTCCACCGAGCAAAAGCGTCGGACTGTTAGCAGTCACCTGCACCGGTGCAATCTGTCCCTCGAAGGTAAGACCACCTTCAGATGTCTCGTAATAGTTTTCCGGATCGTCAAGATCCTCATTATCATATAACTCGATTAATACATTCGAGAAACTCGGGTTGTTGATAACCTCACCAGTAGCCGTCTCGGGTGTTCCCCAACGGATGATGTAGGGCACACCGGCGTCAATCTTTCCTTCGTTCGAGTCAGAGAAGTTGATGGTCAGCCTCTCGTTGCCAGCGTCCCAGGAAGCCTCCTTGAAGCGGCGGATGTCGGCACCTGCCAAGCAGGTGGTAGCTAACTTCTCGGCCGAGAGGTTGAACGGCAGCGTCAGTGTGTTCCAGTAGCCGTCCTTATAGAGCTTACGCCCCTTCAGATTGACAATGGTGTATTTTTGAGTAAATGCTGTGTTATAAGCTAACTGGTCACTTGACCATGTGTCGGCACACTCAATCTCACAGCCTACATAAACGGCACAGAACTCTATGTCGCCATAGATGTTGCTGAGGTCAACCTCATCGCCCGGTGCATAGACATCACCGTTAGGACCGCCACAATGACCAGAGGTCTCTCCGAGCACATTACCATAGATGCTCAAGATCCACTTGTATTTGTTGTCGCCTTGGTTCAGAGAAGGCAAGGTGATCTTAGTACTGTTGCTTGGCTGGAAGGTATCAGTATTCTTAGAGGGTGTCACGCCGTCGGCATAGAATTTCACATTGTATGTGGGAGCGTTAGCTGCACCAACTGCTGACGATTTGTCGACGCTGGCTGTACCGGGATTACCGCCTACGCCGCCGGGCTTGTGGTTGTCTTCGTCGTCGAAGGTGTTGTCTTCACCTTCAACCTGGAACCAGCAGGTGTAACCATTTGCTCCATTGTTCCCGCCTGTACCGATACCGCCAGCACCGCCACCGGCACCTACAGAACCCCAGTTGTCGTTCACCCAGCTGTCAGAGGCACAAGCACTACCAGAGGCACCCGAGGCACCACCGCCGCCGCCGGCACCACCGGTACCGATAGCCTGGGCACTGCCGCCACCGGC
>Ga0256405_10007199_pt1 | contig 17020 bp, 31 predicted proteins | sample RumenRJG_02DNA_FD_189096 | JGI IMG/M metagenome (GOLD analysis project Ga0256405, IMG submission 189096) | Bovine rumen microbial communities from Lethbridge, Alberta, Canada - RJG_02 | ecosystem: Host-associated > Mammals > Digestive system > Stomach > Rumen | place: Canada: Alberta...
GGATATCCTGACGATGAATACTTCTTCTTGAAGCTCATCGACATGAGTCGCCATTGACTCGCTGTGCATCATTCATCCCACAGAAAAAATGATTGAGCCGAAATGTCTGCACTTGCAGATAGCAAGTCGCAAGAAATCACCAAGATTTACGACAGGATCGACAAGCAGATCAAATCGGCCGCAGAAAAAGGACGGCACTATACGTACTTCGATTTTTATGGGAACAATATCTTGACATACGAGCAGGCGCAGGACCACTACCGGAAGCTCGGATTCAGCTTTCATCACATTGGCGTTATCAATGGCGTCATGCAGGCGCCAGATTGCCAGAACATCTGTTGGTAAAAGAGGTTGCAACATGAATACGGTATGGGTAGTACAAGAAGAAATCCCGGTTGCACTCCAGATTGTTCCGCTCGATGTCAAGATCTTCAGCACGGAAGAGAAGGCTCGCGCATTCTTTAAATTACGCATATGCTCGCTTCGCCATTCTCGCACTCATCCGATGCCACAATCGTGGGAAAATGCCAGAAGACGGCTACAATATGTGGTACTAGAAAGGAACATCAAAGATGTCTATTCAACTTTTTTTGATTCGTCACGGACAAAGCGTTGGAAATGCTGGATTCCGCACCTTGGATCATCGGACAATGCCTTTGACCGATTTGGGGAGAAAAGAAGCTGACGAACTTGCAGATTCTTGGGAAGATACCCCAGACGTCATCTTTATGTCTCCTTTCCAACGGGCAGTTGACACGGCACTTCCAACCATTCGTCGATTTCCAAATGCCAGAATCCAATTCTCGGATGACTTGAAAGAATTCACGTATCTTTCGCCTGCCACCTGCGTCAATTCAACAAAAGAGGAACGCCGTCCTCGCGTTGATGCGTATTGGAAGAAGTGTGACCCGACTTATGTCGATGGGGCAGATGCCGAAAGCTTCAAGCAGCTTGCAGACAGAACGCATCACTTCGTAGAAGTCATCCGCTCTTTTCCAAACTGGACAACGGTTTTCGCGTTTTCGCACATGCTCTGCATCACCTGCATCCGCAGCTGGATCGAACATCCAGAACTGTCTCTTGAAGAACGGATGCGCACCTTCCGCGAGTATCCATTCATCAATAACACTGAGTGCCTGCGTTTCGAACTCTAGAATCTAGGTGATTTCATGATCTACCTGACGGGCGACACCCATATTCCCATCGACATCCACCGTCTCAACGTCAAGCAATTCTGGGAGCAACGAGACATGACACGGGATGACTACGTCATCGTGCTGGGAGACTTCGGCCTTCTCTGGCATCGGAACCGTGAATATCTCTACTGGCTCACATGGCTTCAGCAGAAACCGTTCACCGTCCTCTGGCTGGATGGGAATCACGAGAATCATGATTGGATTCAGAACCTGCCTGTCCAAACATGGCATGGTGGAAACGTCCATTTCATCGCGGACAACATCATCCATCTCATGCGTGGGCAAATTTATGACCTCCAAGGCAAATCCTTTTTCGTCATGGGTGGTGCGATGTCCATCGACCGCGAATTCCGTGCCGAAGGCGAGAGCTGGTGGGAAAGCGAAGTCCCAAGCCAGAAAGAAGGACGGCAGGGACTAGATGCCATTCAGCACTACCACAACAACGGCAAGCACATCGACTATGTGCTCACACATACTTGTCCAGGAAGCATCATCCATCCCATGTTCCAGATGCATTCAGCAGGCGATCCGACGACCGACCTTCTCGATACCGTCCGCGAATATGTGGAAGACGAAATGGAAGGCTGGTATTTTGGTCACTGGCACATGAACAAGGACATGGGCAAATACCACTGCCTCTACAACAAAATCAAAAAACTGTTTTAGATAGGGAAGAAGGGCTAGAAATGACCAAAGAAGACCTCGTCCATCGCATGATTTCGATTTACATCACAGCCAGTATGGCAAAGGACATCGGAAATGTCTACGGCATTGCCAATCGACGGAACATGGCATCCAACCAGCGCCTCAAGCGCCGTAGGCGCTAGGCGGTGGGTCGTTGACGACAACATCCAAACGTATCAAGCGAATGATACTGGCCGCGTATTATACTGGGATGCTCTGTGGCATCCATGCATGTGATGAGATGCTATATACGATGTTCAGCCCGAGCGAAGAGAATACGAGGAGTTGGTAGCATGACACTTGATGAAGCAATCGAACACGCAGAGGAACGCGCTCATCAGGACTGCACGGAATGCGCGAAAGAACATGCGCAGCTTGCTGAATGGCTGCGTGAGCTGAAAGAGAGACGTATGACAGAAGCAAAGGAGGGTTGACACATGGAACTGAGCGAAGCACAGAAAGGTCTGTCCGAGATATACAAGAAGGTCGGTTGGACGCTTGACTGGAACTATCCCCTCAAAGATGAGCGTCGCAACTGCTTTTGGCATGGAGATGGGTATGCAGTCGCGAAAGGCTCGTATCGCGAACACGAGTGGGAGATCACCTATGGATCCTATGGAGATGTCATCGGTACGCTCTTCGATGAAAACGGCGAAGAGCTCGCTGAAGTCCGCGATAAGAATAATGATGGCGATCGCGGCGACATCGAAAATTATATCGATAACGACGAAGAGCTCAAAAAGGCAAAGCAAGACGGGCGGCTCGTACTCGAGAACAACAACTGGGACGAGATGCTGGTTAGCATGGATGGAGGAGAGCAGTGGACGAACCAGAACAACATCGGCGATACGGATGACGTTATCAGCGATGTCTGGCTGCCAGCGGACCTCTTCGAATATCTGAATGATTTCCTGGAGGAGGCTTGATCCATGCTCGACATCAATTGGAGCGTCGATTTCGACATCTCAATCAACGGAACGCTCGCCACTTTTTCAGATCTGCCAGAGGATGCACAGGAAGCCATCCTGAAGGCAATCGCCGGAGATAGTTATTCTAGGACGTTCACTGCGGAAGGAGAAGAAACATGGAAGGTACGGTAGCGGTCGTGGCAAAAGAATTTGAGGATGCAGTCAATATCCTCAAGGACCTCCAGAAGGAAAATATCATCGACTATTTTGACGAGGACGAAGACAGCACTGAATGCTATGACAAGGAGACGATTGAGCGCGGGCGCAAGATCATCAAGCATTCTGGCTACTTTTCGGCAGACGCTGTCTACGTCAATGGCGCATTCGAAGACGACGAGAACATCGTGAACAAGCTCATGAGTAAGATCGAGACGATGATGCAGCCGGAAGAAGCAGTGTGGTACTTTGAATACGAATGAGGTAAGATAAACCATGTTCACGAAAGCAACCCTCTATACGACGGAGTATGGCTTCTTCAATGGCGATGTGCAGGCAGATATCGATAGCCTGCATGATCTTGGCGCGAAAACCGTTTGCAATGCCATAGAAGGGAACTTGCGCCGGCTTGAGATTTTTTATCCCGAGGATAAATACGAGCATGGCGTTGCGGGCGTCTGCATTGACAGGATGCTCCAGCATTTGCGCGACCGGGAAGAAGCATACGACTTCGAAAACGGAGATTGCAACAACGACTATGGCGCGTACACGGAATATTATCGACCAGACCAAGAGTTTGGCGACGAAGATGACCCGCACCGCATCATCGAATACGCCGAAAAGAATACGGGAGACATGGAGTACGACTTCCGCCAGGTCATCAAGCTGATAGATGCTGGCCAGCTAGAAGAGGCCAAAGCGTATGCCGAGAGTTGCCTGTATCCAGAGGTCAAGCTCATCGAGGAATATGGAGATCTGGCGGAGTAATTGTCCGTAGACCGACAAAACACTGCAAAACGCGTGAATGCTAGAAAGTGCCGACTCATCTATCGACCAAGCAAGATTTTCTGGTTGCGTTATGCATGATTAAACACATTTTATACATTTGTCTATATTTTTGATAGGAGAATCTTATATGTCTAGTGTCTGCGACGACTGCGAGAAGAAAATCATCTGCAAGCCATCTCGCGAATATCATTTTGCTTGTCAGTGGAAGCCGAAGAAGGATGAAAAAGAAAAGATTGACGGTGACTGGGGGATTCCCCCGATCGTTCCGAAGGAGTGATAGACGGTATGATTCTCTCTTATTCGGCGAAAGCCGATAAAGTTTATCGGCATTAACGTTAGTCAAGAGGAGGATATCTATAATGAACAAGCGATACAAGCAAAAATTTGGAAAAAAATTCAAAATACGCCGTATGTATGATCTCTGCGATTATCTCGGAAAGGATATCCTTCGAGATTTAAAAGCTTTTCAAAGAGTATGTTCCGCTGCTCCGATGGAGATATGCGAGAAAGACGATCTCGCCGGCGTTCGCCCAGAGACAGAAAAGAAATGGAAAGACATGATCGGTAAGATGATCTGGAGCTTCGAAGAAATTCTGTATGATCGAGGTAACGCACCTGGGTTTCCGTGGGAGAAAACTCCAGAGATGGAAGCTTATAACAAGAGAGTCGATGAAGGGCTTCAACTTTTCGCGCACCATTTTAAGGACTTGTGGTTTTAATGGCTAAGAAAAAGAAAAATGACAAGCATCTATGCAATCTTGATATCTATCTCGCGAGAATTATCGTGAAAGAACTAAAGGCATACGAAAAGGCTGCTGTCGGTGTCCCCAGCTGCTTCTGCTACGACGAAGACTTCCACGAGATTCCTATTAAAAAAGCTGATAAAAAATGGCATAAGATCTTGAAGAAAATGATTTGGAGTTTCGACGAAATCGCGAAAGACCATCCGAACTCTTTCTGCTCTAAATTCGATGAATTTAAAAAACCAGAAGATTATCGAGAGGCAGAAGATCGATATAATGAAAGAGTAGATGAGGGACTGAAGCTCTTCGCTGAATACTTTCAGTCCCTATGGATTTGAGCTCGCGGCATTATGCCGAAAGAGTTCTGTCATAGAAGAGAAAGTTTTTGAGATGATGCCGATAAGGAGAGATAACATGACTGTATACGAGCTTCGTAAGAAGTTGGAGAGCATCGTGAACCAGAATAAAAAGATCGTTGTCTGGAAGGATGAAAGATCCCTTGAATCAGATAGCGATCAGAATATCGAGGTTCAGGACTGTGTGAATGGTGTTTATATCGTAAGCATGTGATGGGGGAAGGTAAAATGTTAGAGATAGACATTCTAGAAAAACTATTTATTCATATTCCGATGCCGAAGGCGTTAATCGCGCTAGAGAACAAGAAATCTGGTTCAGCGCAGCTCCCTATCGCTTTTAAACATGATGATATCGACTATTCAGGTACGATCGTATTCGAAAAGTCAAATAACATCATCAGGATTGAGGGTACGGTTTATAAGCTGTCTCCGATGGGTACGATGAAGTATGAATATGCTTATAGCGATGGAACTCATCTTGATGATGCCGATATCTTTTTCGAGTGCGATCAGGGAGGAGAGCTCCACTTCTTCTTATGCAGGGAGTGAGGAGAAAGATGTTTACGTATTATAAACCTATCGTCAGCAGGGAACATTATCTTTTTGCTTCCGAGCTGGCGCGAGCCTACGGGATTTATTCTACGACGGGCCGCCCGCACGCGCTTTTCGTAACAGCCTTGATGAATGCTTATTATAAGCATACTCCGAGAGAAGAGCTCTATTACGAAACACGTCACGGCTTAAAACGAGTATTTCCTGATGGAGAGAAAGTACTCGATTTGATGATCGATAAATTCCGGGCGCTCCCCGGAGACGTGAAAAATTACGAGATTGAGGGAAGAAAATACAAAATCGTCTTGGAAGAGAGGTAAAAAAATGGGATATTTCAGTAACGTTGCTTTTTCCTTCGACGAGCACAGCTGGAAAACTTTATGCGAAAGAGCGAAGACGGATAAAAACGCACTCAGCAAACACAATTCCTTTGACGATATGCTGAAGCATGCTGATATCAATAGAGTCGTTGAATTCAACGGCAAAAAATTCCACGTACTCAAGTGGGATCGCTGCAAATGGTATTCGATGGATGATGAAAGGGACGCGATCAATTACTTCAATGACGAAGGTAAGAAGCTCTGTGATGAATTCATTCGTATCGGAGAAGAGCCTAACGACGTTGACTTTATCAATGGACATAACCTCTTATGGATTGACGGCGATGACATTCATATCATGGGAGAAACGCTTTTAAACTATGACCGTAAGAATATCTTGAAAGATCTCGCCACACTTCTCGTAAAAACTGCGCCGGATGCCGCCCACGAATACGTAAAAACGCATAGAGTATACGACTGTACGGAATTTCGCAAGCTTTTTAAGGGGGCTGGGGAATGATTACGCCTCATGTTCATATCTTCGGAATTCCCGTAGATAAGCTTGACTTCAAAAAAGATTATCTCGATATGATTCAGAGTCAAGCTGATGAATCTAGTACGAATATTCGTTACGTTGATTTTGATAATTTCTTCGATGACCGTATTCCTGATCTCGACTGGGCATGGATTGATTACGATAACCGATATACAGTTCCTTACGTTATCGGTATTCGCCCTGAATATTCATGGAACCTCGGCATAGAAGAACCATTCTTTCATACGGAACAGGAAGCCCGTGAGTTTATCGCGGAAAAACTTGAACTATACGTAACTCAGGCAAAAGAATGGCTCGCTCTAGCTTGTGACTATCTAGATATTCCGGAAGGTTTTTGAATGACACTTACGATGAATAGTAAGAAAGCGGTGTCTTAAAAGATGAAAGAGATATTTGACGAGATTCGTATTTTTACGACCGTAAAAGGATTTATTCAGGCAGAAGCGCAGAAGAGCTATCAAGCTCTCGTAAAGATGACGAACGTGAGTTATCGTCTCCCTGATTGTGATATGGTATGTATCGATATCGCGATAGATTCAAAAAAAGATAATCCTACGAGCCACATCCTTGGTTTTCTACGAGCTCTTGAAAACTTTAGACAACCTTACGACTGTGATTATGGCTGCGGAAAAGGAGAATACGGCTCTTATTCGCGTCTCTATCGCCCGGATCAAGATTTCGGCAAATTCGCGTTTCAAGAAAACAAGCATCTGATTATCAGATATAACGAAGTTGACGCGAATGAAGTATATCAAGATTATCGAAAGGCAATCCAGCTTTTGAAACAGGGCGAGAGTGGCAAAGCGAGAGAGTTCCTGTCTTCTTGCGTGCCACCTACGGTAAAAGATATTGAAGAGTACTCTATGATGGAGGTCTGCTGATGTTAGAGAAATCCTTAGCTCTAAAAGTTAATGATCTTATCGAAGATGCTTATCAAAAAGGCTATAAAGACGGCTACGGCGAAGCCATTCAAGTGCAGGAAGAAGAAATCTACGCTCTTTATGAAGGTAAGAATGAAGAATCCTATCGTCTAAAAGCTTTTTTCGATGACTGGGATTCGCTTATCGATTTCATCCGCGTAGAAATCAATATGGGAACTATTAAGTTCAACTTCGACGCTCGGCCTTTCTTCGATGAAAAAGAAGCTAGCGGCGCGGATATATTGAATGAAGTATTGAAAAATATCTACGTGGAATCATATCGTATCAAGACGAGGGGCATGGATGAGTAAACAACCTAACTGGAACAAGATTATGAGAGAGCGTATCTCTCGCACCGCAGATATTCTAGAACGTAATCAGAGAATGAAAGAAAAATACCAGTCAAAGAAACACGTACTTTCAAAAGAGGAATTCAGAAAAAGACTCGCGAGAGATCTTTGTATCGACAATTGAGGAGGGAAAATGAACCATGGAAGAGAAAGAAATTGTCTTGATGATGGATGGACAGCCATATGCTGATGTTATCCCTATCGAGTATAAAGGTCAGCGTGTTATTACGCTAGACCAGATTGACACGCTTCATAAACGTCCAGAAGGTACGGCTGGTCGCAATTTCCATAAGAATAAAAAGCGTCTCGTAGAGGGAGACGATTATTTCGAGTTTCGAGGAAAAGAAGGCCGCGAAGCCTTGCGCAACCTTAATTCGACGAATTTCGTCGAATTGAAAAATAGCCCTCATTTTGTGGAATATCTCTTCACGGAATCGGGTTATTTGATGCTCGTGAAGTCTCTTACGGACGACCTGGCATGGAAAGTTCAGCGTATGCTCGTGAATGGATATTTTTGCGCGGTAAAGAGCAATATTAAGGCAGATCCTATCGATGCTCTTCAGCTGATTGTCGACGAACTTAAGAGCCAGAGAGAAAAAATGAATCAGCTATCCGAAGCGAATGCCGAAGTCAGCGCTCGTATCGATAACGTCGAGAAGAAAATCGCGGGGCCGGATACCGGAGCGAAGACTCCTACAGAAGTAGCTCGTATCAATGGGTTCTTCTCTAAGAATGGAAACCCCCACGAGAGCTTCGTAAAAGCTCTTCTCCATATGCTGAAAGTGAAAGTGACAAGTTCTTATCCGTACGATAATGAATATAGCCAGTGCGTTTACAAGAGCATCGGCGACAAGATTGTCCCGGCATGCTATATCAAAGAGGCCGGACAGAAGGTCTTGCATAGTTGGCTGAAAGAAAATTCTCTTGAGCAGTTTCACTCCGTTAACTATTATCGCCGCAATGGTTTCGGCCATAAGAAAGGCGATATCAAAGAAAGTTTCTATCTCGTTCCGGGTAACGCTCATAAATTCAGCGTGCTTATTAAGTAAAAGGGGAGTTCCATGCTAGTTCATGTACAAGATGAAAAGATGTCTCATGACGTTCTTGATATGATCGATCGTGCGTATAACGACGATTATTTCAAGAACGCTTTCTCTAACGAATATGTTCCCGGGCAGGGGCTCCGGGAAGAAGTTACTACGGGGATTGTGGCTTCTACGGATAAAGAAGGCAACATCGTCGGATGTTTTATTTATAGTCACTATATTTTCGTCAATAAAGTGACCGGTATTACGGCGTTTAACTTCAAGAAAAGGCCTTCTATCACTTACGCGAAAGATATAGAAGCATTCTGTTCATTTCTCTTCGATACTTTGAAAGCCCATAAGGTTAACTGGTGCGCGAACGTTGGCAGCGCGACAGAGAAGCTACAGGATAAGATTGCCAAGAAGTATCACGGCAGAATCATCGGTGTTTATAAAGATGACGCAGCTGCTGCTGATGGTAAGATTTATGATGTCAAAGAATACGAGATTATGCGAGCAGATTATCTGAAGTTCGTTGAGGAAAGAGAGGAGAAGAAAAATGTACGCAATCATCAAGGGTGACCCGGACACGGAAGAATTCAATGTCGTATGTGATCCATCGAGCGGCGAGCCGATGTTATGGGATGACATGTTGCCGGCGCTCGACTTCGCCGAGGAAATGGGGTTTACTGGGCCGGATGTTCAGGTACTAGACGTTGATCCAGAAAAGCTGAAATAATCATCGTGTTCGCTTCGCTCACTCCCCTTATAAAACTAATTCGCCGCTCTTTCGAGTCTTTTTATCTCTCGTATCGTTCTATATGCTATATAACGCAGCTTTCAATCTTCCCGGGGCGCTTCGCGCCATGCTCGAGTTGAATATTTTAGCTTGGGTATTTCGGGTAATAAAAATATAGCGAGGCCGCGAAAGCTATCCTATATCATAGAAAGAATGGTACGAGTATGACAGTACAAGTCGTTATCGATCTCGAAGCTCTTAAAAGACTCCGCGATCATTATGGGTACAGTATTTCTGATATGGCGTCGAAGCTTGGCTACAAGACGCCAACTGGATACTGGTTGATCGAGCAAGGGCAACGTAAGGTGTCTATCGATACGCTCTATCGTCTCAGCAAGATTTATGGCTGTGCGATGGAAGAACTTATTACGACAGTTCCCGATAACCAGTGAATAACTAAATAAAATAAGAGAGTCAAGGGATGCTCATGGAGAATACGAAGAGTATGCCGCCTCGCGAAATTAAGAGAAAGAAGGACCGTCCGAAAATAGAACGGCCCTTTTTATTTTCAAAATCGAAAGGATGGTTCTATGACAGCAAAACCGGCAAGAAGACTTGTCTATCGAAGAAGTATGAAAAGACTCAAGGCGATTGGAATCGGAGTATTAATTACGGCATGTGTATCGGGTAGTGCGGCAGCCTATTTACACGGAGAAAAACAACTAATTAAGGCTCAGGAAATTCAGGCAGAGAATGAGCAGAGAGAAAACGAGATGCAGGATCTCCTTCAAGCGAAAGATGATGAAATTGACCGCCTAAAAGACGATAAAGAAGCTCTGGAGCTTGATAAGGAGAAACTGATTCAGGAAGCATCGAATCTTAGGCAGGAAATAAGTAGGGGAGACTCACGAGCGATTCAGATGGAAGTAACGGCGTACGACTTATCTGAAGCGTCATGTAACAAAGGTCCATCCCACCCCGCCTATGGATTAACGGCGACGGGAAAATCGCTGAAAGGTCATACGCTGGAATCCGCTCGCGCCATCGCGGTGGATCCGAACGTGATTCCCCTCGGTTCCAAAGTAAGGATCAAGTTCAAGGAGCCGGAACTCCAGCATCTGAACGGCGTATATACGGCGGTGGATACCGGTGGAGCTATCAAGGGAAATCATATCGACCTTTTTGTCGGTGATTTTAATTCCTCCCGCCCGAGCGCGAGGGCTCTAAATTTTGGTCGGAGAGCGGCTAAAGTAACCCTCTTATAACCCTTGACAGTAGTGCGTTTTAGAGGTATACTTTTATCAGTCAATGGGATAGTACATGCACCGCGATGCTTGACAGCCACATAAAAGCATCGCCCTCATCTCTAGAACGAGGCAGTACCTCGTAATAGAGCAGTCTCCTCTGTCTCTAGGCAGGGAAAATCCTCCAATTTCAAATCCATATCAATCTCCATAAGAAGCGTTATTCTGCGACGCTTCTTATCACGGACTCTTTCAGCTAGCGACTTAAAGAGTTCCTTCCTTTCTGGGCGTTGGCCCCCTCATCTCGTAAGGATACGTTATACCTCGCGTATCCTTATTATGTAGAGAAAACGTTAGGACGTTCACCGAATTCAGGGCTTCGGTGCAGCAGGTTCGAATCCTGTTCTCTGCTTTTCAGTCGTCTCCGCGTAAGACGCAAAATAACGCGAGTAGGAGAGATTTCATAGAAGAAGCCGCCCGTACAGGGCGGCTTTTCCTGTCTCAAAAAGAAAGGGGAAAAAGAATGTCTACCGCTACATTCGAGAAGTCGAAGTACAGTTACGAGCTGAATGCATCGAAGAATATCGCCGTCTTGCGTACGACGATTTCCTGTGCTGATCTAGTTGCTCTTAAGATTAATAAGAGCACCAACCTGCGCGACGCGTCCGTAGCTCAGAAAAAGACGCGAGAACTTATTGATTCGCTATCGGAGCATCCCGAGGATTTTCTCTTCAACAGTGAATCTATCGTCATCAACGTGAAGAATTTGATCTTTAACGATGATGAAAGCATCACGGTTGATTTTCCAACGAATAATAGTGATGTCTATGGTCTTATCAATGGCGGTCATCGTCTCTGCGCGATGGAATTTCTGGCGTCGGCTGGCGCTCTTTCTGATGAAGCAAAAGTTCATCTGGAGATCTTATGCGGCAACGGCGTGACGAAAGAGTATCTCAGCCAGCTTGCTATTAATAGAAATAACAGTATGGCTCTTTCTCGTTCTGATCGAGCGAACCAGGAAGGCAAATACGATATCCTGAAGAAACTTTTGAAGGATCATCCGTGCTATGATTATACGCAGTTCCGTACCGGCGCTTCGAATTATCAGGCGCTTACGCCGCGCGCTCTTATGAGCATCGCTTACTGCTTCTCGGATCAACAGATCGAATATTCTCCCGATGGATTCCCGGTTTCCACGGGAGACTTCATTCATTCGAGGTTCAATACGACATCGAGATTCATTCAGACGTTCTTCGATGAAAAGAAAAGCGAGATTCTTTCCAATAAGCGCTATTTCTATGATATACTGGATATCGTGAATATGATTGACCGCGTATCGGTGAAGGTGGCGACAGATCATCCGAATACGCGTCTGGATCTTTCCAAGAATATGCGCTATCCGTTAATCTATACCGGAGAAGACGACTGGGATCTCGCTCGCCGGGTTTCCGCGCAGAAGCTTTGGCCGTTGATTGCCGCGACGACGCTTCTTACTTTCAAGAAGAGCGATTGCGTGTATTATTCATTCCAGTGCATGGCACTCGATTTCTTTACGGAAGACATGGTTTATCAGTATATCGAGAACTTCATAAGTAACCGCAAGGCATTCCGCTCCAAGGATTATAAGCGCGATCATTCTAAATGGCTCTCGTCAGCGTTCTCTTCGGAGAATATGATCCTCGCGGCATCGGAAGAGCTTCAGAAGCTGTACAAGAATTTCGTGAATGCGAAGAAGAAAGAAAAGTCGGCTTAATAGCCGAAAGAGATAGAGGAAAGAGAAAGGAAGAATAGAAAATATGAGTTTAGTTCCTATGGTACTCGAAAGAGAAGGAAATGGCGAAAGAGCTATGGATCTCTATTCGAGGCTTTTAAAGGAGAGAATCATTGTGGTTCAGGGAGAAATCGAACCCGGCATGGCGAATGTCATTAAGTCGGAGCTTCTCTTCCTCGAATCCGAAGATCCAGATGCTGATATTACGATGTATATCGATTCTCCCGGCGGAGAGGTAGCTACCGGGATGGGAATCTATGATACGATGCAGTATATCAAACCGGATGTCGCGACCGTATGCACCGGTTTGGCGGCATCCATGGGGTCAGTGATTCTCATGGGAGGAGCGAAAGGCAAGCGTTACGCTCTTCCTCATGCCGAGATTATGATTCATCAGCCGTCCAGCGGCGCTCAGGGCAAGATTTCTGATATGGAAGCTAGCTTCAAGCAATCGATGCGTATCAAAGAAATGATGCATAACCTGTACGCGAAGATTACTGGTAAGGATATCAAGACGATCGCCCGAGATATGGATCGCGATCATTGGATGACACCGGAAGAAGCCGTAAAGTACGGTATCATCGATGAAGTAATCTCGAAACACTAATAAACAGGAAGTGATCAGCTCAATGGAAAAAGAAGGAAAAATCTACTGTGATTTCTGCGGCAAGGAAATCGAGCCGGGAGAGTTTGGAGCCACGGGAATCAATGGCGTATTCATCTGCCAGGATTGCTTGAAAGAATTTCATGAATCCGTGATGGCTCAGGATACGTATCTTGAAAGCGAGAAGAAGAAACAGGAGCGAGAGGAAGTCGAGAAAGAAGACTTCCAGATTCCTCGCCCGTCCATGATCAAAGCTCATCTCGATAAGTATATCGAGGGACAAGATTATGCCAAGAGAGTTCTTTCTGTCGCTGTCTATAACCATTACAAGATGCTTCGGGCAAAGCACTCCGGCGAGTATAACAACAAGGATGTAGAGCTGGAGAAATCTAACATCCTGCTATGCGGCCCGACCGGTTCCGGCAAGACCGCCGTACTGCGAGCTCTGTCGAAGTATCTCAAGGTTCCGTTCACGATGGCGGACATCACATCGTATTCCAGTGCTGGATATGTCGGTAAGGATGTAGAAACAATTATCCGTGATCTCATCGTTGCGGCAGATGGCGATGTTAAGGCAGCTGAACGCGGTATCGTTTATATCGATGAGATTGACAAGACTTCCCGTAAGGGAGAAAACCTGTCGACAACGAGCGATCCGGGCCACGAGGGCGTCCAGCAAGCATTGCTGAAGCTTCTCGAAGGACAGATGGTAGAAGTTCCGAACAAGGGGCGTCGTCTCCATCCTGAGAGCAACAATACGACGATGGTGAATACGGCGAATATTTTATTTATCGTCGGCGGCGCTTTTGAGGGAATTGAGAAGATTGTTTCCCAGCGTCTCCATCAGCATTCTTCTTCTATGGGTTTCGGTGCAAAGCTGGAAGACAAGAAGAACGATCAGTATAATGACTTTATCGAAAAGGTAACGACGGAAGACTTCCGCAAATTCGGTATGCTTCCCGAGCTTCTCGGCCGCGTTCCAGTTATCGCTCCAATGAAACAGCTCTCGGAAGAACAGCTGGTACATATCCTGTATCGTCCGAAGAATGCGTTAGTGAAACAGTACCAGGAACTTCTTTCTCAGGATAACGTAGACCTCAAGTTTACGCAGAAAGCGCTGAAGTCTATCGCACATGACGCGATCAAGAGAAAGACTGGCGCAAGAGGTCTGCGCGGAATCATGGAAGATATCCTGAATCCCGTGATGTTCGAGGTTCCGGATAAAGATGTAGATGCTGTCGTCGTTGACGCAGATGACGATGACAAGATCAAGATTGAGTACAAGGATTTGAAGAAGGAGGCCGTTTAATTATGGCGAATGTGAAGGACGCTTTCAATGGCGCAATCAGCGAGGCTATGAAAGCAGCAGATCTGCTGACGGATAACAAAGAGCGGGCGATGGCTTTTGCCGCCATCGCTTCGGCTCTTGCTCAGACGGGACTGGTAGACAATGCTTCCGTTGATAGCGTGAAGAAAGAAGAAAAGAAGGAAGAGGCTCCGAAGAAGGAGAAGCGTCATAGCGATTCTCTGAAGCGTTCTGTCAAGAAGATTGATAAGACGGAGGAAGAGCCAGTGAAAGAAGAAGCTCCTGAAGAGAAGGGTGAGGAAGAAAAGCCGGAAGTTCCGAAGAAGGAATTCGAGCCGCTGAATCCGGATCCGAAGAAGAAGATCGAGGAATCCAAAGAAGGCTGGACGGAAGAGTGGACGGATGAAGCCGTCGAGCATTTCGCAGATCAGCTTCAGTATCTTGAGGAGTTCAGCGACAAATATGGCGTTGACGCTACCAATGAGTGCCTCAAGGAGTTCTCTTCCGGCGTGATGAAGGACATCGCTTCCGATGTTACGCCGGTCAATATCGATGCTGTCGTTACGGCTTTCAAGGCTTTCGTCGACGAGACGGACAAGGCCGAAGCTGAAGCGTAAGTATAAGAAATTAATTAAAGTATCTAAGTAGAGAAAAGGAGAAAATATATTATGAATACGCGTAACGTGGTCGTTCTTACGGGTTATTTCCCGAATCAGGAGAAGATGGGCAAGGCAGTGATGTATCGCGAGGGCAGCGGCGAAAAGAAGTCGTTCTATCGCGGCAAGATCAGCGTGAAGCGTGCCTTCAAGGACAAAGATGGCAACCATCGCTATGATTGGATTCCGTTCACCTGCTTTGGCCATAACGCTGACTATATCAACAAGTATGTCGATCAGACCGGCAAGGACATGATTCAGATCACCGGCGAGATTCAGATCAGCGATAACTACGAGGACAAGGATGGCAATACGGTTTATGGCCAGCCGTTCGTTCTCGCAGATTCTGTCACGCTCATCAGCCGCAGTGATGACAACGCGAAGTCGAGCTCTGGCAGTAACGATTCCGGCGAGTCGAAAGAGCCGGCAAAGCATGGTTCCAATCCTCTCGCGAAACTCCGCGCCCGTCGCAGCGCTTAAAAAGGAATGAGCTCTTAAATGGTAGATGAAAGAGATCAATTAGCTCAGCTTCAGGATCAGATGTATCATAATATGATCGAGATTCCTGATGATTTGGAGCAGGAAATCATTGATACGGCGAAGAACGTAGCGAATTCCATGTATTTCAATGCTTCGCATAAGACGAAGTTTGAATTTCACGGGAAGAATTATAGCGCCGTGTATCTCACCCGTGTCATTGATTATAAGAAGAATATTCTCTTGATAGCCTTCGACATGTCTCGTCCGAAAGTAGCTATCAATGCTCAGGCCGAAGTCGATAACGATCTCTCGGAGATGGAAAATCTCCGAGGCGTTATCGCGGCCTTCCTCCGTAATCGCCTCGGTATTCAAGAAGCCGAAGAGCTGGAAGAGTAAATAGAGAGGAGGAACTCAATGTCTGAAAAACAGCAGGCAAACATCAGCGTCCTGGATTACCCAGAAAATGTTCGCCTCAGGCGTGGCATGTATCTCTTAAATCCGGATCATACGGTATTCGAGATCGTAGACAATGCGACCGATGAATATGCCGCCGGCCACGCTGATAGAATCGACGTATCTATTATCGATGATGAAGTTATCGTAATCGATAATGGTGCCGGTATCCCCGTTACGCCTCATAAAGATCCTCGTTATAAAGGATTGTCTCAGGCAGAAGTCGCTTACGTAACGCTACATGCGGGCGGTAAATTCAATACTGAAGGCGGCTACCGTACCAACTCAGCAGGATTAAATGGCGTAGGAGCTAGTTGCGTCAATGCTGTGTCTTCGAAGGTCAATCTGATTATTCGTACTGACGGAAAAGAGTACGAGATTGACTTCGCGAAAGGCAAGACGACGAAGCATCTGTACGTGAAGAACGAAAAAGTACCAAAGAAGAAAACGGGAACGGAAGTTCATTACGTACTTGATAAAGAAGTCTGGGGAGAAGAGTGGTTTGATTTCACTCATATTCGTAACCGACTTCAAGAACTGGCTTATCTGAATCCTGGTTTGACGATCAGTTTCAAGGTGAAGTCTCATACGGTCGATGATAATCCGGTAGAGATGGAAGCAGAATTTCACTATCCTGACGGTATCAAAGAGTTTATCGATGATTCCGTGAAGGGAAAAGAAATTCTCGCCGAGCCGCTGATCATTAACGATAAGTCAAAGTATACGGTAAAGATTCATCCATCAAAAGAAATCGACGGCAAAGTCGTTACCGATTACGAGAAGAGTGTGGAAGAGAAACGTACGATGGATATCGATATCGCGATCGTATATACCGGGTCTTATTCTTCGACTCTTCTTAGCTTCGTGAACAACGTCCGTACCGAATATGGCGGCGATCACGAGACGGGATTCAAGATGGGTGTTTTCGGGGCTCTTAAGAAGTATCTCGTAGAAAAGAATCTGATTAAGAATGATAAGGACGTTGAAAGCGATGATTGCCGCGAAGGCATGACAGCTATCGTCTCTATCAAGCTGAAAGATCCTAACTACGAGGGACAGGGCAAGGGCAAGATTCGTATGAATATTGTTCGTCAGGCCGTGAAGAAATCGGTTGAGAAAGCTTTGACGCAGTATCTCGAAGAGAATGATGAA
>Ga0256405_10007200_pt1 | contig 17014 bp, 16 predicted proteins | sample RumenRJG_02DNA_FD_189096 | JGI IMG/M metagenome (GOLD analysis project Ga0256405, IMG submission 189096) | Bovine rumen microbial communities from Lethbridge, Alberta, Canada - RJG_02 | ecosystem: Host-associated > Mammals > Digestive system > Stomach > Rumen | place: Canada: Alberta...
TCAATGGCTGGACTGGAAAAATTTGGGGAGTTTTTTCAATCAAGGGTATAAATTACCTGGGAAGGTGTATGACTGGGTGGTTGACTACTGGTCATCTAAACTGCCTACTGACAGTTTTAGCATCAAAACGATGAACAGCATCAAGAATGAACAGGTTCTGGCCGGAGTGCTGAATGGGAAAAAGACAAATGTAGAGCTAACAAACTTCATTTGTCAGATAGACTACCTGCGTACGAGCGAGATGCCTAAGGAAAAGGCAGTAGGCGAGGTGATGTATAAGAAATTGAAGGAGATTGTGACCCTTTGTCTGGAGAAAGGAGAATTCAAATATGTACGTCGTTCTGATTTGACGCCCATTATACAGCAGAATGGCTTAGAGTTGTCGTTAGAGAAACTTAGCTCTGGAAACATATTTTTGATAGAACATTTGGTGATGCTGATGTGCAAAATGTATTCAGTGGCTATGCTGAATAACATTCCTGCAGAAAAGATGTTTGATATTTCTGGGCTTTTACTTGCAGACGAGATTGAGAACCACATGCACCCGTTGTGGCAGAAGAAGATTTTAGGTATTGTCAGAAATCTGTTTCCTAATATTCAGATTATCCTTACGACGCATTCTCCTTTTGTGGTATCATCCATGGACGGAGCAAGAATATATACTTGTGTGCCAGAGACGGGCTATAGCGAGGTGAGAGATGAAACGGACAAATATAGTCACATGCCTGTGGAAGAAATCTTACAGTCGGATGTGTTCAGTGTGAATCCTTTCAATGAGGAAATAGCTGGTTTAATGACTAAACGGAAGGGACTGATAGCAGCGGGCAAGATAGAAGAAGGCCGCCAAGTGGGTAAGCAACTGTATGAAATCAATCCGGAATATTTCTCGTATATGAATCCTGAGATAGGAACCGTAGGAGGTGAGCAATGAGACACATAGATAGACTTCCGGAACCTGCTATACTTAAAGAGAAGCAAGTGGAGTGGCAGCAGAAATATGATGCTAAGTTGGCTATAGACCCTCAGGCTCGGCCAGACAACAGCAAATATGCGCATAAGAATATAAAGGATACACTTTATGCTATGTCATATGGCAAGTGTTTCTATTGCGAGACGAAGCTTAGTGGCGGCAATAAGGAAGTGGATCATTTTCTGGAGGTGGCCATCGACCATAGCAAGGCCTACGAATGGGGAAATCTGTATCTGGCTTGCTCTAACTGCAATGACAAGATGAATCACGAGGCTATCCCCGTAACAGATGCACTGGATCCTTGCAGTGACTCCGATGAGGTGATCCAACAGAATATTTCATTTGTGGATGAGCAGGTTATTGCTATTCCGGGGGCAGAAAAGGGGCTCACGACCATTAAGAAATACAGGCTAAATACGGATCTTCTTGATATGAGGCGGGGTCAGTGGCTAAAAAAGTTGCTGAAAACTGTGGCCGACATTGAAGCCGTAATGATTGAGGAAGGGCGTAAAAAGGTTACAGATTCAGAAAAGAAGACACTATTGCGCTATATGTCCCCTGATCAGCCTTATAGTTTGATGAGTGAGGTGTATCTTAAGAAGCATTTTGCCAATTTGATAGCATAATAATAAAGGCTCCCTATAATGTGCAGAAGCCTCTATGGCTTATGGTTCCTCCTTCGCACCTTTGTCATTTATATATTCTTGATGACACACGGTTTGGCGTCGGTTCAGGCAGGATGAGGACTTTACGGTGGTGATGTGGAGGAGGGAAACGTCCAGTACAAACCAGAGTGATTTAGAGCGTTCCAAATCTGATCCAAATCTCGTAGAACAGGTGTACCGGTTGATTGTAAAAGACTGTTCAATATCGAGGGATAGATTGTCGGAACTACTGAATGTAACGTCAAGTGAGAGTGGCTATTGACGAATTGCGAGATAGAAGAATTCACAGGAAAGGGACGGCCCATGGTGAATGGGAGATTATAGGATAATAAACGATAACATATTATGAAGATACTGATTACGGGAGTCCACGGGTTCGTGGGCTCGAACTTGGTGGAGGCTCTGAAGAAAGAGCACTCGATATATGGGTTAGATATCATCGCGCCGGAGAAGGAGGGCGTGGAGAAGACTTATTCGTGGGATGACTTGGATGCGGGAAAAGTGCCGGAGGTTGATGCTATCGTCCATCTTGCAGGAAAGGCGCACGATACGAAGAACCAGAGTGCGGCAGAGGTGTATTTCAAGGTGAATACGCGACTGACGCAGAAGATTTTCGATTACTTCATGGCGCACGAGTGCATCAAGAAGTTTGTGTTCTTCAGCACGGCAAAGGCTGCGGCGGATAGAGTTGACGGAGTGCTTACTGAAGATGTCACTCCAGCTCCTGTAGGGCCTTATGGGGAGAGCAAGATTGCGGCGGAGAAGTATATCCTGGAGCATATGCCTGCTGACAAGCAGGTGTATATCTTCCGTCCGTGCATGATTCACGGGCCGGGGAACAAGGGAAACCTGAATCTGCTGTACAATGTGGTGCGGAAGGGAATTCCTTGGCCGCTGGGGGCGTTTGAGAACCGCAGGACCTTCACAAGTGTGGAGAATATCTGTTTCGCCGTGGATGGGGTGCTGACGAAGGATGTGCCGTCGGGCATCTACAATATGAGTGACGACGAAGCGCTGAGCACCAACGAACTGATTGAGGAGATCTGCAAAAGCCTGGGCAAGAAGGCGCACATCTGGCGGCTGCCTAAGGGCCTGATGAATGGCGTGGCTAAGGTGGGCGGCTGGCTTCATTTGCCGCTGAACCCGGAGCGGCTGCGGAAGTTGACGGAGAACTACATCTCTTCAAATGCGAAAATCAAGAAGGCGCTGGGCGTGGAGCGGATGCCGGTGGATGCAAGAAAGGGATTGCAAAGAACTTTAGAATCGTTTAAATAAACAATGAATATCTGGATTACGTATGGGATTATCGCTGCCTTGCTGGTAGCGCTGGAGTTGTGCTATTTTAAGATAGCGGACCGATTTAACATCATCGACAAACCGAATGAGCGGAGTTCGCATTCGAGCATCGTGCTGCGCGGCGGCGGAATCATCTTTTCCATCTCCATCCTTGTATGGATGGTGTGGCAGATGGTGCTGGGGAACTGGGGCACGGTGCAGGAGTATTTGCCGTTTATTATCGGCCTGGTGCTTATTTGCGGTGTCAGTTTTTGGGATGATGTGCGCTCGCTGCCGGACAGTGTGCGGCTGGTAGTGCAGTTCGTGGCTACGGGCCTGATGTTCTGGGGCCTGATGGGACAGGGGACTTGGTTCGTGGAGTTGGCTTGGTACTGGAAAGTTCTGATTGGCCTGGTGGCGTTGGTTGTGTTTGTGGGCGCGACAGACGTGATCAATTTCATGGACGGGATCAATGGCATCACGGCGGGGTATTCGCTGGCGGTGCTGGTGCCGCTGCTGCTGGCGAATAGGCTGGACGGTTTTATCGACACGTCTTACCTTGTGGTGGCGATTATCGGTGTGCTGGTGTTTAGCTGGTTTAACTTCCGGCCGAAGGGAAAGGCGAAGTGCTTTGCGGGAGACGTGGGGAGTATCGGCATAGCGTTTATTATGCTGTTTGCGATTGGCCGGCTGATTATGCAGACGGGCGATGTGACTTGGCTGGCATTCCTGCTGGTGTATGGCGTGGATGGTTGCTGCACCATTTTGCATCGGATTATGCTGCACGAGAACCTGGGACAGGCGCACCGGAAGCATGCGTACCAGATTATGGCGAATGAGCTGGGTCTTTCGCATGTGGCGGTGTCGCTGTTGTATATGGGGCTGCAACTGGTGATCTCTCTTGGATTCATCTACCTTTGCCCTGCCACCGTGTTGGCCCATTGGATCTATCTGGCCGTTGCCTTGGTTGTATTGATTGCAGCGTATGTGCTTTTTATGAAAAAGTACTATCATCTGCATGAAGAATACCTTAAATCTCTCGCGAAATGAAGATAACGCAGGCTCTTTTGGATGATCTCACCGCTCAGGCTAAGGCCTCGCCCCGTTTGAGGATGAATTATGACCTCCGCAACTCCGCTTCCGACGGCTCCCAGCGCATGCTGAACGCCATCGAGCCGGGCTCTCCTCTGCCCATCCATCGGCACCGGAAATCCTCCGAAACGGTGGTTTGTTTAAGGGGTAGGCTGGTGGAGGAGTTCTACGATGAGCTGGAGCGCCGCTGCACTGAGGCCATCGAACTCTCGCCTGGCGGCCCGGTCGTCGCCCTGAACATCCCCATCGGCCAGTGGCACACCGTCCGCGCCCTGGAATCCGGCACCGTCATCATGGAAGTCAAAGACGGGCCGTATGAGCCCACGGGGGAGGAAGATATACTGGCTTTGTAATCGGCCCTATTGGGTGTGATCTCGGCATAGGGCTTCCATCAGTCGCTGGAAGATAAGTGCCATCGGATGCTGAATGCGGTGGAGCAAGGGACTGTGGTACCCATCCATCGGCACCCAACGAAGGATGAGTCTTTCGTTATCCTGCGAGGCAAGGTTAGGGTGACTACTCACAATGATGATGGCTCTATCATAGAAGATGTGGTGTTGAGTCAAGAGAGTGGCAACTATGGGGTTGACATCCCTAAGAATGTATGGCATAAACTGGAGTCGTTAGAGTCAGGGAGTGTTATCTTTGAATGCAAGGAGGGGCCGTTTGTGGAGCATGAGGTGGAAGGGGTGATGAAAGTGAAGAGTGAAGAGTTCGCTATTAACGTTAACTAACCATTACGAACACGTTTGGGACGGATTAAACGAATAATTGATGCCTTGTGGCAGTTTACTTTTGGTTCATGGTTCATGGTTCAGGAATTTGACTGATAGTGCATTGATTGAGAAGATTCAGGCCTTTATGGAGGACGAAGCCAGGAGTTGTAGCATGGATTATGGGTGTGTTACTCCTGAGTATGTCTTTCGCATGTGGGGAGGGAGCGTTTCTCTTGAAGATGAATGTGGATGACCGGGGAAGCTTTACGGAGTTGGTGCATACTTTGAATGCTGGGCAGGTTTCGATTAATATCTCGAAACCTGGCATCACTAAGGGTCAGCACTGGCACAACACCAAGTTTGAGCAGTTTATTGTGGTGAAGGGTCACGGACTGATTCAGCAGAGGAATCTGAATGACCCTGATGGCAAGGTGCTGGAGTGGGAAGTTTCTGGTGATAAGATTCAGGCCGTGCATATGTTGCCGGGCTATACGCATAACATCATCAACCTTTCTGAGACGGAGGATTTGGTGACGGTGATGTATTGCAATGAGGTGTTTGATCCTAGCCGGCCGGATACTTTCTTTGAAAAGGTGTAAGCTTTAACATGCTTGGAAGGGTTTTTGAAAGGGGTGTGGGAGTTTTGCTCTTTTTTGTTTGTGCCAATGTTGGGCAGTAAAATTAGTTCTTAAGAGGTAAAGATGGATAGAACTCTATATGAAACAAGATTTGGAGGAGGAGTATCCATGTTGCGTTGAAGGGAAGAATGCTCATTTAAATTATTAAAGCAAGGTAATTAAAACGATATAAACGTCATGATAACAATTATTCATCTATCTGACTTTCATATGAACAATCATACGTTGTATGACTGGGAGAATTATCTAAAGGACTCAATGCTTGAGGTTATTTTGGATAAGATGGAGGATCCAAGTCATACAATTATTGTATGTACGGGAGACTTAATTGATAAAGCGGGAAAAGATTTTGGCGGTGTTGAACTAGCACTGGATAAGTTTAGGGAGAAGGTAATAGATGTTCTAATAGAAAAAACCGGGATATCATTAGATCACTTTATTATCATTCCTGGGAATCATGACATTAATCGCTCAAAAGACGAAGATTATGAGAATCTCGGTCTGATAAGTAAATTTAAGGATCAAGGTTATTGGGCAGTAAATGACTATGCTACAGCAATTCTGAAAGGTCCAGAAAGGAAATCTACAAAACGTTGTATTGAGTATAAAGACTTTGAAAATAAGCTTTATGAAGGTTTTTCTAATGTTCACACAACGTTCCTAGGTAGTACTTTCAAATATGAGATTGATGAGTTGAAAATTGGCGTGGCCGCGTATAATTCCGCATGGTGTGCTTATGATGATAATGATTACACAAATGGTTTGTTCTTGAGTGAACCTCAATATAATAACTCCTATAATCAAATAAAAGACCACGACATTAGAATTGCTCTTATGCATCATCCTCTTGATTGGCTAAAGATAGAGAAGGATACTGTGGGAGCAATGTTTTATAGAAATTATAATATGCTCTTGGCCGGTCATGTACATGAGGGCGAAACAACATTTGAGAACAAGATGTATGGCTCATTATTTTCACATATAGCACCCTGCTTCACAAATGAAATAAGAAGTGATAGCAAAGGCTTCGCTAATGGTTTTAGCATACTAGAATATGATTATGACTGTGGACATGTAATTTGTTCTTATTACTCATATAAAAAGAAATTTGGCAAATATTCATTAAATACAGATTATGTTGAAGAAGGAGTTAAATCATTCAATCTTGAAAGCCAAAGAGATTCTTCCTTACAGGGTATAATAGACCATGCTGTAAAGTTTATTAAGAAAAACCAATGCCCCAAGTTTGATGAACGGCTTATTCCTCAAAGAGCAAAGGCCATTAAAACAGTTAAAGATGCCTTTGTCACACCTCCAATTATTAAGCAAGGGGCTGAAGAAAGCGCACCCTTATGTACAATCAATGATATAATTGCTAATCCAGAAAAAGTATTATTGTTTGGCCCCCACGAAAGCGGAAAAAGTATACTTCTTTACCGAATTCTTGGTGAGTATGAGGACAATTACCATCAATATAACATTGTCCCTGTGTATATTGATTTTAAAACAATAGGGAATCAAGACATTGAAACTATTATTAAAGCATTTGTTGACTGCAATTCAAATGAAGTTCAGCAACTATTAAAGAGTAAGGCCTTAGTGTTACTTCTTGATAATTATTTGCTGACAGAGGAATACCGTTATAACACTAATAAAATAAGAGATTTTGCGGTAAAATATGGAATAAAGATTATTGCCACATCTGAGTCTTCAGTCCCTGGAATTGTTCCTGCATCTTTTAGCAGTGGTTCTATTATCGCTTTTGAATATTATTTTATAGACCATTTCAAGGCAGAGAACATCAAGCAGCTTATGGTTAAATGGACACCGGCTGACGAGGCGTTAAAACGTAACTCGAAAATCGAAAAATTGGTCTCCAATTTCTGTTCTTATTCATTACCTTGTACAGCTATGTCTGTCTCGCTGTATTTGTGGAGTACTGAGAATGCTGATAAAGAACCAATAAACCAAGCCGTACTACTGGACATATATATTGAGATAATGTTAGAGAAACTTAACCCAGTAGATGTTTATCATAATACTTTTGATTATCACAATAAGACTATGCTCCTGTCAAAACTGGCGTATGATTTATTTAATGAAAAAAAGACGGAGATGAGTTATGGGGCCTTTATTGACTGGATTGACTTTTATTTGAAGAAATCAGTAGGATTCACTCAATTTGACGCCACAAAGCTTGGTGATTACTTTATACAGCAAAAAATTATAAAAAGAGAAGGAAATACCATATCCTTTGCTCATTCTTGCTTCTTCTATTTTTTCTTGGCCAAACGGATGCTAGATGATTCTGCTTTTTACAAAAAGGTGGTAAATGATGATTATTATGAATATGATTTAGTTATTGGTTATTACAGTGGACTGAAAAGAAACGACAAACAATTGCTGGAGTATTTATACACAAAATTCAACAAGTTCTTCGAGCCTGTTCAACCTATCTACAATGAAATCCCTGTCGATTTATGTTTTACTCAAATCAGAGCTAACTCTCCTAAGTTCGTGCCCCAAGCAGAAAGAGTATCAATGGCTCAAATTGTCAAAAGGAAGCCAGATGAAAAGAAAGCTGAGCAAAAGCTTTTAGAGGTTTGTGACAAACAATTGAGTAAGATTAATGATGAATTCAGAAGTAATGCGGTTTTGTCCCCAGACAGACTTATCGTACTCATAGGAAAAGTTTTGAGGAATTTGGATGGTGTTGAAGATATATATTTAAAGCAAGATGTTTATAATGCAATCATTCGTAATACAATAATATATTCAATAATATACAAAGATTCATTAGCAATATATGCCAACAAACACGCCGGAAATCTGCCTCCCCAATTTTCAAATGTACATAATGTTGAAACGTTCTTCCGTTATATCCCGTTTGCATTTCAATGGGCCCTCAACGAACAAATGGGTACGACAAAGTTATGCTCTGTTTTTCTAAATAAACTAAAACTTGATTATAAGAATAAGGTCTCAGATGTTGAGAAGTATATGTCGTTGGGAATGCTGTGGGATAGTGCGAGCTTCAAGTATGAAGACCAGATGAAGACATTTATCAAAGGCGTTGATAAGAATGCAGCAATGGACTATGTGTATACTAAGCTTCTATACAATTATTACTATAGAGTTAAAGAAGGAAGCCGTGAAGAGGGAATGTATGAAGAGCTATTAATCAGTCTTAAGCTTAGGAAGTTTAAGATAGGTTTTATGCATAAAGACCAGATCCGAAATAGCCTTAAAGAAGCAAAGGCCATGAAGATGTCTGGGTTATTAAGATAATTGTTATTTGACTTCACTTTGGAAGTCTGCTCTTTAGAAGAATGGCTTATATAGTTTCATACATAAGGGTTATTAAGTATGACTCCGAAATCATCTATCCTGCCCTTGCAATCTCCCCGAAAACTTTCTATCTTTGAAACGGTTCCATCCGCCTGGAACACGGGGATTTGCGGACACCGCTCCTGGATAGGAGCAGGCCCGATACCGGGGAGCCATCCTGGTCCAAATCCGGCCTCGCCCAGCCCGCTCGCGGGATAGGGGAGTCCTTCTCGTGCTCTGTCGGCTGGCCCTTGAACACTCGCCCGGCGGCCCGGTGGCGGCGCTGAACATCCCCATCGGTCAATGGCACACCGTCCGCGCCCTGGAATCCGGCACGGTGATAATGGAGGTGAGAAATGGGCCTTATGAACCGACAGGGGGAGGAAGATATACTGGCTTTGTAATCGGCCTTATTGGGTGTGATCTCGGCATAGGGCTTCCACCAGTTGCTGGAAGACAAGTGCCATCGGATGCTGAATGCGGTGGAACCAGGGACGGAAATACCTATCCATCGGCATCCTACCAAAGACGAGTCATTTGTGGTGCTGAGGGGAAAGGTCCGCTCCACGACCTATAATGATGACGGCTCTGTGCTGGAAAGCGTAGTGCTTTGTGCTACGGAAGGACGTTACTGCGTGGACATCCCCAAAGGCGTTTGGCACAAGCTGGAAGGCCTGGAGAGCGGCAGCGTGGTGTTTGAATGCAAGGAAGGGCCGTTCGTGGAGCATGAGGTTGAAGGAATCCTGGAAGTGAAAAGTGAAAAATGAAGAGTGAAAAGTTGAAATCTTTCCTAAAAGGTCTTTGGGCTTTTTGCTCGTATTTGTTTGTGCCGAGGAGACGGCCGAAGGACTATTAGCAGTGTTTGGTTAGGTATGGTGAGTAGTAAAAAAGTGGATTTCTGTATGGTTGCTTCTTCTATAGACAAAGAATAATGAATGCTGAAAAAGAGATAGAATTAGGGAAGATATTCAAAATAGAGAACCCAACCGTAGAGGAAACTCAACATTGGGCTGAAAATGTTGCCAAGATAGACACTGAACACCTCCGTTCTTGTTTAGTGGCTGGCGGTGAACTGTGTGATCTCTGTCTTTCTTTATCGGCATATTATGAAAAGCGTCTGGTGGAATGCCGTAATCTTATAGAAGAGGGGAAAGGAGATCCCGTCATTAATGAGAAAAGATTGCCTTTGCTGGAAATTGGTGAGAGGACAAATAATCTTAGCGGCTATTTAGCATTACTTCAGATGGATGCAATGATGTCTCTAATCAATTTACTTGAGGCTAAGTCAGATGTAGAGCGTTTATTGATATGTAAACATGCATATACAATAATCCATGATGCCAAGATTAAGGGTTTGTTTAAGGTCGTTTCTCGGGAAATGAGAAAACTGCCTGAGGATGTCTTGCCTATTGAAAGAAGAGATGAATTATGGAGGGGTATTAAAGATGTTAACTGCATGCTTTTAAGTGAAGAAGAGACTGGAATGGTGCGAAATAATGTGGATGCTCATAAGTCCTCCTCGTTTACGGAGCAAATAGCTGCCTATAAACAATGTGAATTTGGAAAGAGTGTTGCCAGTATGTTTGCACTTATGAAGATTGCGTGGATTATACAAGAAACCATAAGTGAGGTCCAGGAGAATTTGAGGGAGTTGGAAGGCCAATTCTTTGATTTAGTGCGTGAGAGAAACAAGAAGTGGAAAGAATTGAAAAAGCAGTTAGAAGAGAGGAGTTTTGTAGAATAGGTAGGTAGGTTTGGTGTATTTGATGCTGTACCTCTGTGGAGATGATTAACCAATATTCATATATAATAGTTGAAAACTTTGATATATGACCCACGACCAATTAAGACATCTTCGTAACCTAAGGTTGTTACTTTCGCAGAACAAGTCGCCTCTAGGTTTTCTGTTGGCGGCAGGCTGTCCACAATCCGTGAGAGACCCGGCAACGGGCAATTCGCTCCTACCGGATATGGCAGGTCTGACGAAAATAATCAGTGACAAGCACGCTGCAGATGCGGACGGGACACCGTACAAACGCCTGATGGAAGAACTGACTAAGGCCAAAAAGAACACTAAGAATCTGGAAGAAGTGCTTACTTATATCCGCTCAATGAAAGAAGTGTCAACTGGTGGCGGAATGGTGCGTGGATTCACAGAAGCAGAACTGACCACACTGGAAAAGGAAATCTGCACTACTATATCAGGCGGGGTGGCTAAGGACCTGCCCGACGGCAATAATTCTTACAGAAAGTTCGCCAGATGGGTGGGTTCTATAGATAGGGAAGTGCCTGTGGAGATGTTTACCACTAACTACGACTTACTACTGGAACAAGCGTTGGAAGAGCAGAGCGTTCCTTTCTTTGACGGTTTTTCGGGCTCCAGATACCCGTTCTTTGATATTCATTCGGTAGAAGAGAATGAACTGCCACGCTACTGGGCGAGGGTATGGAAACTACATGGTTCTGTGAACTGGAAGACGGTGAAAGGGGAAGTGTGTCGGGTATCGAAAGATGTGACAGGATCTGCAGAATTGATATATCCATCGAAACTGAAATATGACCAAAGTAGAAAAATGCCTTTTCTGGCAATGTCTGACCGACTCACTAACTTCCTGCTGCAACCTCAGGCTGTGCTGTTTATATGTGGTTACTCCTTTGGTGACGAACATATCAATGACACCATCATCAATGCCCTGAAGGTGAACCAGACCGCCAACGTGATGGCTCTGATGTATGGTGCAATGAAGAAGGCAGACCCTGCGGGAGAACTCAACTTCCCGGAGGCCGTGAAACGGGCAATGGAACGACCGAATCTGAGCGTGTGGCATGATGAAGAGGCTGTGATTGGAGCGCAACGCAGGGAATGGACGAAGTTTGAAGACCCGAAGAATGAGTTCTCGAGTTTTACACTGAAGAAGGTGGAAGACCGCGTGAGTTTTGGAGACTTTGACGCTTTTACAACCTTCTTGTCGGAACTAATTGGAGACCATCCCGATGCAGACAAATAACAATCCGGCTGTGATAGGCGTGGTGAGGAGCATTTCAGGTACCAACGTATCGGTGCAACTGTATAAGAGTTTGAACTCAACCATCTCGTATATTAACGGCAATGGCTATAAAATAGGGCAAGTTGGAGGATTTGTGAAGATTCCTCAGGGATATGTCAATCTGTATGGAACAATAGTACAGATAGGTGCTGATGCTATCCCGGAGTCTCTGAGGAATGATGGCGATGCCGGGGTGCGCTGGATGACCGTGCAACTGGTGGGTGAAGGTGCCGTAGGACAACCCTTTGAAAGGGGTATCTCACAATATCCGATGATAGATGACGAGGTACTAATCGTGACCGAGGAAGACCTTGTGAATATCTATGGTCGGGAGAAGGGTGCTGAGTTTGTATCTGTAGGAACCATTGCGGGTGCAGAAAACATACCGGCCCTTGTGGATATAAGCAAACTGATTACTAGGCATAGTGCGGTGGTGGGTTCGACAGGAACAGGAAAGTCAACCACGGTGGCGGGGCTGGTTAACACGCTGATGGGGGCGGAAAAGTTTCCGTCATCGCGTATTGTGCTGATAGATATACACGGAGAGTACGGGAAGACTTTCAAGGAGAAAGCTAGTGTATTTAGGATAATCCCCGAAAGTGAGCACGAGAAGAAACTGGTGGTGCCCTATTGGGCTATGAGTTTTGACGAGTTTGTTGACTTTACTTTTGGGGACGTGAATGACAGCGACCGTGCTCAGATAGCGGAATACGTGTTACGACTGAAAAAACTGACCATCCGGCAGAATCCAGGGAAGTATGACTATCTGAATGCGGGCTTGATAACGGCAGATACGCCGGTGCCATTCAGTTTGAGAAGGTTGGTGCTGTATCTGTACAGGTTGGTGTTCGCAACCCATAACGCACAGCCGTCGGGACAAAAGAATTGTGAGATTGATGATGTTTTTGATATCGCCAATACAACCGAGGAGTTCGAAGAACGAGATGGCAACAAGTTGACAGGTAGTATTGAACCTTTTGTATTACCAACATATAAAGCGACTGTTGATAAGCATATTTACTTGGCAAAGGTCACGGTGAGTCTGAAACGGCAGTTGCTGCAACTGTTGGCGCGGATGGTAGACCCCAGATATGACTTTATTTTGAATCCAGACGGCTATGCCTCTGATGAAAATGGAAGTGTGGGTAGCGATTTGGATGCGCTGCTGAAGGAATGGTATGGCGAAAAGCAGCTCTCGGTTTTTGATGTATCTGGTGTACCGAGCAGTATTCTAATAGATATTGTAGGAATCATGCTGCGACTGATGTATGATTCGCTTTTTTGGGGGCGAAGGATGCCGCAAGGCGCAAGAGAGAGGCCTTTGCTGATTGTGATGGAGGAGGCGCATAACTATCTTGGTACGAATAATGATAACAGAGCTGCGTCTGTTGTGCGCAGGATTGTGAAGGAAGGAAGAAAATACGGAATTGGGGCCATGGTGGTAAGTCAGCGACCTTCAGAGATAGACCCTACGATTTTGTCCCAGTGTGGTACAACTATTTCGCTGCGATTGACGAATTCAAACGACAAAGGAATTGTGGCCAATACGGTATCGGATAACTTGTCGGGGCTGGTGAATATGCTACCCATCCTAAAGACTGGGGAATCCATTATCGTTGGCGAAGCTGTGAGGATGCCTATGAGGGCGAATATCTTCTTCCCTCCGGAGGCCTTGCGGCCTGATAGCCAAGACCCGAAGGTGGTAGGGAAAGAAGGTGAAGAACCCAAGGGGTGGGCGAAGGTTTTGGATATTCAACCAAACGATTATTCTAATATTACAAAGACTTGGAGAACACAAAAAACGAAAGTAGAATAAGAATATGGACAGAAAGTATGTATCATCTTCGAATATCGCCTCAATTGGCTATGATTCGATGTCTCAAATTCTAGAGGTTGAGTTCCTTAATGGTTCCATTTACCAGTATTATGATGTGCCTGAGGCTTTATACGAGGGGCTGATGGCCGCCGACTCACACGGAAAGTATTTGAACGAGTATATCAAGAAAGGCGGGTTTAGTTACGCCCGTGTATAGATTATGCGTATAGACCATAAGTTGCAGCGCGTCCAGGTTGATAGTTTTGAAATATCGGACGAGCTGGTATATCGTTATTTTGATTCCCTCCCTGATGCGGAAAGGGAATCGGCCTTGTTACGTGCCATACGGATTGGCGTTCTGGCAACGATGGAAGACAGGTTCTCTGCTTTTCTATCAAAGACAACAGATGACCTTGGCGTGCAACTGGAAAACCTGAAGCTTCTGTTTAACATGAAGCAGGAGGTTTTCCACAAGACGGCCATTAAAGGTCTTGCTGCTGAGAATGATATTCTCCAGTTCTTGGAAGAGTATATCTCCTCGCATGGGCTTAATGACGTCGTGTCTTTGTCCGGGACTTCAAAAGGGACGCTTAGGAATAACAAGACGGGAGATATTCTGGCTTTTGTCGGTGGTGAAAGTAGCGGCCGCAAACTGGCTATTGAGTGTAAGTTCGACAAGAGTATCAAGTTTGGGGATGTGGATTCCGTTGATGTGGCATCTAATCGCTATGATACGGCATGGAGTCAGTTGCTGGAAGCTTCTGTGAACCGTGATGCCAATGCCAGTATCATTGTGTTTGACAAAACGCTGGCAGATGCTTCTATTCAGCGGGCTGTTGATGGCGTTTCTTATGTGGATGGTATCGGCTTTATTTGTATCATTGACTATGAAGCCGGTGACTTCCATAATCTGGCAGTCTCTTATATGCTGGCCCGTGGTTTGACTTTGCGAAAAGACGGCAAGACTGTAGATGTTGAGTTTGTCAATATGTTGATTGAGCGCCTTCTAAAGGACATTCGGGATGTCCAGAGCATTGAAGGACTAGTTCGCTCAAATATCAAAAACAATCAGCAGATTCTTAAAAATATCGAGAAGAGTCTGTTGTCTATTGAGTTTGACCAGCAATACCTTGCCAAATATTTGCAAGATGGCTTCCTGAGCAAGGCGGATTTGCTGGAGTTCTATCAGAGGGAAGACATTAGGACAAAGTACAAGGCTTTGGCCAAAGATATAGAGACGGACTCCTTTCAGTAAATCAGCTCTAATCTCCACGATTCAATCCTAACTATGGCTCGCCAAATGGCAAGAAGCCATCGACTTTCTGGAGACCAACCACCACAAACCCTCCAAGTTCATCCCCGAGGAGCACAACCTGCGCTCTTGGTGGAAGCACAACAAGAAGTTGATGAATGCAGGGGAGCTGAAGCCGGAGAGGGTGGAGATGTTTAAACAGTTGCTGGAGATGGGGGAGAAGTATAGGCGGGTGAATCAGTATGAATAAAGTAGCAGGCCTTCTGCCAAAGACCTGCTACCATGAGAGTGACAATTAATGCTTCTTGTCACGAGGCGGGCAAGGATCGTTACCGTAGCTGTTAGGATTCTGTATTCTGCCATCTATGCCATGAGGAATCATTTCAAGTCCTTCCTTTTTGGCAAGATTGCGACTCCAATCCACGGCTTTTTGCTTGGTTTCGAAATGCTTTGAGGCTTTTTCCGCATTTTGCCTCTTGGCATCCCAGCCGCCCCTCTCTTGATTTGGAACAATGTGAATTTGTTTCATAACCTAAAAGATTATTGTTCTTCCCCTTCTGAGGTCTTGGGGCCTCACCTGGTCCATTTGATGGCTGGGGCCACTACCAATTAATTGTTCCATCTTTCAATTTCTATGCTCTTATTCCAAAGCTGACATATTGTCACCCATTTGCAAAGATTGGAAAACAATCATATAATCTTGGTCCGTGTTTACCCAATTGCAGTTATTATTGCGTTTTCGTAAAATTCCTGTATATTTGTCTTGATAATGTTTGGCGTATGAGTAAATGGCCAATATTAAGCAAGCCGCCAGTAGTGGTGGCACTGTTTCAGTTGAAGTTCTTGCAAGGTGAGATTGATCTTGCAAGAGTTGAGGATGTGGATGGGAATTTGAGATTGCTCTATCCTAACAGGATGAATAATCTTTCGGCTAATATAGACATGCCAATTGTCCCATTTCCCCTTGGTACTTCTCAGTTTTCTGGTACAACTCAGTTAGCTGGAATAACATATTTCACCCAAGACCAGACTAAAAAGGTCAATATCACGAAACAAGGTATTACATATATTCAAGAAGGCCTTTATCGCGGATGGGATGAGTTCAAAGCGGAGATTATGGTTTTGCTGGAACAAGTAAAACCACTTTTGGAACAGCATGTGGTCACAAGGACATCAATACGCTTCATCAATCGATTTGAGATGGAGAAGTTTGAGGATCCTGAAGATTATTTCAAGACAATGATTTCGGTCACCAAAGATGATGTTCTCCCTATTCCTGTGGCTAAATATGGGTTCAAGTTGACTCTGAATGTGTCTGACAATGCTTATTCCATTGTCAGTCAGAATCTCGACAAGATAAATGACAAATATGTTTATCTTTTTGATATAGATGTGCTGGATAGGCGGAACATTTTTTTTGAAAGACAAGAAATTGGTAATGTGATGGAAGAATTGAGAAATGTTAAGAATCAGATATTTTTTGGAAACGTCACAGAGAAGACTTTGGATTTATGCAGATAAAGAAGATTTCAGAGACATTGCGCCCGATTTCTATAGCAGGCGTTATTGTCGGTTCGTCGATGTTATACTCTGATGTGGATCAGTTTAGCGGTATCAAAACCCCCCTCTCTGATAAAAACACCTATGAATATGTGCAGATAGACGATTTCCAAAGGCAAGAGGTGCTTTTATCTCGAGAACGATTCAATTCGTTATATCAGTCTTGGAAGAAAAGGACCATGTTTTCTTCTTCGGCTTCTGAGATAATTAGTGATCCCGCATTCCAAAGTATTCTTGATATGGGCTTTGCGGCCGTACCATATATCGTAGACACAATCGAAAAGGAACCTTCTACCCTTGTTTGGGCACTCAATAAGATTTATGGAGGGAAGATTTCTAACAATCCAAATACGACTGTTAAAGAAGCGTGCAAATTATGGGTGAAGAGGCTCAAATCATAGCGTTATTTCCTGGATTAAAAAACGACCCGGATTTCAAAATAACCAGCCCCTCTGACCCCGACTACAATTGTATTGCCTGGGCGTATCACTACAATAATAGGTGGATGTGGCCCGGCGGAGTTGACGAAAAGGTGATGGATGGGTTTCATTACTGGCCGGATGGTGTAGAAGACTCAATTGATGTGACAGCATTTATTGAGGCTTTTGCGAAAAGTGGTTATTCTGTTTGTGATAATGCCACTTTTGAAGAGGGGT
>Ga0256405_10007201_pt1 | contig 17011 bp, 21 predicted proteins | sample RumenRJG_02DNA_FD_189096 | JGI IMG/M metagenome (GOLD analysis project Ga0256405, IMG submission 189096) | Bovine rumen microbial communities from Lethbridge, Alberta, Canada - RJG_02 | ecosystem: Host-associated > Mammals > Digestive system > Stomach > Rumen | place: Canada: Alberta...
GCTAAAATGCTATACTAATTAGGTAGAAAGAATTTGTGTTGGATTTACGCGCCCATAGCTCAATGGATAGAGTGTCAGCCTGCGGAGCTGAAGATACAAGTTCGATTCCTGTTGGGCGCACGTCTTAAAATATACCCGTTCTCCGTCGAGAGCGGGTTTTTTTCTTATACTTTCTCGTCGGTGTCTGCAAAAGCAAAAAACGCAAAAAAAGCAAAAAAGTGTATATTCTTAGTGGACCCTTTATGGTGTACAGTAAACGTTAAAATTCTTCTTTTTCTCGTCGACAAAAATGTAAATATACACGATTTTTCTGCAAACTATATCCGCACAACTTAAATTCCCGAAAATTTTTGTCATACTATAATTATTAGTTCTCGTCGAAGAAGTATAAAAACTACTAAAAAAATTTCCGAAAACTATGAATATACTGGGCACAGTTTGGACACTATATCCGCGTAGTTTTTCCGGTTACTAGGATACGATTTCTTGCGCTTTTATTATGCCTTGTGCGCTTTTTGGTCACAGTAAATAAGCAAGATTAAGCAAATAAGCTATACGGAGAATGGACAGAGTTTGGACACTATATTTCCTTCTGTGGTCAAACAAAAAAGAGAAAGAGACGGCAGAATTATAGTGTCCATTTTACATACTTTTGGCAGAAAAAACCGCCTTGTTAAGAGGCGGTTGTAAGAGATTATGCCAGGGCTAGAATCCGAATGGTTTATTTGGCTGTTTTATGGCCGATAATCCCATCTGTCCAGCATCAGAGCCCTTAATCATATGGTATTCAAACTGGTTATCCGAAGCCAGTCGTTGTGCAAACTCTGCTTTTGCCAAGACCACTGGATCATCAATTTTGTTATCTCCCTTAATTTCAATAATAAGCCACCTATTATCGTCAGTTTTGATTAAGAAATCCGGATAATAATTTCTTACAGTATGACTCTCGGGATCTATATAACTGATGTAAAAGTCTGATTCGCCATGGGTAAGCATACCTGTAAAATAAATCTTATCAATATGCTCCATAAAAATCGTTTTACTAAAAAACTCTTTTTCAGGCATTGAATCAAAACAATAAGTGTCCAAATTGAAGCTCCTTTCAAGTACCTCACTTAAACATGGATTTTGCATAGACACCATTAGACCAGGATCGCATTTGCGCACGAATACGGTGTGTTCTATGTCCCCATTGATACGTACTAAATCCACTTCTTCTTGGTTAGGTTCTTCAGAGGACGTAATAGTGTACATATTTTTGTAAATAATAGGGATAATCACGTCATAGAGAACATCGTTGTAAAGGTTAACGGTCTCCACTATTTTCTTTATTCCCTCTTTAGAAGTGTTTAAAATATGCTGTATAGACAAGCAGGACAATTCTTCGTTATTAAAATACCTAGCAATTTCTGCAACCAGTGTGTATGCGCTAAAAGTCCGGCGCGAAGTATTGTCGGATATATCACTAACTTTAGAAAAATTATCCGTAAACAAAGACTTCCTTTCTGTCTTCAAAACCTTGTATTTGTTATAATCAAGCGTTTGAAGTCCGAAATCAAGACATTCGGGACACTTTTCTTTTTTCCTAGCAGAGTAGATTCTCTTTACTCTGTTTATTTTTATTGTTACACGAGGCGGAACCATGCGAATTGTATACGACGGAGTTTCTTTTTTCTTTTTTATTTCTTCTAATGTGACATTAAAGTTACGTTGTAATTCCTTATCTAAGATTTGAATGTTTTCTTCCGATAAATAAATATGGCCAGTTTCTTGATTGGGGCCAATCGAACGCAAACATCGCATAGAAGCCTGCAGGACAAAGATTGTAGACTTCGGCTCACGATATAAGGCAACCCCAAACAATGAGCGACAGTTCCAACCTTCTCGACCTTTGTTGACGAGTAATATAAACTGTTTGTTCGATTCCGGAGTGTCTAATGTATTAAATTCTCGTAAATCATCGTTTTTGGTAAGTTTCTCATCCCCCACATTTACAAGTATCTTATCTAGGGAAATTCCCAATTCGTCCAATACTTTCTCGACGGCAGGACGCAACTCATACTGCAATTCATCAATAGTGGCCGCAAAGAACGCCAATTTTGGGAGCATTCCTTCAAAGCGTTTATTTCCGCCTTCCTTGTTCCAAAAATCCGTGATAACATTTCGCACGAAGTCTTCTGACTTAATATGCGAATAGGAAATTGGGTCTGTTTCTTTTAGATACTTGTTTTTTATAGCATCAGCCAAGCTATACGCATATACCACCTCAGGCATAATACTACTGCCAATATATGGGGTACCAGTATAGTTGTAACAGGCTACTACGCGAGATCCTACACTTTCTAGTCGGTTAGCCAATTCATTGATGGTAGTTCTTAAACTGCTGTTTTCTTTGTTGTTTGTTTGGCTTTTAGCAAGCTCTTTCCCAATAGAGTGATGTGCTTCATCAACATAAATCCCTAATTGGGGCAAGCGAGATATGCGTTGAAAGCGTGCATTCGGAAGCAGCTCATTTTCTTCCATGGGGGCATTAGAAACCGCTAGAATATCGTTTAAATCATCAAAAATAGCCGTCTTCTTTTTGTTTTTCTCTTCTTCTAGGGTCCGTGTCGAAGGCTGAGTATAGAACAGTTCTAATTTGGACTTTTCCTTATGTTGGCGTTTAATAATAATCTTTTGTGTGTTGGAAATGATAATATTAAACATGGACTCTGGCTGAACAGACAAGCTTGAGTCTGAATCCACTAAATAGTGAAATTTCACTGCCGTTGAGATAAAGTTCGCATATTCTGGAGGTAAAACCTTAGAGACATCAAAATCTTTGATTTCCTTTAATGACTGAAGCACCGTTTTATCGGGGGCAAATACTAGCGCATTATGGCAGTAACGAGGATCCTTTCGGAATTTATTAGCCAAAATGAATTCATAGAAAATACAGGTGGCCATAAGAACAGTTTTCCCAGTTCCCATGGTAAGAGCAAAAATGTAGTTAGAATATTGTCTCGAGGATGATGCTAAATATTCAAACGCTCTTTTGTACTCGTCAGGGCTAGAGAAGTACATTTGACGTAAAAAGCTTCCGTGTTCTCCCAGAGTTAATTGTTCTTTTTCAAAGCCGTTTTTCCCTTCATGCCAGTCTCGGAAAATTTCGTGTACTTTTCGGTTGTTTGTAAACTCTTTCAAAAATACATACATTTCAAGAGCTTCAAATTGAGGGCGGCGTAGATAGGCAATTCCCTTGTCAGGATCATTATAGTCCAAAATTCGCTTTGTTAGCTCTTTATAGTGCTTACGAATAGCAGATCGGTTTTCTTCGTAGAATCTCCTTAAGTTGGCAAAGAATTCAAACGAAAAATCTTGACGAGAATTTGCTTTTTTTGCTGTTCTTGCCATACTTATTTACCCCAATTAAATTCTTTTTCAAAACTTTCAGATAGCAGGTCGGTTATTTTAACACGAATAATTCCGGCATCATCAGGAATGTCGTAAGATCCGGCCACCAAATCTTTTTTATTTTCGGGGCAGTCGACAATTGTTGGTTGGAAAACAACACCATCATAGTTCCAGTCTATCTTTACAGATTCAACTAGCTCCTTCCAATTACCTACATTTTCTTTTTGAACAGATAATTTTTGGAGTAGGTTCATCGGGAAGAATTCTTTAATGACCAGTTTATTTCCATCTTTTTCTATCAATGCTTCTGCCGGATGTTTAAACTCAAGTTCTTTATCTTTACGCAGGATATCGTAAACCTCTACCTCTACATCAAATCCTTGTTTCTTGAACTCGGCCACTAATTTGGCTCCCAAGTCAGGTTCGTGTCCCATACAAATGAGACGAATGGACATGACTGGCTTATTGGGATTAGTTTCTCTTGCTTTTTCAAGAGAGGCCTGATCAACGCCATTGATAATCTCATTTAGATCCTCTATATTAGCAATACGGTTTACGGGCATTACCTTGACCATAAAACCGTCTTTTTCACCGTCGAATACAGTTCCTTTCGCAATCCGTGTTATTTCCAGGGCATCAATGAGAATATCTTTTGCCTCTTCTGGGTTACGAAATACGTCATAATTGTTTACATTGTATACATTAAATCCAGGTTTGGTAGGATCATTCTTTAAGATTTGATTGAGACGATTAACAGTTGTATCAATTGCCCCTAAGTTGATATCCGCCCCAATAAATCTTCTACCCAGCTTTAGGGCAACAGATTGTGTCGTTCCAGAACCCATAAAACAATCAAATACTAAATCCCCAGGATTCGATGACGCTTTTATGATGCGTTCTAATAACGTTTCTGGTTTTTGGGTCGGATAGCCACAGTTCTCAGCCGCAGTTGGTTGCTGTTGAAAAGACATTATATTATCCCATACATCGGAAATATTTTGCACCTCTTTAGAAGAATCTAATAATTTATTCACGTCTTCTATTGATCGAGCATCCTGGAGCTTTTTTCTGAAAATTTGATAAGACAACAAATCATCCCAAACATCTCCAAAGGGTTTCCCCTTGTTAATAACATCTTTTAGATATCTGGTCATTCCATGGGCCACCATATATTTTTCACCATTTTCATCGACCCTGTTAAACATGTCAATATAATCTTGAGAGTGCGGTTGTCTCAACTTATTGAAGATAGGTGTTGAGGATTTGGAATAATAAAAAATAACATCGTGGCCTCTTATCCAATTTTGCGCGGATACCTTAAAACCAGATAAAACCGTAATATCCCATATGATTTCTCTTCTAAAGTGTTCAGGGCCGAATACTTCATCTAAGATTAATTTAATGCTATGGGATCGTTTTTCATCTAAATGAATATATAAACTGCCATTTACGGATAACAATTCTCTAATGAGAATTAATCTCTCGTACATAAACTGTAAATATTCATCATTATTCCACATGTCCCCATACTGTTTCTCTTCAAAAGCGGTATGGTCGTTAGAAACTTGTTTCCCTCGGAGTTTAATAGTTTTCTTATAATCCGCCTTAGAGTCAAAAGGTGGGTCGATATAAATTAGGTCAATTTTTTCACGATAATGCTTCAATAAATGGCTCATTACTTGAAGATTATCTCCCCAAAAGATCTTGTTCATCCAACCATTTTCATCTGGCTTTCCATAAGTTTCTTTTAATTGAGCAGGAAAAAAACGAGTATAAGCGAAAGGGATTTTACCTCTCCATCTGAGTTCCGGATATCCTTTAATTGGCGGCAATTTCTCAAAGTGATATTCGTCAACATTTATTTCGGTATTTGTGTTCTTTATTTGTTCAGCCATATTTGTCTCCGTGGATATAAGAAAATTATTAAATTAAGATTTTGCGCACCAATATCTGTCACAGTAATGCCGCATATCGCACTCTTGGCATTGAGATTGCCTACGTTCAGTCATTTGGTAGTCTCTGCGCTCAATTTTGCGCACGACTTCACACACGTTTTCAATAGTTCGTTCAATAACTAATGGGTGCTTATCGAAGCTTACGTAGGGATTTTCATCTTCTTTTGCCTGCGTATAGTACAAGCGCATGGTTTCCACCTGTTCGCCATACCGTTTTTCGATAATATGTGCGTAAATTTCCAACTGACGCTTATATTTCGCCAGACGTTCCTTTCCCTCATCAGAATTAATATCGGGCTTTTTTTCTGATTTAAAATCTATAATCTCTAGCTTACCATTTTCATTGCGAATTAAGTCAATTTTCCCGCGTAAAATAAAATCTTTTTCAACAAGAGACACGTCAACTTCTGCTTCCTGTATTCTGTCCCAATGTTTTTCCTCTCTATGAACATAACTCATTACTTGCATGAGTGCGCGTTGTCTAGCTAATTCACTTAAATAAGAATGCTCTTTCTGCTTAATGTTTTCGTAGTTTATATTAAACCAGTCGGCGACTCTATCTTCCGTAATAACTTCCGCATGACCTTGAAGAACGGCTTTGTGTACGTCTTCTATTGTCTGGTGGATTAACGTACCATAAACCATTGATCCCTGCCGTACAGGTGCAAATTCTAGTTCCTTAAAGAACTTGTACTGCATTGGGCAATTCTCATACAAAATAATATGCGACGTAAAGGAATAGGAACTCTTAATATTAGCAGGTTTTATCTTGTCTAATACAACTTCCTGCCATTCTTCCGCTTTTAAGGATTGCCACGCAGGTAAAGGATTATAAATCTTGGTAAAATAGGCACTTGGTACCTTTCGGCCAGTATCCCGTTCCGGACAACTCAAGCATAACAGATTTTGAGCGCGAGAAAATGCTGTATAATACAGGCGCATAAAATCAAAGTATTTTGTCTGCTCGATTGGCTCGAAAGGCGGCTTGTGATAGAACTCCTTCTGCAAAGTTTCATCCAAATCTGTATATTGCTTGCGTGGGGTATCCCATAGGGAACAGACAAAAACTATCGGGAACTCCAATCCTTTAGACTGGTGTATTGTCATGAAAGAAACACAGCCATGCGGAGCATACTCCATTTCATCTTCATATTCCTCGATTCCGCCTTCATAAAGAAAAGCTAAATAATTCGTGAGAAATTTTTTTATTATAGGAGCAATATTTGTATTGGTAAAGACGTCAACCTTTTCCAAATATTCAAACTTTGTCAGTAATTGAGATAAGATGGCCAAATTTCTTGCTGGGCGTTCATCGATGATATTACCGGAATTCAGATCTCCCTGCAGGTATTTTGCGAAACATTTAAATTGGAGCAACTGGTAAAATAAACCCGAAAATGCATAGTCCAAAGAGGTCCTGTTTACAAAAGAGTGTCTTTCTAATGCTTGACGGACAAATGCAATTAAATCTTTATCTTCACGCAAGGCAACTTTAAAATTCTCAATACAGACTTCTAAATAACTCGCAAATTCTCCATGATATTCAGGAGAGACATAGTAGTCCTTATACAAAGTGCATAATGCCCCAATGGTAAGTTTGACTTCCTCTCTCTCAAAAAACATGCTTGATCTTGGAGCATAGACATTAATACCGCTATCTTCTAAAAAATGAGCTAATTCTATTGCGCTTTGGTTTTGAACAGATTTAAAAAGAAAAACCACCTGATTCCAGTCTTTTAAGATACCCTTTCGTTTGGTTTCTTTTAGAAAATTTAGTACATTTTCTTCCCAACTTGAGTTTCCGGCCGCAGAGACTTTAATGACAGATGGATATCTACCTTCCTTGGATATATCCTTTCCAGGAACGACTTGTTTCTCAAAACGAAATTTCTCGCCTTTCGATCCTGTCCAATCCTGCTCCTCCATCCAACGGTTATAAAAATCAATAATTCCGGAATGCGATCGGTAATTCTTTGTCAATTCAATCCGCTTACATTTGCCTGAGAAATTATTTTCGAATTCTAAAATATTACGGATAGTGGCCCCACGGAATCGATATAACCCTTGATCGTCATCTCCGACCACACAGATATTTTGTTTGCTATTTAAAAGCTTTAACAAGATACGCTCTTGGATGGCATTGGTATCTTGGTATTCATCAATCATGAAATACTGGAATCTTTCTTGTAGCGTTTTAAGAATTTCAGGTTCCCGTTCCAATAAGTCTAAAAATTCCTTCTGAATCATTGAGAAATCGAGGGCATTTTCTTGCTCTTGTAGTTGACAATATTTTTTATAGAACAGGGCCAATTTTTTTATATTTTCGTCAGAGCTTCCGCTCAAGACATCAACATCCAAAGCTTCTTCCGAAACCTTATTAACCTCTTTAGCGATTTTTCCGGCATGGCCCCACCAGTTACCTTTACCTAAAAACTCCGAATTTTCATCGATAGCAATGAATTCATGAATATGTTTATAAATTGCATATTGTTGGTCAAATTGATCCCAAAGAGTATAATTACGTTTCAAGCGAGTATAATCGCGGAATTCTTCTAGCAAATTAAGAAAGATAGAATGCAGAGTACCGATACAAAGCTCGTCAATATTTATATTGACATTTTCTTCATATAACCGATTTGATATTCTTGTAATAAGCTCTTTAGCGGCTTTTTCCGTAAAGGTAGAAATAAAAATGTTTGCAGGTGCAATCTTCTTATTTAGCAGGAGCTCACATGTGCGCTCGACGAGTGTAAAGGTCTTTCCGGCCCCAGGGCCAGCAATAATCAAAACAGGACCTTCTGTTGTTTTTATGGCTTCTAATTGCTTTTCATTCGGCGATTGCATCTAACTTCTTTCTCCTAGAATATCCTCTAATCCATATTCTAACAATTTTACCGTATATAGTATAACTTTATTTGGCGACGACGTGTTGTCGTGAACAAGGACGAACAAAACCTCCATAAAACTTCTAGTTGACTTCCATCCCTCATAAGAGCGTATATGTAGTACGGGCAAAATAGAGCCCATTTTAAGGAGAGAAATCATGAAGAAAAAAACCGTAAAAAGTTGTGTTAAAAAACCTACGCCAAAGACAGTTACATGCGCCGCAAAGGTTACGCCCATTAAGGCCACTTTAGAGAGCGTAATTGCCAACCCCACAATACTTAAAAAACCCAAGGATCCTAGACTTCCGGCAGTTGGAACCACCTTTATTAAAAAGTTTAAGGGCAAGGACCTGCTGATAGAAGTAAAAGAAGATGGCTTGTACTGGGAAGGGAAGTGTTATAAATCCCTTTCCGGTTTAGCCATGGCGATTACGGAGTACCCCATTAGCGGTTATGTGTTTTTCCACAAGGAGATATTGGAATGGCAGACAAAATAGCGAAAGATGCAATTCGGGCAACAGTAGGCATGCTCCGGATTAATTATCCCAAAGGGACTAGGGTGGAGTTGGTAAAAATGGACGATGTGCAAGCACCGCCCCTTGGCACACAAGGAACCGTAACCGGAGTGGATGATATTGGAACCATTATGGTGGACTGGGACAATGGAAGCAAATTAGGAGTGGTATTAGGAGAGGATATATGCAAGAAGATAAAATAAAAAATGCCGTAATAAACGGACTCAAGTGCGTCAGTTGGACATACGCTGTACGAGCGGAAGATAAAAATGGCAATAGCTTAGACCTCAAGCACGTAGGCCGTTTTGATACTCCCAACAAGGCGAGCACCTATATTAGGGCCAATAATGGCAAGTGGGAGTTCTTTAGCAACTTTGAGACTTGCGAGCCTGGCACTACTGCACGAGAAAGCCTGCTAAATACATGGAGCAATAATAAAAAGCGAGGAAATTAAAATGAACGATACGGATAAACTGGAAGTTATAAAGCACAGCTATGAAATCCTAACACGTTTAGTAAAGCGTTTAGATGAGCAGGTAAAAGATGCCCAGGAAGGTATTAAAACCTCGGACCGTAACCTGATAATGGGTAGTTTATATGGAATAAATGACGTGGCGAACAGGATTAACAATCTGTACGGGGTTATGATGTATTTACACCAAGAGCGAGGATAATTATGAGTAAAGGACCTAAACGTCGTTACTGTCCGATATGTGGTGGCCCTATAATAGGTTATCCGGCTATAAGTCGAAAGGATAATAAAACGGAAATATGTAGTTCCTGTGGATTGTTAGAGGCCCTAGATGTGCTTAATACTTACAATAAAAAAAGGGGTTAGAATTAATCTAGCCCCTTGTCCTTCTTGCCTAAAGAAAGCGGATGTACTAGCAAACCTCACATGGGCGTTTAGCGTTTTCCACGTTATAGGTGCTCCGGAGCTCAAACTCTTCTTTTTTACCCTTATTCCACCCTTGTACGGGGCGCAAATAACCTACTACGCGGCTATAAACTTCGCATTTAGTACCATGTACTTCTTGCATTTCTTTCTTAATATCGGAAATTTTGTTCTCAATAACTTGTCTTTCTTGTGCTGTCATACTGCAGTTCCCTCCTGTTAACCCAAACTAGGGTTAATATAACATTTTTTTTAGGAATTATTCCAATTTATTTTTGCCCCCACAATAGCGGACATGGCAGGGCTTACCTGTCTTGCGGCAGATACACTCCCAAAAGTAATGGTCGTACTCTTTGTGGGGGCAATGTTGCATACTAGTCCTCTTGGGCTTTCTTCGGGCCGAAAAGGGCCTTAATTTGGGCGTTCCAGTCCTTTGTGAGCAGTTTGTTTAAGGTTGAAACAGCCACCGCAATAAGCCACTTTACAAGCGAACTGGCAAACGGCTTAATGTACCAAGGCAATTTGTCCTTAATCAAAGGCAAGATGATATCAGATGCGAGAGTGGATTTTTGGGCCGAGGTCAGTTCCACCTTGCCATTTTCCACCGCAGATACCACTAGGGGCAATACCTCTCCGGTTAAGTCCAGCCAAGTAGTCTCCGAACCTGCAACTACAACCCGTTTAAGTTTTGTACGTAACTCGTCCGTGTTGATTAATTCTTTTACTTCATTTAATACTTCTGTGTTTACTCTTACCATGTTTGTTCTCCTTATTCTTAAATATTGGGAAGTCCACCGAAAAGTAGATTCCCTGTTGTAACTTGCGTTTGAGTAGTGTTTTTATAAAGTTCCACATAATCCTTTCCTAAATGATGAGTTTTACATAGCCACCATTACCACCTGCACCTCCTGCCACACCGCTGTAACTGCCACCCGATGCTCCCCCTGCAAAGTTCATTGTTCCGGTTAAAGATATTTCATTTCCAACGAATACGGCGCAACCGCCACCACCGCCACCACCGGAACCTCTTGCATAGCCTATATTGAGACCACTTCCCGAAGAAGAATTTACCCCTGTGCCATTTGTGCCTGTAGCAATTAAGGATCCTGTGAAAACAATAGTCCTTGCTATGATTAAAAGGCCACCGCCACCACTTCCACCAGTAACAGAGGTTGTCCGCGCGGATGAAGAACTCCCAGCAGAAGCAGAAGCCATTCCATTACCACCGCAACCCGCTCCAATTCCTCCATATTTCGTATCTGAAGGATTTGAAGATGAATGGGCATACGCTCCTGCCCCACCACCTCCGCAAAATGGTATGGTGTCAAAGTTTAATGATGCCGCCGCAAGTTCCACCGCATTTAGGTCAATGCTTCCGCTCGGCGAACGATTAGTTAAACCTACACCTGCGAGTGTATTTTGTCCAGCATTGGCGTTGCCATAACCATATCCATTTGCTCCTGCGGCCCCACCTGCCATACCTTTTCCTGCAAGATTAATGGTTCCGTTAATTGTGCATATGCCAGTACAGCGGATAATAAGTGGACTACCTGCTGTTGTTTTGGTTAGATTTACTCCGGCATTAAGTGTAAAGTTTTCAAAGTTCTTCATGCGGTCGTAGCTTGTGTCTGCCGTTAGAGTTACATCTCCATCGCTTCCATCGCCAAATAAATGTTCCATATTGTTCCCTCCATTATCTCCTGTAACGAGTGGGGCTTGTGAGTTAACACTATTCGCAACCACGAGGTAGGTACCGTTTTGTTGTTCTATATGTCTGTCTCCCTGTTGGTTACAATAAACAGCGCATTGCGTATAATCTTCTGCGCTCACTTCACTTCCAATTTCCCATTGTTCTGACATAATAATCTCCTTAAACTATTTGGCCTGTCCGCATACATACCAAATCGGTATATTGCCATCACTTCCAACACCAATTTGCGTGGTGCTTATGATGTAGGCGTCACGTTGATCTCCGGCGGCAGACGGGCGATTATTGCAGTTAAGCAACGTATAATTTGTATCTGCCATTTCTTTGTGCAGAGTAATAGTTGTGAAACCTACACCACTTGAGGTACCACGACCACCCTGTTCTACCCAACCGCTTTTATAGAGCCGATACCAATCTGTTCCGTTTCGATAACTCTCCACGACATAGTCCACATCTGCTACGACATTTTGTAGGTCTCTATCGGCTTTGTCATTTATGGCTTCTGCGAGCGCATTTATATTTATGTCTGACATTAGTTAGCTCCTTTTAATGGATAAATTCGGTAGTGAAATCCATGCTCTACGTTGCAGGTAAAGCTCCAATTTTTCGGTACAAGGAAACAAAAACTAGTTCCCTGCGTATACCCGTTTTGGTCATCAAATCTATAACCGACCTGATATCGGGTTGTGCCGGAGTCCGGACTTACAAGCGTTAAAAAGTCCTCTGTGTACGGATCGGTTCCCCAACATACTACTTGGCTATCTTTGGGGACTTGTATCCATGTTCCTGCACTAATTAGTCCACCTGCGATACATTGTTCGTAGTTTGGCATACAAAGGTCCGTAATATTCGCTACATCGGCTTTACCATTTAGCGTTTCCGCCGTAATACCTGCGGTTTGTTGGATAGCTGTCTGCGTAAACTGCCCAATGTAAAAATATAGATACATTCCGGTCGCACGAGGTAATTTAAACCGTATATTGGTGGTATCTAAAATGTAATACCAAGCTGTTCCAGTTGCCGCATAAATGCTAATGACATTACTCTCTTGGTTTGGCAAAACAATTTTATGACCGTCATTTGCACGATAAAAAGTAATGGTAACTCCGGAGATGGTTTCCGTCTCTGCAAGAAGACCAGTCATCTCGCTCGCTAAATGCTGATATGCCGCAGTATAGACAAGCCCACTTTGCCAAGAAAACGTGTCCGAGCGTAGCCAAGAGATGTCATTAACGATATGGTCTTGTCGCATGTGGGAAAATAACGGAATCGTTACCGGACCACCTGCTAAAAGTGTTGTTCCTTTGTAGATACTCATAATCGCTCCTTAAATGTATCCTTGCGCCAACCACGTCCACCCATTTCCGACATTTTTGACGTAGCGTTTATCAAATTTAGTGGTGGTCAGGTTATAAAGGTTAATGACCGAATCCGTAAAGTCTCCCGTGCTGACAGATGCAGTTTGCATAAAGGGAATAGCGCGGAATGGTTTTAAGAATGTAACCGTTTCCACATTAACCCCAGTCTGATATGCAGTCATGCCACCTTGCTCACAGTACCCATCACTCCACACCCGATACCATAAACTTCCGTTGTTAAATGTTTCTACAAGATGGACACAGGGGTCTTGCTTACTGTTTATTAACTCCGTAAGTGCGCCTATATTCGTAGCAGAGCCACCGATATCATCGGTAATGTGATAAATCGTATTCGGCCCTTTGGTTGAAAGGGCTTCATATTGCGCCAAAGTACCTATCCATTCTTTGATTGTGGCGTTGGCATTGGTTTCCTGATGCGCCACCGATTTAATTGGGTGGTTTTCATTAGCAATGGTAATATTGGAAATATATTCTTCTTCAGTATCTCCGCTCATAAGAACTCCTAATTAAATGTCAATGTTTCTGTTTCCGCCACATAGGTAACATCCGCGCTACTGGGCGCACTTAACTCTACGGTTTGATTGCTACTTTGGTTGACCGTAAAGCTACCCTTTGGCACACCGCCCTGCGTGATTGTTATTGTGGCATTACCGACGGTTGGAATTTTCCCGTCCACATATGTCTTTACGGCCTTTTGGCTTGCTACAGCGCTGTCACTATTGCCGGAAAGAGTACCGTCGGTATCAATGTTTAAGAATTTACTTGCCATATTGAACTCCTATTAGCTTCCTTTTTGACCGATAATAACTGCCTTATAGGTATTAGCCGCAATGTTAGCAGAAGAATTGATTTTGATTACAATCGATGCCGCAGAATAAGTAATCGAGGTAAATACTTCTTCTCCAGATGTTACCTCACGTACCGAGCAGAGGACATCCGCATTGTTTAGCGTATTGCTGATCGTCCAAGTGCAAATGCCACTAGAGGGTGTAAGCGCAGGGTTGGTAGCAGTTAAGGTAATGCTATAAGCCGCAATCGCATTTTGCACGAAAGCAGTTGTGGCAATTTGTGTGGTGTTCGTTCCTGCCGCCGCTGTAGGTGCTTTCGGGGTTCCAGTTAAAGTCGGGCTAGAGGTATTTGCTTTCTTGTTTAAGTTGGTAATAGTTGCATAAGTAGCCGCCGCATCTGTTTGTAACAGGTATGGACTTAAATCAATTGTTTCACCTAATTTGTCCCAAGTGGTTCCGTCCCAAGCATAGTTTGCACCATTTTCTTCAACGTTATAGACATCTCCTACCACTTGTCCGCTAGTCGGTAAGTTTGCATAGGTAGCCACACTCCCTTTATATTTGTAAACGCTCGATACTTTATTGTCGATTTCCGTTTTGGTATATGCGTCCGTAATGCCATAACCTGCGATCGTGGTCGGTTTGTTTTGCAGGTCTGCAAAGTTACCGGACGTGGCCACACTAGGCAAATCACTCGTCTTGGTATAGTTGGTTAAATTATTTACTTCTTTGGTAATGAAGCCACTATCGTTCGTAACCTCAGATGTCTTGGTGGGTACAGTAATATTGGCAGTTTTATTGGAACTAGCGTTTGCCGTAAAAGTCTGCACATTTACACCATTCTTTTGGATGGTTAATGTGGCATTGTTTACAACAGGCAATTCGTCTTTTTTGGCGAGTTGTTTCCAAGCAGTCCCATCATAAAACTTGGGTGCTTTGACACCGGACGCACTGTCATAGTAGATTTTGCCTTCCTTTCCGGTGGGTTCCGCCGCTAAATTCTGCAAGACGACGTTTTGGATTTCGTTGTTGTTTAAGTTTAAGTCAATTAATACGTTCTTTTCAGCCATGGTAATTTCTCCTAGTTAAGATATGCTTTTCCTTTGAAAGTTCCGTTAAACCGGACTATCAGTTGATTTCTATCGATGTAGGTTATGTGTCCAACCACTACCGTATTGGCACTATCTACAACGGTTACGCTCGGGTATTTATCGAGATTATGGTCAATTACCCATGTAGCCGATGCTTCGCCCTGCGTGTAAACGAATGCGAGTTTTAGTTCCTCACTCGTTTTATTGCCTGTTAGAACTACTCCGTTGATAGAGGGTTTGTTTATAAAATCCTCATAATCGTTGGTTAATAGCCGTAGCGTAATTGCTATCGGGTAATTATCAGGCATTGGCAAAACTATCTCTTGTGCTTCTTGCGTGAATACCTCTTTGGTAATCGTAAAAGGGATGGTATTTGTAACCGTTTGGTATCTACCGGAACCGTCTTCTAATCGCAACATCCCGTTTAGGTTACCCACAGGGAATTGTTTAGTTACTTCGTGTGGAATAACCACTTTGAGAGCTTTGGATGTAATATCCGCAAACTCCTGCACAAAACTACCCAACCTAAATGTGGCCTTAAATCCTGCGAGTGAGGTTGTGGTGTCCAAGTAGATAGTTAGAAAATCAGCACCATTAAAGTCGGTGTCATCACCCTTAAAAAGTTTTATTCTTTCCATGCTTCATATACTCCTTGTTTCGGGCTATACAGCACTTCCCGTTTTGTTCCAACCCCGAAGTGCACAATTTGGCCCAGTCCGCGCTTTTCCAAGATAAGCTGTCCGAATGGGTAGCCACTTCGAACAATCGCTTTTAGGGCCGATTTTGCGCCTTTCTTCGTAGGAACAAAGTCCACCGCCTCAATCTTTAGGTGCTGTGAGGTTTTACTGCCCCCAAGAGCCGTATTTAACTCCTCGCTCCGTACCGCAGAGGTAATGACCAAAGGGGACCCGATAATTGAGCGCAACGCTTCTAAATGCCATGCGAGTTGGTCCAATTTCTCTAGGTTTTCTTTGGCTAGTAACTCCACGCTAGACCGATATTCCAAGTAATTCGTCTTGGTTAACTCCGCAAAAGTGAAATGCGGCGTGATAAATGTGTTGTCCATATTATTTGCCCTCCAAAGTATCAAGTCGGCGATGCGCGGATTTCGTGCTTTCTTCTACCCGAGTCATGCGCTCTTGCAGATGGTTATACTTGTCTTGCTTGCTTTCTAACCTTGCTATGTCTTTACGGATGGCTTTGAGTTCGCCATAAAAAACGCCACAGCCGAACACAATGCCGAGAACTTTCCATATAATGTTGATGTCTAGTCCGTTCATTACTCTTCTCCACCCTGTACAGGGATTTTCTCTCGTAAATTGGCAATCAGATTTTCTATTTCCGTTATCTTATCGATAGCGTACTGATCACCCAAAAGGGCACACCGCACATTCCTGTCGGTTATCTGCGCCTCTAGTGACCGGATTTGTTCCTGCACAGTTGGCTCGGGTTTTTGCGGGGCATAACCCTGTACATACCAAGCCCCGTTATATGCTTGTTCCACATCCATTTCTGTCATGCCGAGGGATTTATAAAACTCCGTATCCGTGCCAAGACCGACATCTACGGTTTTTGTTTCTTGATTGGTAATAATTGCGTACTTTCTTGTCATACTGTTGCTCCTTTTATCGGAATAAATAGATATTGACTAACGGACTGCGCTCCACCTGTTGCCGAATATGTATCTCCAATGGCTACAGGTACAACTATAGAGTCGCCACCACCATCGTTGTCATCATAACCGCCCATCATAAACGAGCGACCACAAATCGTAAAATAACCCTGCGAGTTATAAGTCCGGATAGAGAGCAATACATAGCCATGCATATCTGCTGTGTAGGTTTGGCCCCAAGTCCTTCCAACAGCACGTGAATAGTCCGGTGCGAATGGATTGCTAGAATTTACCAATGAGACAATGTTGTCTTGTCCGGTTTGGTTGATATTACTCAAGTCCGGTTTAATAAAATGTGCTTCGCCCTGCTCTGACAGGTTGGAAAGAGCAGTATTTGCACCGACCAGTTCCAAGTTTGCGGCTATAGTTTTAATAGCATTGAGCAACTGTTCTGCATCTGCGCTATCCGGCGTAAGTCCTGCCGCATGGATAATTGCCATACAGGAAGAAACAAGCTGATTCCACTCACTAGCAGAAACTCTTGTCTGCGTGATAGGCAAATCCCGTCCGTCCATTTTGTCACTTGATAGATTCATTTCGTTCTCCTATACGGCATAAAAAACAGTTGATACGGTTTCGAAAGCATCCTGGCCTCCGGTGTCATAGCAAAGTTGAGTCCCTGCGGCCACAGGGAGAACAGAACCGTAAAACTTTGTGTTGCCATTGATATCATCTCCGGCTTGCCATATCACTCGACCACTTGTAAGAATTCGATAGCCGTTTCTATAAG
>Ga0256405_10007202_pt1 | contig 17008 bp, 19 predicted proteins | sample RumenRJG_02DNA_FD_189096 | JGI IMG/M metagenome (GOLD analysis project Ga0256405, IMG submission 189096) | Bovine rumen microbial communities from Lethbridge, Alberta, Canada - RJG_02 | ecosystem: Host-associated > Mammals > Digestive system > Stomach > Rumen | place: Canada: Alberta...
AAACTAGTGTGCACCCCAATGCAAATGAAAGAAAAATATTATTGTCCGTAAGGACATGAAAATGAATAAATTAAGATTAACCAACGTGATCGAGAACCATTTTTATTTGGATTTCAACTGGAAAGACAGATGTGCCGCTTCGTACGTGTCGCGGTGGGTTTCCGGACCGAAAACGCGGTTTTCGTGCCGCGACACAGACAGGGTGGGCAAATGGTCGGTGTCGCGGTAGGCAGGCGGCAAGCAGGCTTTCGTCGGTTGCCTTTCGCGGCGACGCTTTTCGCCAAAGTGTGCGCGGCGGACCGGCCATAGACAGCGTGGGATACGCTTTTTGCTGCGCGCACTCGCCTTAGAAAGGCCGGCGTGCGCAGCTATCTTGCGTTATACGGCATCCGGCCGGTCCTTTGTGCGCGCACTTTGGCGGGAAACACAGATCAACGGACAAAACGGCGGGAAACACAGATCAGCGGAGAAATCGGGTGACGGATACGGACGAGCAGATTATTGTTTTGACACGACGACAACGTAGAGGCGCTCTCCTTGCCGTCGCGTCATTCTTTTCGGGAAATTGCCTTAATCGCTGCCGCGACGGCACTGTCAGGCGGTCCACATCGTCGTCGTGACCAAACAACATGTGATACGGGTACGGCCGGCCGACCACGTGATTCGGGCACGGCTGGCCGCCGAAAAGTCCGTTCGGCCTTCCTGTATCCACCCGGTTTCGGCGGTGAGCCTCTTTTTCTTGAAGATAATACCCATAATTTTTACAAAAAAAACTATTCCGGCAAAGTGTGGTCTTCTTTTTCCGGAAAAGTCAGATGGAGGCTGCGGGTCGCTTCAAATAGGCGGCCGGGGTAAATTCGCCATCAATCCGGTAGATGGTCCAGTCTGTCCTCAGGAGCCTTTTTTTGATTTCGTCAAAAAGCGCGGCCTCCAGTTCTGGCCTGTCCTGTAGAAATGCGGGGGGCTGGCGCAGCACCGGTTTGAAATCAATCATGCGCCCTTCTTTATTGAGAACGGCGTTGGTCATGACCACCCAAAACCGGGTGCCCGCGAGTTCGGGGAAACGTTCGTAAGGAAAGGAAGCCTCGATCTGATCGTAGATATCTCCGGGATGGAAGAGGCTTAATTCCCCTTCATGGTAGAGATGGTTTTCATACCGGGCCGAAAGAAGTCTTCCGTTCCGGATTTCGAAGATCCATTCTTTGTCCCAGACTGTATAGAATCCAGCGGAGCATTCGATGGGTCTGGGCCGCGACTCCCAAGAAACGGCGTGGAATGTTCCTGTAAACCAGCTGGCGACAATATGTCCGTCCTGCCAATAGGGCGCAAACAGGCCTTTCAGGTAGTCTGCGTTCCGCCAAAAACGGATATACTCTTCTCCGTTTGTCGCGTAGAACATTCCGATACTGTCAAGGCAGAGCCTGTCGTCCACGATGCTCCAGCAGGAACGGAAATTCTCAAGTTCGGTCAGTGCTGCTTCCACGACAATTTTGGAGGTGATACCCTCCGTAACATACGGCTCGATTCTGCTGTGTATGTCCGGATCGACCGAATGGATAGGCCATATGTGGGCGATGCTCAGTTCCTCGCCCTTCCAGTACAAGATATCGTTTTCTGCCTTTCCGGAGAGTGGAAGAAGCAGCAATCCAAGGAATAAAATGATACGGGCCTGTCGCATATAGCAGCAGGCCCGCAAGAATCGTTCCACCCTTCCGTGTTTATTTTTTCATTTCTTCGGCAAGGATCTTTTCAAGTTGGGCGCGGTCCATCTGGCCGTCCAGGCAGAGGAAGGTCGTTTCGTCGCCGTCAACGGCCAGCATCACGAAGCTGTTCACGGTCTTTTCATCGCCGAGGCTGTACATCCGCATCTGCTCGCCGCTGTCGTTGGCTTCCATCAGCAGTTCGTATTTTCCGGCCGCCACAAATTTTTCCACGTCGGCCTGCATGTCGGCGTTGATCTTGGTATTCTGGCTGTCGATCATGTACATGCCCGACAAGGAACGGATGATGGGAGAGAGGTCCACGTCGCTGTCTTCGATTTTCAGGTCAGGGATCTTGCCGATGAGGCGGAACATGGCGGAGGAAACATAGACGGTGCTCACGTCTTTCGCACCGGAATACTTCTGGTAGATGCTTTTGCCGTTCTGGGCAAAGGCGCTTATGGTGGTCAGCAGCAGGGCTGCCAGGACAAGGATACGTTTCATGGCTATTGTTGTTTGAGGATTTTTATGGGTTTTTCGGCCAGGGCCTGCGCGTCGGAGGCGTGCTTGAGGCCGTCGCTCATTTTTTCGGATATCAGTTGAAAGGTCTTTTCGACCTGGGCGTAGGCCAGATAGGGATCGTCGAAGGTATCTTCCGGCTCGCTGCTGCCGTGCGGCAGGGCAAGGACGGCGGCCAGGGCGGCTGCGGCGGCTACGGCTGCCCAGATCAACCGGCGGCCGGTCCGGCGGGGACGCTGCGCTGTAGCGACCGTCTGTGCGGTCAAGTTTTCCCGGATGCGTTTCTCCAGGCCTTCCGGCACGGAAATTTTTTCTTCCATAGCGGCAGTTTCCAACTGCTGCCAGTCCATTTTCTCGAGTTCTTCTATCTGTTTCATTGCTTTGTCTTCAAGGTTTTACGGGCGCGTGCCAACTGCACGCGGGCAGAGGCTGGACTCATCCCGGTCTTTCGGGCAATCTCGGCATAGGAGCAGCCCTCGAAACTGCGCAGGATGAGGATCTCCCGCTGCCGCTCCGGAAGGGATTTGATTCCTTCCAGCACTTTGTCCAGGCGCTGCCGCGCGTCCAGGGTGTCGTCCTGGGGCCGGCCGGTCTCCGCCTCGGGCAATTCGGGCTGGAAACACAGCTGCCGGGCTTTGCGGATGCGGTTCAGACAGAGGTTTTTCAGCAGGCGGATGCTGTAGGCTTTGGGCGACTGGACCGCATCGAGCTGTGCCCGCGCATCCCAGAGCTTCAGGAAGACTTCCTGCACGGCATCTTCGGCCTCGGCTTCCGATTCCAGCATATAGAAGGCTACCCGGTAGAGCGTTTCCGCCAGCGGAAGATAGTCTTTATGGAAAGCCTGCTCCGTCATTTTTCGTTCAGGATGTTGGAGACTGTTTCCATCGGGATGGAGCCGAAGAGGCAGACAAGCGTACAGTCGGACGGACTGAAGAGCACGAAGTCACGGACCGCTTCCGTCCGTTCGTCGTAGAGGCCGTAGATCTGCATCCGCTCACCTCCGTCATTGGCTTCCATCAGCAGGTCCGAACCGGTCAGCAGGCGGTTGAGCCGGCGGTTGATCTTGTCGCGGAGCGCGGGCTTGCAGTCTTCGTATTCGAAGACGTAGAGGCTCTTGACGTGCCGCATCAATTTGAGGAAATCCCGGGCGTCGGGGTCGTTTTCCTTGCGGGCGGCAACGCGGATGACTCCTTTCAGGGCCGCCGTCGAGACGCGGCCCAGCCGGACCACCTCCACGCCCTCGCAGTGCCGGTATTCCGATAGGAAAGTGGATATCCTTGTTTTCGGGACCCTGCCTTCAGGCGAAGCGGCCGCCGCGGCGAGCGGCAGCAGCAGGAGAAAGTATAAAAACAGTCTTTTCATTGTCGATTGCGTTTCAGTTTTTTGTCCGGACTCGAAAATAAGACACGCAGAGGCGGGATTTGTTAACAACTTTTTTTACCTTTGGATCTCGCAACGCAGATGAACAATTTTGCTGCCATAGATTTCGAAACGGCGAACGAACAGCCCTGCAGCGTGTGCAGCGTGGGCGTGGTCGTGGTGCGCGGCGGTGAAATCGTGGATTCGTTCTACAGCCTGATTAAACCGGAGCCAGAATATTATCGCTGGTTCTGCCAGCGGGTACACGGGCTCGGACCGGCGGATACCGACCAGGCGCCGGTCTTTCCGCAGGTGTGGCGGCAGATCGCCCCGCGGATCGAGGGGCTGCCGCTGGTGGCCCACAATGCCCGTTTCGACGAAGGGTGCCTCAAGGCCGTCTTCCGGGTCTATCAGATGGATTATCCCGATTATTTCTTTTACGATACGCTGGCTGCGTCGCGGCACTGTTTCGGCCGCACCCTCGAAAACCACCAGCTCCAGACCGTCGCCGCGGCTTGCGGCTTCGATCTGAAGCGGCATCACCACGCGCTGGCCGATGCCGAGGCCTGTGCCCGCATCGCCTTGAAAATTCTTTAAAAGGTGGAGACGCATTTCGGGACTTCGTGTGTTTATAGGACAGAAACGCTAAAAAATGCAATGACAAAGGGCAAGTAAGTGTATCGGGAATTGGATGAGCAGGCGTTGGCCAGCTATTGCTCCAAGCGCGACAGACTGGCGGAGGAAGAACTGTATAGAAGATATGCAGAGAGGGTGTTTGCGCTCTGCAGGCGGTATGTGGGCGACGCGGATGAGGCGAAAGACCTGATGCTGGAAGCCCTGATCCAGGCCCTCGACAAGATCGACACTTACACATTTCGCGGGAAAGGTTCCCTGTACGGCTGGATCAGCCGGATCGCCGTCAACAAAGCGATCAACCGCATCAAGCGGCAGCGCTGGCGGATGGTTCCCCTGGATGCCCGGGTGCAGGACAACATCCCGGACCCGACCGAGGAGGAGATGGTAACGGTCCCGAAAGAGAAACTGCTGGCGTGGATTGCAGAATTGCCGGATTTGAGAAGGGCCGTCTTCAATCTCTACTGCATCGACGGCTATTCGCACCGGGAGATCGGCGAAATGCTGGGAATCAGCGAAACGGGTTCGACGAGCACCCTGGCCAAAGCCCGTAAGCAACTGAAAGAAAAGATCAGACAATACCTGAAAGAGCAAGACCGATGAGAAATTGGGAAGACATAGTCAAAGAGAAACTGGAAGAGCCCGACGGTACGCTTCCGGAAAGCGTCTTTGCCGAGTTCCAGGCCCGCCGCAGCGCCGCAGCGCCGGCTCCCGCTTCGAAGCGGTCTCCGCTTGCCTGGGTGGTGGCAACCGCTATCGCCGCCGGCTTGGCAGCAATCCTGTTCCTCCGCAAGCCTTCCGTGCCCGAAGACAGTATCCGGATTGTTCCGCAGCCTGTCCCGACCGTTGCCGTGGCCTCCGATTCCACAGCCGTTGAGGCGGAAGAACTGTTGCCGGTTCGGCCGCTCATCGCTCAGGCCCCTGTGCCGAAAGCTGCTGCACCGAAAACTGTTGCCCCGAAGGCGGAAGAACCGGAAGTGGCCGAGCCGGAAATTGTCGAGCCGGAACCCGTCCGGCCGGAAGTCGTTGAACCGGCGGAAGAGCCGACTGTCTCGGAGCCTGTCGCCGCAGAGCCGGCCGTTGCGACGGCATCTCCTTTCGTCCCGCAGGATACGCCTGCGCGGTCCGTGGATATGCATATCGCACCCGCGGCCGGAGTTGTGGCCGGAGGCGGCCTGCTTGCGGCCCTGCTGGCCCCTATCGCCGGAAAAGGAGACTTGATGCAGGCGGAAACTTCCCATTATTATAATTCGAATCCCGATAATCCGATGGAAAGCGCAATGAGTCCTTCCGATGAAGTCGACCACTTCACCCATACCTTCCCGTTCAAGGGCGGTTTGTCAGTGGGAATCCCTGTTTCGGACAGACTGCGGATAACGACCGGATTGGAATACAGCCTGTATCAGACCCGCGTCAGCTTTACCAAGTCCGGGGAAAAGAAGCAGGCGGCCCATTATCTGGGCGTTACGTTGCGTCTCGATTGGTCTTTGGCTTCCAACCGGTGGCTGGATGTCTATGTGGGTGGCGGCGCTTCCGGCGATTGGTGTGTCGGTGCGACGCATGCCGGAATAGATATCCCCCGGGACGGCTTTAGTTTCTCCCTGCTTGGCGCCGGCGGCGTCCAGTTCAATATGACCCGTCGCCTGGGTCTGTACGTGGAGCCGGAAATCAGCTGGACCTTTCCTTCGGAGAAACGCGTACTGGAAACTTATCGAAGCGCCCATCCATTCCTGTTTTCGGTTGCGACGGGTCTGAGAATCAATCTTGACAAATAAACAATCCAAATAATTGACGACTATGAAAAGATTTGCCTGGCTGTTTGCAGCGATGCTGCTTCTTGTGCCGGGATCCTGCAACGAACTGGATCCCGAAGGCGGAAACAATCCGTATACCTTCATTTCACTGACCACCAAGCAGACGGGCTATGTCCAGGCCGGTAATGCGTTTGCCTGGAAGTTCATCGACCAGGTCGATGGATACGCCCGCAAAGAAAAAGAGAAGGAATGGTTCGTCTCGCCCCTGAGCCTGCAGATCGCCCTGGGTATGCTGCTCAACGGCGCCCAGAACGAAACTGCCGCCGAAATCTGCCGGACGCTCGGCTACAATGGAGTCGAACCCGCCGAAATCAACGCCTGGTGCAAACTGATGCTGGAGCAACTGCCTAAACTCGACAAAAAGACCGACCTGGCGCTGGCCGACGCCATTTTCTACAACAAGAAACTGACGTTGAAGGGCCCCTTCCGCAACGACGTTACCTCCTGGTATGACGCCCGGCTCGAGGCCTTGGATTTCTCAAAGAAAAAAGCCTCGGCCGATGTCATCAACAAATGGTGTGACAAGCAGACGAAGGGGATGATTCCCCACGTCCTCGACGAGGTTTCTCCGACGGCCTTGGCCTATTTGGTCAACGCGCTCTATTTCAAGAGCGAGTGGGCGGAGAAGTTCCCCAAGGGGAATACCCAAAACGAAACCTTTACCGACGAGGCCGGCCAGAAGAGTCAGGTCAAGATGATGAAACTTGCCGGCAAAGAATTCAACTACGGGGAGACCGACCTGTGCCAGATCGTCAATCTGCCCTATGGCAACGGCAACTTCGCGATGACCGTCTTTCTGCCCAAGAGCGGCCATACGGTCAGCGAACTGACCGCTGAGATGGCCAAGGGGGCTTTACCGCGCTTCTTCGGTTCGGCTGAAGTCGATCTCTGGCTGCCCCGTTTCGAGACCAAGTATCACATCCAGCTCAACGGTATTCTCTGCCAGTTGGGCATGCCCACCGCATTCAATCCGGGAAAGGCCGATTTCCTGGCGATGAGCGACCAAGGTAGCTATGTTGATTTCGTGCAGCAGGACGCCATCGTCAAGGTGGATGAAGAGGGAACCGAAGCGGCCGCCGTCACGGTCATCGGGATGGAATGTGCCGCCGCCGCTCCTCCCACGAAGGCGGTTTTTCACGCCGACCACCCGTTCCTGTACCTGATTACAGAAACCAGTACCGGCGCCGTCCTCTTTGCCGGGAAATATGGCGGTCAATGAGCCGCTTGACCTGGCGGCTTATTCCCACTCGATCGTGCCTGTCGGCTTCGGCGTCAGGTCGTACAGTACCCGGTTTACGCCGGGTACTTCCGTAATGATGCGCTGCGTGATGTGGTGCAGCAGCGGGTAGGGGATTTCCTCGATGGTGGCGGTCATGGCGTCGCGGGTGTTGACGGCACGGATGATCACCGGCCAGTCCCAGCTGCGGCGGCCTTCCTTGACGCCGGTGGACTTGTAGTCCGGAACGACGGTGAAGTATTGCCAGACTTTGCCTTCCAGTCCGTTCTTGGCGAATTCTTCGCGCAGGATGGCGTCGCTCTCGCGGAGGGCTTCCAGCCGGTCGCGGGTGATGGCGCCGGTGCAGCGGACGCCCAGGCCGGGGCCCGGGAAAGGCTGGCGGTACACCATATTGTCGGGCAGGCCCAGCTGCTTGCCGACGACGCGGACCTCGTCCTTGAAGAGCAGTTTGATGGGCTCGACGAGTTCGAATTGCAGGTCTTCGGGAAGACCGCCCACATTGTGGTGGGATTTGACGGGGCCCGATTCGATGATGTCGGGATAAATGGTACCCTGGGCCAGGAAACTGATGCCGTCCAGTTTGCGCGCTTCCTCCTCGAAGACGCGGATGAACTCGGCGCCGATGATCTTCCGCTTCTGCTCGGGGTCGGCCACGCCGGCGAGCTTGTCGAGGAAGCGGTCGGTGGCATCCACATAGACGAGGTTGGCGTCCAGCTCGTCGCGGAACACGCGCACGACCTGCTCGGGTTCGCCTTTGCGCAGGAGTCCGTGATTGACATGGACGGAAATCAGTTGTTTGCCGACGGCTTTGATCAGCAGGGCCGCGACGACGGAGGAATCGACACCGCCGGAGAGCGCCAGCAGTACTTTCCTGTCGCCGATCTGCGCGCGCAGTTCCTTAATCTGTTCGTCAATGAATCGTTGGGCCAGTTCGGCTGTCGTGATCCGCTCCATGGTCGCGGGACGGACGTTACCAGTTGTCATAGTGTGCAAAGTTAAAGGGTGAATATTCGGGTTCCTTGCCACAAAGTTAGTGCAATTTGTTCCAATTCGTGCGCGTGCGTAGCGAAATATTGTTTAAATTTGTAGAATACAATTGTCGAATACCGGCGCAAACAACCAATTATCAAGTCATATCCTATGGAAAACACCCCTTATGCCTGGACTTTTACCCCGGTGGGCGGGACTGTGCGCGTGAAGATCACTTCGGGCGCAGACATCGCGCGGCTGGGTGAACTGGACCGGAAGATGTGGACAGTCCTGAGCTGTCCCACCCGCAATCTGGAATTTGACCAGAAGACCCTCGACCTGCTGGATTCCGACCACGACGGAAACATCCGGGTCGATGAAGTCATCGCTGCCGCCCAGTGGCTGACCGGGATCCTGAAAGATCCCGACACGCTGCTCTCCCACGGTACCGAGATACCCTTCTCCTACTTTAATACGGAGAATCCGGACGGTGCCAAGCTGCTCGCCTCGGCCAAGCAGATTCTCCAGAACCTCAAACTGGAGAAAGACAGCATCTCGCTGGAAGATACGGCGGACAATGTGAAGATATTCGCCGATACGAAGTTCAACGGCGACGGGATCATCACGCCCGCCAGCGCGGACGACGAAGCGCTCGCCGCCCTGGTGACCACCATCAGCGAAACCATCGGCAAGGCCATGGACCGAAGCGGCAAGGACGGCGTGACGGCCGACCACATCGAAGCCTTCTACACCTCGCTGGCCGAGTATGCCGCCTGGCAGGATGCCGGCGTAGCGGACGTCTTCCCCTTCGGCGACAAGACCGCCGACGCCCGTGCCGCCGTCGAAGCGCTCAAAGACAAGGTGGCCGACTATTTCATGCGCTGCAAGCTCATCGGATTCGATCCCGACGCCGCCAAGGCCGTGGGCATTTCCGTCGAGAAGATCGGCGCCATCGAAGGCAACCTCGCGCTGGCTTCCGATGCCATCGGCGAGGAGCCGCTGGCCAAACCTTCGTCCGACGGGGTGCTTCCGCTGGATGCCGTGAACCCCGCCTGGAAGGCGGCCGTCGAGACGATGCGCGGCCTCGTGCTCGAAGCCGGCAAGAATACGCTGACGGAAGCGGAGTGGGCCGAAATCCTCGGCAAGTTCGCTCCGTTCACGGCCTGGATGGATGCCAAGAAAGGCGCCCAGGTCGAAGGTCTGGGCATCGACAAGGTCCGGGAACTCCTGAAGGCAGACCAGAAACCCGCGCTGCTCGCACTGGTCGAGGCCGACAAGGCGCTCGAAGAGGAGGCCCTTTCCATCGAGGCCGTCGATAAACTCCTGCGCCTGTACCACAATTTCTACGACTTCCTGAACAACTATGTCGTCCTGGCTGATTTCTATGACCCCGCCGCCAAGGCCATATTCCAGGCGGGTCGCCTGTATATCGACCAGCGTTCCACGGATCTGTGCATCCGGGTGGACGGCCCCAGCCCCGAGATCTCATCCCTCAGCGGGATGTATATCCTCTACTGTGCCTGCAAGAGCGAGACGCTCGGCAAGACGATGAACATCGCAGCGGTCTTGACCGACGGCGATGTGGACGGACTCCGTCCGGGCAAGAATGCCGTGTTCTATGACCGCGAGGGTCACGACTGGAGTGCGGTGGTAACCAGCATCGTTGAGAATCCGATCTCCCTGCGGCAGGCTTTCTGGGCTCCCTACAAGAAGGCCGCCCGCTGGATCTCCGAGAAGATCGGCAAATCGGCCGAAGCCAAGGCGAGCAAGGGCGAAGGCACCTTGAGCGCCATCACGGAGAGCGCTACCACCACGCCCGCGGCCGGTGCACAGGCGGCGACCAAGGCCGCACCGTTCGATGTGGGCAAGATCGCCGGCATCACCATCGCGATCGCGGCGGTGATGGGTGTTGTGACAGCCATTGTCGCCACCCTCAAATCCCTGACCTGGTGGCAGTGGATCATCCTGATCGTCGGCCTGATGCTGGTCATCTCGCTGCCTTCCGTGTTCATTGCCTGGCGCAAGCTGCGCAGGCGCGACCTCGGTCCGGTGCTCAATGCCAACGGGTGGGCCATCAATGCCAAGTCGCTCGTGAGCGTCAAGTTCGGCAAGGGACTTACCCAGCTTGCCATATTCCCGAAACTCACGGCCGTGGATCCCGCCGCCCGTCGCAAGGCGTTCTGGCGCAAGTTCTGCTGCTGGTTCTTCGGCATCCTGATCGTCGCCGGCCTTGCCCTGTACTTCACCGACAATCTCAAATGCATCGGCCTGCCTTTCCACAAGGAAAAGCCCGCTGAAGAAGTCGTCGCTGAAGAAGTGGCTGCAGAGGCGGTACCTGCCGGAGAAACCGCTCCCGCCGAAGGGGCAGATCAGCAGGAACCGTCCGGTTCATCCGCGCAGGAATGACCTTCCTGCTCGGTCTCGAGGGTCGCGTGCCCGATTCCGTGTTCGCGGAGCGTGTGCTTGACCTGATGAACGACCGTTTCGGCATCGGCCTGTCCTGAGACGACCAGGTGGGCGGTTAGGGCCGTCTCCGTCGTACTGATGGGCCAGATATGAAGATGATGGATGCTGCGCACTCCGGGCGTGGCCTCCATCATCTGTTTTATGTCATCGGGGTCGATATGCTCAGGCACCGCGTCCATGCTCATCCGGACGCTTTCGGAGAGCAGATGCCAGGTGCTGACCAGGATGACGGCCGCGATGACGATACCGATGACCGGGTCGATGGCCGACCAGCCTGTCAGTGCGATGACAATGCCCGAAATGACAACGCCCACCGAGACGAGCGTGTCGGCCGCCATGTGGAGGAAGGCGCCGCGGGTGTTGATGTCGTTCTTCCGGTGTTTCATCAGCAGGAAGGCCGTCAGGCCGTTGACTACGATTCCGACGCCGGCTGTCCAGGCGATCGCCCCGCCGTCGATGGCTGCCGGATGGCGCAGCTTGTGGATGCTCTCCAGCAGGATCGCCCCGACGGCTACCAGCAGGATGACCGCATTGAGCAGGGAAATCAGGATGGATCCTTTCCGGTATCCGTAGGTGAATGTCCTGGTGCTGTGGGAAGCGGCCAGCCGGAAGGCGATCAGGGCGAGGATCAGGGAAAAGACGTCGCTCAGGTTGTGGCCGGCATCGGACAGCAGGCCCAGCGAGCCTTTCCAGAGACCGATCCCGGTTTCAACCAGGACGAAAGCCAGGTTCAGTGCGATGGATATCCAGTAGATGCCCCGCAGGGATGCCACCTCGGCCACATTTCCGTGGTCGTGGTGATGATGTCCGTGATGATGTTCGTGTTCCATAACGGGCACAAAGGTAGGAGAAACAAACGGGAAAAACCATCCCTATTTGTTGGGAGTCCGAAGGCCGGCAGCTGTTTTATCGAACCCAGACGTGCTCGATTTCGCCGACATAAGCGACGTGGACGCCCAGTTTCGTGCGCTCATAAAACGCTGCGGGTACGTCTCCGAATCCCTCCTTGGCGAAGGGTGCGCCGTAAATCTTGCGGGCTTCGATCACCATCGTCGCCTCCTTGAAAGACGGCTGGCCGCTTTCCAGGAATTCCAGCGTGAGCCCGGATTCCTTGATCTTGTCGGAATCGCGGCCGGAATGGCTTCCCAGATAGCTGAGCGCCCTGCGGCAATCCTCCGGGAAGAATGCGACCGTGAAGCGGTCGTTGCGCTCCATGAATTCGTAGGTATAACGGTTGGTCGAAACATAGACCGTCACGACGGGCTTGTTCCAAAGTTCCCCGAGAGAACCCCAGGAAATGGTCATCGTGTTGAGGTCCCCTTTGGTGCCCGCCGTCAGCAGGGCCCAGTCCTCGTCAAAGAGGCTGATGGGGTTCCGGGCGATTTCGCTTGCTTGGATTTCGTGCATGGTGGCTTGGTTTTCAGTGGTTTTGTCTTTCTGAGTGCCGCAGGCGGAGAGCAGCGTGGCGGCTAAGAGGCAGAAGGTCAGGAATCGGTTCATGGGTCAGTGGATTCGGGACAGGAATGCTTTGTCGGGGATTCGGCTGGCAGTGACGGCGTCGGCGATGGCCTTTTCCAGCACGATGGCGGCCAGGATGCCGACCGTGTTGACGTCGGTGCGGACTTTCCGGCTTCCGGTGGAGACGGCATAGACCGTATCTCCGTCGGCCATCGTGAAGACGGGACGGATGCTGCGGGCCATGCCGGCCGAGGCGATGGCGGCAACCTTTTTCAAGGACGCGGTGTCGAAATCTCCGTTCGTGAAGATGGCCGCCAGGGTCGTGTTTTTCGCACCGGTGATCAGGTCGGACGCCTGGATCCGCAGGACTTCTTCCTCTGCGCTGGCGAAGGTGCGGCGGTCGGGTGTCGTCATCCCGGCGATTTTCCGGCCTTCCGCGAAAATGTCGCCCAGGGCGTTGACCACCACGGAGACGCCGACGGTCAGTTCGCCCAGGCGGGCGGCGGCGTAGCCGATGCCGCTTTTCTGGGAGCGGGCCATTCCGGCTGCCTTGCCGACCGTTGCACCGGTGCCGGCACCGACATTGCCGCTGAGCGGATGATGGCCCCGCATCGCGTCTTCGCAGGCCCGCATCCCCATCTCGCGGTCGGGCCTGACCGTGCCGTCGCCGTAGGAGAGGTCGAAGATGTCGCTCTGGCAGACGATCGGGACCAGCCCGAAGCCGGTGTCATAGCCGTAACCGGCCTGCTCCAGGCACTGCATCACGCCGTCCGCCGCGGCGAGCCCATGGGCGGAACCGCCGGAAAAGACAAGGGCGTTGAGCGGCTGGGTATTCCGCTCCGGATCCAGCAGCGGAAGTTCGCGCGAGGCAGGTCCGCCGCCCAGGACGACGGCCGAAGCCATGGCCGGCTTTGGAAAGAAGAAGACGGTCACGCCCGTGGCCGCCGAATCGTCCTGCGCATTGCCTGCCTGAACGCCATCCAGCCGGGCAAAGTCAAAATATCGAATCTCGTCCATACGCTTTACCTTTGTGTGACAAATATACGAAGAAAGAATTAATATTGCGCCATGCGGCATGCACCTGCCGCTGCCAGACTCCGCGGTGTTTTCCGCCGGCGTTCCTCCGCCGCCGGTCTCCGCGGCTGCGCCTTTCCCATCCTCATTTCGTGCCGTTTTTGAGGATGGAACGCCATTTTTCGCCTCTCCATCCTCAATTTGCGCCGTTTTTGAGGATGGAACGCCGCCGTCTTGCGTCCTGCCCGGCTCTGCCCGCTCCCGCCGGCTTTTCACGGACTGTTGGCGCTTGTTTGATGTTCCCCGCAGGAACCGTGATGACATTTGTCGAATTCTTCAGATTCACTATTTACTTCCCCATGCAAAATATTTAACTGATTTATAATCAATATATTACCTAAGTCGCGGTAGAAATGTGGTACACATAGTTCGTAAATAACTTCTATGTAGCCGTGCAAATCCACATAACAGAAATACCTCAGTGTCTAACGAGGTAGTTTAACTGAACATCTGAATGGAGGAGTATCGATATCGTAGATTCCATTGAAGTCAGATCCTAGCGGATCCCATCTGAATACCTTGATTTCATTGTCGGGAAATAACTGATATCCATTTGAAGTGAATCCGGTATGGCGGAACACAACCATAGTGTTGTCAGTAAAGAGACCCGAATAAGTTTTTATACTTTCGCATCGAGACTTTTTCAGTAATTCTATAACGTGTTTATATTGCTCCTTTGACACTTCCTGGGGAATTGAGTCTGACGGAAAGGAGATGGATACAGAATCGGTGAGACTCTCGGCGTATTGAATCAATTCACGCAAGTCGTTTTCGTGTTTCTGATAATGCTTGTACATCGTTTTGTCAGAAGCCGAGTTCCATGGAACATACATTCCAATAGTGAAAACAACTGGGATTAATACAAGAAAGACTGCCAATCCCTTCACCCCTTTCTCTTTCCTGTGGCGGATGAGATAGATTAGGGCAATGACATCCGCAATCAGCAAGGGCAAGCCAAGGAAAGCCGTGCCCATCCAAATTATCGTGAATGACAGGTTGCTCGGAAGCCACAGGCAAAATGCCAACGCCAAAGTCAACGAAAGTGCTATGTATGAAAACGTCTTCATCCTTATTCATGGATTTTCATCTGATCGGCCAACAGCAGGAAGTAATCATTGGTCCAGATATCCAATTCGCCAGGATTATTCAGGAAGGGGAGAACATCTTCCTTGACTCGGTTGATGTCTGTGCCGGATAAACGCTCGCGGAGCGTGGTTTTGAATTCTTCCAAAGTTATTTCCTGACCGTTGAACTGGCGAATCCGTTCTTGAAGGTGATTCCAGTCCAGCGGAATGCCATTCCGGACATACCACTCGAAATCATACCAGTCACGTCCCTTGATCCGGTTCTTCCAAACACGGAAAGCCAAAGCGTGCATCTTGCCTGCGAATAGGTCCGGAAGCGTGACACAACGGGTCATGAAGGACTTCGGCTGCAAGAGGAGTCTTTGCTCGGTAGTGAACTTCAACGGGGGAATCGTATCCACCTCAATCTTTACTCGAATGGATTTCTCGGTCTGAAAGGAGAGGTCATAAACGTCAGTATTGTCTTTTAGAAACGCCGATTCCACCTTCCCGAATATCTTCTTCTCCTTCTTGTTAATCTCAACCTTCCGGCCTACCAGGGCGAACTGGTCGATGATAGGCTGAAAGTAATGCTCAAAGTAGAATGAGTTATCTTCTTTGAGCAGTGTGAAATCCATATCTTCACTGAATCTGTTCAGTCCGTGAAAGATACGAAGGCAGGTGCCCCCGTAAAAAGCCGCCTTGTCAAAGAAACCACCATCAGCAAGTCCCGCCAGGACAATCTGCTGGCTCACTTCATAAACGGCATTTCTTCTCGCCGTATCCGTGCTCTGGTCGTAGGCCGAGAGCATCTTTTCATAGAGTTCGTTCATTGTCCTAACAGCTTCATGATGGTTTCAATTGACTGCGTCTTTCTTCCCATGGCGGCACATTGACGGAGTATTTCGACATCGAACTGCCGGAACGCGTCCATATCCAACCGCAGATCTTCTTCCAAATAGGTTTGCGCCTCCTTCTTGTAACGGAGATTCACACCAGGTGTGGTGCAAATCAAATCGCACAAGGCCTTTTCGGGACAAGCAATGATGAATGATCCCTCATTCAAGTCCTCATGGCGTAATCCGATAGAAAACCAGTTTCTGTCCACGCCAATATAGTCGAATCTCCCCAGGCTGTTCTCAAACCTGCGGGAGTGCTTGATCGACATGCTTAGTATCAAAATAACCTGCTCCGGTATCAGGCCATACCACCGAAGGGCAGTCTGCATGGAAACATAAGAAGGGGAGTACAAATGGTTAGCGACAAGTCCCATGCTGATTCTCTTGCCGCTCCATTCCGGATTTACAACGTACAAACCACGCTTTAGACGTATGATCTTTCCGCTTTGTTCCAGTGCAGAAACCTTCTGATTAGCACCGGATACATCAGGATAGAGCGATGCTATTGTCGCAGAGGTAACTGGAACACTGCCCAATATGTCCAAAACATCCTTCATGCCGCAAAGATAGTAAATATTTGAACAAGTAATCAAAAATTACTTGATTTTCTGTACCAAATTCTACTTTCCGAACTCTGGAAATTGAATGAAAAACTTCAGAAAAGTCCTCAGAAATGTTTCAGAGGCCGATTATGAGCGATTTTATAAAATTCCGAAATACGGCGAAGTTCGGGGGAAATTAAGCCTCTCGAAGCAAAATATTGTCGATTTTAAAAAAGTCTAAATTAGATTTCTTGTAAGCATCTTTATATCAGCGATTTAAGAATTACAGAGTGAATGTGATTATTCAGCATATCGTTTTTCTTGTGTCTGAGATATGTTTTTCTTATACCCGAAAACCGCATCACTTGGCCAAACGAATCTGAAATCCTCCTATATTTGTATTCGACAAATCGGGATTTACCATCATGAGCAAGATATCCAACAGACCCGATCCGAACGCTGCATTCCCGAATCCCAAGCTTCCGCGCTTGTGCTTCATCAAGAATGTGGTGAAGAATCCTCGTATCATCATCGGAGACTACACCTACTATGACGATGTGGACGGTGCTGATCAGTTCGAGAAGCATGTGTCGCACTTCTACGATTTCATCGGTGATAGACTGATTATCGGGAAGTTCTGCGCCATTGCCAAAGGCATTGAGTTCGTGATGAACGGCGCCAACCATAGGATGGATGGCGTGACTACGTATCCGTTTTACATCATGGGTGGCGACTGGGGCAGCGCCATCGCACCGGTGAAGGACGAACTTCCTTTGAAGGGTGATACTGTTGTCGGCAATGACGTATGGATTGGCCAGAACGTGACCGTGATGCCAGGTGTGCATATCGGTGACGGAGCCATCATTGGCGCCAATTCAGTCGTGGCCTCTGATATTCCTCCGTATGCCGTTGCTGCCGGAAATCCCTGCCGGGTAATCCGGAAACGCTTTGATGACGAGTTCATTGCCTACCTTCTGGAACTGAAGTGGTGGGATTGGGACATCGAGAAGATCGAGGCCAACTTTGAGGCGCTGTCCAGCGGTGATTTGACGCTTATCAAGAAGATCGTGGTGTAGCATATGGTTATTCTGATTACAGGTGCATCCCACACGGGAAAGACGCTTCTGGCACAGCGGATGCTTGAGATGTACAAGTATCCGGCCTTTTCCATAGACCATCTGAAAATGGGCCTGATCCGTAGCGGAAACACCGCTCTCACACCGCTGGATGATGAGGCTCTCACGGATTACCTTTGGCCCATTGTGCGCGAAATC
>Ga0256405_10007203_pt1 | contig 17008 bp, 13 predicted proteins | sample RumenRJG_02DNA_FD_189096 | JGI IMG/M metagenome (GOLD analysis project Ga0256405, IMG submission 189096) | Bovine rumen microbial communities from Lethbridge, Alberta, Canada - RJG_02 | ecosystem: Host-associated > Mammals > Digestive system > Stomach > Rumen | place: Canada: Alberta...
CGAAGCTTGTTCGCGCTGTCCCATATTCGGTCTTCAATAGACTTTTCCTTTATTACTTTTCCTTTCTTTGCCATGCTTGTACCGTTTTAGGTAATTGACCGCAAAGTTACGAAAAAAGTCTGTAACGAATGACAAATTTTCGAAGATTAACGCAGAACTATCGTAAAATAAAGGCAATACGAGGAAAAACAAGGGATTGAGGCATGGGGGAATAAGGCAACTTGATGCGGATTGGTGCAAGAGTTAGGTCTCTAAATCGGACTCGGCCCTGCCGCCTGCCAAAGCAAGAACCCGTTTGAGCCATCTCTGACAGTTAAACTTTTCTAATTCCGAGGGTACGAAAAAGGCAGAATGACGCAATTCAAACTGACTAGTTTTCGACTCAACGATATGCTCCAGAGCCACAGAATAATCCCGAATCGTCTGTTCCTATTCCCACCCTGGGCTTATTTGATACCAACAATCCCGTCTATGATCCAGCCGAAGAAGAGTTTAGAAGGCGGATGCTAAAGAAGAAAAAGAAGCGAGGACTGAGATTATAATGATAACTGTTTCTCGTTCAAATAATGAAGATGGGGTCTGTCCGATTGGTTGTAGGCTCCCTTTACTAACAATTGAAGCCCGGTTCTGTATCCTCTCCCAGTTCAAAGACATTCTCGTCAATCTTCACTGTTTCAATTTGTTCTTTAGTAGCCATATTCCTACTCATTTTGAGCAAAAGTGGACATTATATCCGAATTTTCCCCAAAAATGGCTTTCACCGCTCGGCCTTTGGACGCTTTTCCAGGAAAAGAAGGCTTGTGGAAGTAACTTTTTCAGTTTATCTTGCATCACATTAGAAAAATATTCGTATCTTTGTGGTCAAAAATAGACAATACGAAATAGGGACACCTAAAACGTTAAGTTATGGCGAAATGGGATAAGATAAAAATACAACGAGAGAATGGCGAGACTGTTGATGCTCAGGCTCCAATCATTGTCTCTGCAAGCAGGAGTACGGATATTCCAGCCTTCTATGCAGATTGGTTCTTCCATCGACTGAAGGTAGGCTATTCTGCATGGACAAATCCTTTTAATGGGTTGAAGAGCTATGTGACGTATCAGAATACTCGCTTTATCGTGTTTTGGTCAAAGAATCCTCTTCCCTTGCTCAATCATCTTGACTATCTCGAAGAAAGGAATATAGGTTGTTATATCCAATATACGCTGAATGACTACGAAAAGGAAAAACTGGAACAAGGTGTGCCTGCTCTTCAGCAGCGTATAGATACTTTTAAGCGACTTGTTGACAAATTAGGAAAAGGTCGTGTCATATGGCGCTTTGACCCGCTGATACTAACAGACGACATTTCCATTGAATCCTTGTTGGCGAAGATTGAGCATATAGGAAATCAATTGCAGGGATACACAGAGAAACTTATTTTCAGCTATGCAGACATTCTGAGTTATCGAAAGGTGAAAGCCAATCTCGAAAAGAGTAATATTCCCTATCAAGAATGGACGGAGGCGCAGATGCTTGACTTTGCTAAGAAACTATCTGCACTCAATAGAAGATGGGGATACACGTTGGCCACTTGTGGAGAGAAAGTAGATTTACAGCAGTTTGGTATTGAACACAACCACTGTGTTGACGATGCGCTCATCATCCGTTTTGCATACGAAGACAAGGCTTTGATGGACTTTCTTAAAGTCAAAATATTCCCAATCCCTATCCCTAACCTATTTGGAGAATCAGAGTCCCTACCAGATGATGCTATCATTCTTCCAAACAACACATATGCCACTCACGGTGATAATCGAGACAAAGGTCAACGCCTCTTTTGTGGTTGCATCGTCAGCAAGGATATTGGGGAATACAATACTTGCCCTCATTTGTGTGAGTATTGCTATGCGAATGCAACGAAACAATTGGCACTACAAAACTGGGGATGCCATAAGGCGAACCCAAAAGGAGAAACAATAACAGGAAAATAACTCTATAAGTGTATGGGCTATATAAACGATATTCAAAGGATAAACAACCTATCTATCAGTGACATCATAAGAGTTTCATTGAGTTATGTCCCTGTATCCTTCAAATCCTGTCCGTGGTTATATAGAGACAGTAAAGGTCGAACGTTGGGACACGGAACTGCTGTGTTGGAAACTGAAGAACAGTGTTGTGCATATATGGCTGCCTATGGACCTATGCACCGCCATAAGCTACAGCGAGCCTTGGACGAGAATGAATTTCCTTATAGATCTTTGAGTAATGGAGTTGAGATATATGACTGGGGATGTGGACAGGGTATTGGTACTGTTGCTGTAATAGAACGGCTTCGGCAACAGGGCACTTTATCAAAACTAAAGAAAATTACTCTGGAGGAGCCATCGAACGTGGCAAGACAGCGTGCTGTGCTGCATGTGAAACAGGCATTAGGGAATCATTCAGCAGAAATAATCGATTTACCCTACTATTTGCCTTCGGATAATGGGGACAACAGCAATTCTATCACTGAAATTGATGTTCACGAGCCATGTGCCATACATATATTCTCGAATATCCTGGATATTGAAGCGGTCAGTCTAAAGGGTGTTTCAAAGATGATTACCTCTTCTGGATCTCAACATATAGCCCTCTGTATAGGTCCGGCAAATCTAAATGAAAGCAGAATCAACACCTTCAGCTATTACTTTAAGAAGGAAGGCCTTCGCGTATTTACCGAGTTTCGGGATGTAAACTTTGGTCGTCATCCTAACGGAAAGGCGTATGGTTGCCTGATAAAGAGCTTCACATATAGTCTTGCACATAACAAGGACATCCTCCACAAGTACAGTTACTTTGCTCCTGTCCAGCTGTTCGCTTCATATTCAGATTCAGGGCTACAAGGGCCCTTATTGCAAAGTGCATTTGAGGTTCTTGCTCCGTTTGACATGACGGCACACAAGAATCTCTGTCCTGTCTATGCCCTTGTCAGCAACCTTATCTCACGAGGCCGTCCAACAATAGCAAGCCAGAAGGTATTGGACGCTATCAGTTCTAAAGACAAGGTAAAGAGTCTCAATGCAGTAGCACGTATTCAAAAGACCTTCGTAGAAGCAATCATATCAGATCGCTTGGATTTGAAGAAGGATGCCTGGGAGATTCTCATCATTGAAGATGACACATCGGTGGCAAAGCTTGCCCTTAACGATTTTGCTGAGTTATATCACCATGTCGTTGCTATGACACAGGATTACAGTGGAATGACTCTGCCAACCATCAACGTTCATAGCAAAAAGGAGACAAAGACAGAGGTAACTTATGATGCCATCATTGATGTCTCTATAGACCAGATTTGTAATCCAGAAGAGGTTGTGTTCTCGAAATATAAAGCTAACAACGACTGCTACTTCATTGTCCGCTCATCGAAGACTGTCTATGCAGAGAGGTTCCTTTATACAACAGAAAGAATTAAGTATAAGCCTCTTGTTGAGAGAGACGCGCAGGGCAATTACCACAATATCGAAGAAATTAGCAATCATCTGAGATATTTCCTTAACCTAATATTCAGAAAGGAAGACTTCAGACCTGGCCAACTCCCTATTCTTAGCCGTGCTTTGCAGCTGAAGAGTGTCATTGGGCTGTTGCCAACGGGTGGTGGTAAATCTCTTACTTATCAATTGGCTGCAATGCTGCAGCCAGGAGTTACCTTGGTTGTTGATCCATTAAGAGGCCTGATGAAAGACCAATATGATGGGTTGCTTAAAACTGGTATTGACTGTATTTCGTACATCAACAGCGACATAACCAAAGACAGAGAAGAAAGAGAACGTAGGGAAAATGCACTTACAGGATCTCAAATACAAATCATGTTTTTGTCTCCAGAGCGACTGAGCATACATAGATTTAGGGAAGTTCTGCGTTCAATGCGCGAATCAGACGTATTCTTTGCTTATGGTGTTATCGATGAAGTTCATTGCGTCTCTGAGTGGGGCCATGACTTCAGACTTGCCTACCTGCATCTGGGAAGGAATCTTTTCAATTATGTTCTGCCCAAAGAAGTCGAAGGCGAAGATAATCACATATCTTTGTTTGGGCTGACGGCAACTGCATCGTTTGACGTTCTCGCTGATGTAGAAAGAGAGCTGTCGGGAAGTAATTCATATTCATTGGAAGACGATGCCACTGTCAGATATGAAAACACAAATCGTTTGGAGTTACAGTATTATGTATATCCTGTAGATGCTTCGTCCGCTTCAAGGGCCTGGGACGTAGGAGATATTAAAGAAGATGCTCTTCTTGATGCTATCAACGATGCAACTGGAAAACTGGAAGAAATCCAAGATGATGCCAACGTCAGCGTAATAAAGAAGCGATTCCTCGAAAGGGAGAACATAAATGATTCTAACAAGAAGGAAGAAATCAATGAAACCGACCTAAATACAGACGTAGATGAAGATTGGTATTCAGCAAGAGAAACGAATACAGCAGGTATAGTATTCTGCCTACGAGCTTCTGAAAGATCAAACCTGAGCGTACCCACGGTTGCAAACTCTCTGAAGAATCATCATATTAATCGCTTTTCTACGTATAAAGGTGGTGATGATACTTCTTGCCAGGATGAGTTCCTGTCTGGAAGAACCAATCTGATGGTAGCTACGAAAGCGTTTGGTATGGGTATTGACAAAACAAATGTGCGTTTAACGGTTCACTTGAACTATCCAGGTTCTTTGGAATCATTTGTTCAGGAGGCTGGACGTGCTGGACGTGACAAGAAGATGTCTTTAGCAACTATCATGTATGCTTCAAAGACATTCCCCGTCAAGAATGCCAGAACGAACCAATGGAGTCATTTTTCTGCTGATTACACAAACAACAAATTCTTCTATGATAGCAATTTCCTTGGCGAGGAATTTGAAATTTATGTTATACAGTTACTCATGAATGGTTTACATGTCCGGATTAGTAATGAGGAAATTGCAGGAATAGGAAATCCAATATTTGGAAATAGTAAAGGTATCCTTCAATTTATTAAAAGGTACCCAAAAGGAACTATCTTAACTTATTACGTATCATACGAAGAAAACGAACAGGTTCTCGACGAATACAATGTGTATCTGAGAAGCAGAAGCATGCCATTGTTCAAAACAAGAAAAGCAGAGAATGTCAAAGTAGATGGAAGGTTTAGTTATATAAGGAGCTATGGATCCGCAGACTATAAGGATGCAATACAAAAGGCAATCTACCGCATGTGCATTATTGGTCTAATAGATGATTTCACAGAGGATTATTATAAGAGGACTTTCCGTATTACGACTGTATGCCAAGATGAGTCGCATTATTATGATTATCTCCGCCAGTATTATCGGAAGTACTATTCCGAAGACAGGGTGGACATCATGATTAATGAAGTTAAGCAGATAGCCACTACTGAAGGGGTTATTATGGCATGCTTAAAGCACCTTACATCTTTCATATATAGGAGCATTGCTGACAAGAGGGCCAGAGGCATATTGGATATGGAGCAGTTCTGCAATATGGCCATTAACTCAGGTAAAGATTGGAAAGAGACTAATGAGGACCTAAAGGACTTCATCTATTATTATTTCAACTCGAAATATGCAAGAGAAGGCTTTGTCACATACGACTCGAGCATAAGTCAGGAGATACCATTCTCACTGAAAGACGATACCAATTATGATATTCATAGCGAGAGTGAAATATTTGATTTTTGCTTGGTGAAAAAGTACATGAGAGTGGTTGACCCGGACATTGTCAACAATGATTCTCAAAAAGACAATATCAAGCATTTGCAAGGTGCTGTGCGTCTGATTAGAAGGGCTGTAGCAGAAATGAACCCTGTATTGAACCTGCTAAACATTTTCTGTATTCTCTTCCTCGGACAACAGGAGAACGAAATGCTTGAAGAAGAACTGTACGACGACTACAAAGCCGTTATGAAATTATATTCTTCACAGGGGAAACTTGAACTTCTAAACGAATATACTCAATTACTCATAGACCACACTGCCCTTCTTCCAGAAAGCAGAGGGTATATTGAAAAAATCCAGCTTGCAGTTCAACTTGAAATGCACGCTGAAAAGTTAAATAGAATAACTCAAAAATACATTGAATCATGATAGACGAGAAAATCAACAAGACTCTTAAAGAGTTAGAGCAAGGTCTTCAGGATGTAGAATCTGCTCGTAAACAAGTAGAAAGGACGGTAAGTTCTTTTAGTAACCTAAATGCAACGACATTGGAGTATGTCAGCAAACTAGGGACTATTACAACAAAAATCCAAGAGTTGGTGGGCTATGTAGGAAAAGACTACGCCCAAAAAGTGAAAGACTTTGAAAAGGACAGAGAGGCCGTCATAAAATCGTCTAATGCTGCCACAGAAAAGCTATCCAATGCGACAGAAGAGTTTAAGGACTCGCTATTTGAGATTCAGACAAAACTGAAATATAGCCTGATCGTCAATGCTGTTTCACTGGTTGTAATAGGTACTATAGTGCTTTTGTTACTGAAATAATAATATGGTCGCAAAAGTATTTCTTGCAGAGAATCAAGGGGGACAGATACTTGATTTCTTGCTATACGAACACAAGTAAAGAGGTTGTACTAAAGAATAAGGACAAGCATAATGATGAGAGTGAAAGTATAATTGGTTAAAGAGTTGTTTATATGAAACCGAAAGTCAAAATGAATGAAACCATTCAGTTGAAAGCGCAAAAGCGCTATGAGAATCCTATATATAAGAAACTCAAAAAATATGAGCATTATGTCACACAAGATTATGTGGACAATAATTTTGGCTATGATTCAGTGGTTAGTATCAAGACCAATGGCAAGTTTTTCGATTCCGAACACAAGCGGATTAGTATTATTGTAGATATATTAGCAAAGCATTGTGGTGTATCAGCTCAATATGTTAGTGTTGGGGATGAAACTGTACTTGGAGTTGCCACTGATGTTGAGATCCATGAATTCTATCCTGTCACATCGCTAAATGTACCAAACAAAAAACAACGGGAACTTTGCAACTTTCTTGAAAAGGAAGAATGTAAAAACCTTAGTTACGGATGCTTGCTCATAGAACGATTTGCAAAATTAATAGATGCAAGAGCTTCTGTGAAAGTCATGGTTTACGACGAGGAATATTTACATGGAAGATTTGCTGTTGACATAATTGACTTTGATTCAAAGATAAAACCAGTCATCGAACTAAAAAAGGCCGCAGACAGCATACCCATGAAGATTGAAAAAAAAGTCGATGATTTCGTTGACATTATCTTTACACATGGAAGTATAAAAAGAAACAATACTGATGCTTTGAAATTGAAACAGGAGATTCTTGCACATGGGTTTAATCTGATTTGGCATTTCCCTGGTGAGGAAAACTCAACTCAGTCTACTAAGAGGAAGAATTTCTATGACATAGAAGGTCAACCAAAGCAAACTCTCAAGTTGGGGGAGTATGGTGAAATAACCCTGAAGGAAAGAAATAATGAAATTGGGGAAGGTAATGAATTCCCTTTTATGATGAAAGGAGAGAATGCTTTGTCTGAAATGGGAAGGGTCTATCACAACTGGCTTTCTGCTCATGCTGAAGGATACATTGAGGCCCCCCCCTTTGATTTGCTAAGCCAACTCAACAAATTAAGTATTGATGACTCCCAACTATATTCAATGGCAGCGACAAAGCCTTATCATATTGGAACTATCTCTCCCAAAATGATTGGCATGGGAGACCATACGGGATTTATGCTCTATTGGGAAAATGAAATAGACGAGGAAGCATTACTCCGATATATTCGACTGGAGATGTCAGAACAAGGAGTATGGCAATTATATTTGCTGAAGACGACACCCTGTGTAATGCCTGCCTATTGGCATGGAGAATACATGAAGCGAAAGTTCATCTTTGAGAAATATGACTTATATGCTATCGAGGCCTTGAATGATTATGACTTGACAGACTTGATTGCATGCCCTGTTGTATGGCCATCGGTATCCCTTGAGCATCTGGCAAAGGATTCTGTAGTAGCCCATGTGTTCTGTTGTTACTGGAATGACTGGAAGGGACTGATACGGGAACATATAAAGATAACACTACAGAATGGATGTGTTGAGAAATATGAGATTATGGAGGATTTAGTCATCTATAAGTATCACTGTGGTATATTCCTATAAAGTGGAAAAAACGATAATTTGAACGGGATAAAAACGTTATAGAAATAAAGAACGACGGAAGATGACAAAAGAAGACATACTGAAGCTAAGAAACACAGCAGAACAAACGCGAGTGCAGTTCAAGGAGCGTGTGACTCGCGACAACAAGTATGACGTGAGTTGCGAGATGGTGGCACAGAGCAATTCTCGTGGCGGAATGATTGTGGTGGGTATTGATGACAAGACAGGGCGCATCAATCCGCTTTCGTTTGTAGAGGTGCAAGAGACGACGAACTTGTTGGGGAGTTTGGCGTCAGAAGGTGTCGTACCGCAGATTCTGCTCGACATCGAGAATGTTCAGATGGAGGGTGGTGTTATCGTGGTGGCTACCGTCAAACAGGGCAGGAACAAGCCTTATCGTGACAGCAAGGGAATTGTATGGGTAAAGCAGGGTGCCGACAAGCGCAAGGTGTTTGACAACGCTGAACTGATAGCCATGCTGATGGAGAACGGACAGATGCATCCTGACAGCATGCCTGTGAATGGCACCAGTATCAAGGATTTGGATGAGAATACCTTGCGTGACTATCTGCTCAACAGGTTCCGTAGTGATTTCGAGCGGCAGCAGTTGTCAATAACGGAACTAAGGCATAGAAGCCTTGAAGAGATTGCAGATGTCCTAAGTCAGACACCAGAAGGAATCTTGAAGAATAATGGTTTGGTTATGGAGGACGGCACATTGACTGTGGCAGCCTTGATGCTGATGGGAAGATACCCACAACGCTGGTTGCCGGCTTTCACGGTGAGATGCGTCAGTTTCGTTGGTAACAGCATTGGGGGCACGGAGTTCCGCGACAAGAGTGGGAATGATGCTGATGGCAATGCCGTACATCTGTACAACTATATCATTTCTTTCCTGACCAGAAATCTTCGCAAGAAGCAAGTGGAAAAGGACTTTAATAGTCAGGGGAAGTTGGAGGTCTCAATCGCCAGCCTGTCAGAGATTGTCACGAATGGCATCCTACATCGCTCGTATGTGATAGAAGCACCATTGCGGGTGTTCATCTTCGACAACAGAATTGAGATTCACAGTCCAGGACTATTGCCAGAGGGTGTCAGCATGGAAAGCATTAAGCATGGCGCATCGGTACCAAGGAATAAGTTGCTGTTCAATCACGGTATCAATCTGCTGCCCTACACTGGTGCAGGAAGCGGCATCACCAGAGCCTTGAAGTTTACGCCTGACATCAAGTTCGTAAACGATGAGACGCTCAATGAGTTTATTGTGACCGTTGAGCGTAGAAATGTAGGAGAAACTGATGTTAGAAATGATAGAGATAGTGACAGAGAAGACAGAGATAAAAGAGACGAAGAAGACAGAGATAACTCACTGTCTGCGAAATATATAGAAAATAATGAAGCTACAAAAAGAGACAATGATGGAGTCGAAGAAGCCAAAGATAGGACAAATATAGTTCGTATTCCCTATAAGCAGTTGTCGAATGTTCAAAAGGACATCATCCAGTTTTGTAGTATCCCAAGAACGGCCAAGGAAATTATGGATCACATAGGCTATTACAACAACTCAAAGAATATGACCACGTATGTTAGACCATTGTTGGAGATGGGATATTTAGAGATGACTGAACCCGACAAGCCCAAAAGTAAGAATCAGAAGTATCGGAAAGTTAGAAAGGAATAAATGGAAGCGTATGATATTCGGTAAGAAAATAAAAGAACTCAGAGAAGAGCATGGGATGGTGCAGCGAAAACTGGCGGCTGCACTGGATATAGACACGCCTATGTATAGCAAGATAGAGCGTGGAGAAAGGAAAGCCAAGCGAAGCCATATCCCTATTATGGCCAGACTCCTTGAAATCGAAGAGAAGGAACTGCTGACTATTTGGTTGGCAGACAAGGTGCTGGATACTGTTGAGGGTGAGGACGAGGTGAAACGCGATGCTGTGATATATGCTCAGAGAGAGATAGAAGCTGGAGTTGGATGATTCGGTTATTACACTAATTGAACGAATTATAACTAATTTGACGAATTTTCGCCGCAAGTGCCGATAGCCTGCGCGTAGCAAATTAGTGAATTCTTTGTCGTCCGCCGGCTCAAAATCTTTAAAATCTTCAAATCTTTGTTCATTACAAAAAGAATTGCTGTAATTTGTATCGGAAAACAATGAGAAAGAATGAGAATAATCTGTTCCAACAATTAGAAATAAAGGGCGCAGGGGGTTTCCCGATTAAGCTATCCATATAGGGAAAGGTAAGACGTAAAAGGTAAAAGGTAAAAGGTAAGGGGGGGATAACGTCACGGCCTCTCGTGAAAACGTCACGGCCTCTCGATTTCCTTACCTTTTACCTCTTACCTATATACTCCTAAGTCATCGGGCTGTCCACGGAGAAAAGGAACTGCACCATTTTTATCTCACGCTGCGAAAGGTCTCGCCCGCTGGGGGCGGGCGATTACACCAGACAGAAGTCCAGCTCGCGCGCTATCTGCTCCTTGTCAAGATGCTGGCCGATGAAGACGAGCTTCTGCATGCGGTCGCCGTACTGCTCATCCCAGTCGCGTCGCAGGCTGGGCTGCTGCTCCATGACCTGTGCCAGCTCGTCCTGCGGCATGGTGGCATACCACTGGCCGGCGTTGCGCAGGCTGACCTGACGGCCGGCCTGCTCGAAGACGTAGCAGATTTCCGGCTCGTCCTTGAACCAGCAGATGCCCTTGGCGCGGATAATGCCCTTGGGCCACTTGCGGGCGACGAACTCGTCGAACAGTCCGATGTGGAAGGGACGGCGGGCGTAGTAGACGTAGGTACCGATGCCGTATTCCTCGGCTTCGCCTTCGTCGTGGTGATGGTGATGGTGGTGGTGCTCGTGTTCGTGCTCGTGCTCGTGTTCGTGCTCGTGCTCGTGCTCGTGCTCGTGGTGGTGTTCGTCGTCGTCGTCATCGTCATCATCGTCATCATCGTCGTGACGCTCTACCTCCTGAATCCAGGTGGCTGAGGTGGCTACCTCGTCGAAGTCGAACATCATGGTGTTGATAATCTTGTCAAGTTCTACGTCGCCGTAGTTGCAGTCGATGATTTCGGCCTTGGGCTGGATTTCGCGGATGATGCTGCGGATGCGTCCTCGCTCGTCGTCACTGACCTCGCTGGCCTTGTTCAGCAGGATGATGTTGCAGAACTCTATCTGCTGGATGACGAGGTTCTCGATGTCCTCCTCGTCGATGTCGGGTCGCTTCAGGTTGAGACCGCTGCCGAACTCATCCTTCATGCGCAGGGCGTCGACCACGGTGACAATGGCGTCGAGACGGGGCTGTACCGCCATGTCGGGGGCGAGCTGGGGAATGGAGCAGATGGTCTGGGCAATGGGGCCGGGCTCGCAGATGCCGCTGGCCTCGATGACGATATAGTCGAAACGCTGCATCTCGATGATGTCCTGCAGCTGCTTCACGAGGTCCATCTTCAGGGTGCAGCAGATGCAGCCGTTCTGCAGGGCTACGAGGGAGTCGTCCTGCTGGCCTACGACGCCGCCTTTCTCGATGAGGTCGGCGTCGATGTTCACCTCGCCGATGTCGTTGACGATGACGGCAAACTTTATGCCGCGCTTATTGCTTAGTATGCGGTTTAACAGAGTGGTTTTTCCGCTGCCGAGATAGCCTGTGAGCAGCAGTACGGGTATTTCTTGCATGGTCTTATTGTAATTGTTGTTGTTATACGAGTTCTACTTTGTTGATGTCCTGCTCCTTTTCGCAGTAGTGACAGGTGAGTATGCCGTCGGCTACGTGGAAGTGTGTCTGCATCGGCTCGTTGTTGGTGATGCATTTCGGGTTGTTGCACTTCACGATGCCGCGAATCTCGGAAGGGGTCTCGACGGTCTTCTTCTCTACCACCTCGTAGTCGCGGATGATGTTCAGTATGACTTTCGGGGCTACGACGGAGAGACGTGAAATCTCGTCGTCGGAGAAAAACTTGTCGGACACCTTGATAATTCCCTTATTCCCAATCTTTTGCGATGGGTAGTTGAAACCAATGGTTACAGGTGTCTTTAAGTTGAAAAGACCAAGGAGCGACGCTACCTGATAGGTCTTGTTGGCGGGGATATGGTCGATGACGGTGCCTTGCTCAATGGCGGCAACGAGGCGTTCTTTCTTGTTCATAATTCTCAATTTTCTATTACCCAATGATTGTCTTGTCGTTACGTACTTCGTCGAGGCTGATGCCGAGGACATCGCAGAAGATGGCTTCGCGGGCAAAGAGTCCGTTGCCTGCCTGCTGGATGTAATAAGCGTGGGGGTTGTCGTCCACCTCGTAGGCTATCTCGTTGACGCGGGGCAGGGGGTGGAGTATCTTCATGTTGGGCTTGGCCAGGCGGAGCATGTCGTTGTTCAGGATGTAGACGTTCTTCACGCGCTCGTACTCCATGAGGTCGCTGAACCGCTCCTTCTGCACGCGTGTCATATAGAGAATGTCGGCATCGGCAATGACCTTCTCGTTGAAGGCGGTGTGCTCGGTGTACTTGATGTTGTGCTCGTCGCAGTAGATCTTGTACTCCTTGGGCATCTGCAACTCCTTGGGAGCGATGAAGTGGAAGGTGGGGTTGAAGTGGCGCATGGCCATCAGCAGGGAGTGGACGGTGCGCCCGTACTTCAGGTCGCCTACCATATATATATTAAGGTTCTCGAGCGTCCCCTGGGTCTTGTAGATGCTGTAGAGGTCGAGCATGCATTGTGAGGGATGCTGGTGGGCACCGTCGCCGGCATTGACGATGGGGATGGGCGTCACCTCGGAAGCGTACTGCGCAGCACCTTCTATATAATGGCGCATGACAATGACGTCGGCGTAGTTGGAGACCATCAGGATGGTGTCCTTCAGCGTCTCACCCTTCGTGCCGCTGGTAATCTTCGGGTCGGCAAAGCCGATGACGCGGGCGCCGAGACGGTTGGCGGCTGTCTCAAACGAAAGGCGGGTGCGGGTAGACGGTTCGAAGAACAGGGTGGCGACGACTTTTCCCTTCAGCAATTCCCGGTTAGGGTGTTTCTCAAACTCCTGTGCCATCTCAATCATATAGAGGATTTTCTCGCGTGTGAGATTGGCAATGGTGACAAAATTATGCTTTTCCATCGTTGATTTTAGTAAATGATGGGGCAAAATTACACATTATTTCCCGATTTCGTGTGATATTTTCTGAGAATTTTGTATTTTTGCACCGAAAAAATGAAATTATGAGAAAGTTTTTCGTTCGTTTCTTGTGGACCGTGCTAATGGTCACCGTATTGGTTGCGGTGTTGGCTTTCTGGGGTATCAAGGAAGGGAAAATAGGCTATATGCCCCCGATAGAGGACCTCCAGAATCCTATTAACCGCTATGCCACACAGGTGTATTCGGCCGACGGAAAGATCATGGGCACATGGAGCTCAGACCGTGGAAACCGCGTGATGGTGGACTACAACAATCTGCCGCAGACGCTGGTACAGGCGCTGGTGGCTACCGAGGATGTCCGCTTCTACGACCATTCGGGCATCGACTTCTATGCGCTCGGGCGTGCTATCGTGAAGCGAGGCATCATGGGACAAAAGTCGGCTGGTGGCGGCTCGACCATCACGCAGCAGCTGGCCAAGCAGCTCTTCACGGAAAAACCGGCGCACACAACCCTGGAACGTGTACTCCAGAAGCCGATAGAATGGGTGATTGCCGTGGAACTGGAGCGTAACTATACGAAAGACGAGATTCTGACGATGTATCTCAATAAGTTTGACTTCCTGCATAACGCCGTCGGTATCAAGGTGGCTGCCAACACCTATTTTAATAAGGAGCCGATAGACCTGACGCTGACCGAGGCGGCAACGCTGGTGGGCTTGTGCAAGAATCCGTCGTATTTTAACCCGGTACGCTTCCCCGAGCGCAGCCGCGAACGCCGTAACGTGGTGTTGGGACAGATGCAGAAGGCGGGGTTTATCACCGAGGAGCAGAGCCGCCAGTGTCAGGCAGAACCGCTGAAGCTGAATTTCCACGTCGCCGACCACAAGGAGGGCGTCGCTGTCTATTTCCGCGACTTCCTCAGACGGTATATGATGGCGAAAAAGCCCGAACGCGATGATTATCCGTCATGGGGTGGGGTGAAGTACCATATCGACAGCATCAACTGGGAGTCTGACCCCCTGTTTGGCTGGTGCAACAAGAACAGAAAGAAAGACGGCTCCTACTATAACATCTATACCGACGGTCTGAAGGTTTATACCACCATAGACTCCCGGATGCAGAAATATGCAGAGCAGGCTTGTTATGACCACGTCGTGAAATATCTGCAGCCGGCGTTCTTCAAGGAGAATCGTAGGAAACCGACAGCCCCCTTCTCGAATAAACTGACGGCTGCTGAGGTGCGACGTATCCTCATGCGCTCGGTGAGGCAGAGCGAACGTTACAGAGTGATGAAAAACGACGGGGCTTCCGATGCCGACATCGAGAGGGCGTTCAATACAAAGACGCAGATGTCTATCTTCAGCTATCATGGTGAGGTCGACACGGTGATGACACCGCTTGACTCTATCCGATACCTGAAGTCGTTCCTGCGTACAGGATTTATCAGTATGGACCCGAAGAATGGCTATGTGAAGGCCTATGTCGGAGGACTGGACTTCACCTACTTCGCATACGACATGGTGATGGACGGCAGACGGCAGGTGGGCTCTACCATCAAGCCTTTCCTCTATTCGCTGGCTATGGAGAACGGATTCTCTCCTTGTGATGTCGCCCCTAACGTGCAGCAGACCTATATGGTGGCTGGCAAACCGTGGACACCACGCAACGGCAGCCATTCACGCTATGGTGAAATGGTGACGCTGAAATGGGGATTGCAGCAGTCGAACAACTGGATTTCGGCCTACCTGATGAGCAAGCTGAATCCTGCTGCTTTCGTGCAGTTGCTGAACGAGTATGGCATCAACAACCCGGAAATACACCCGTCAATGGCTCTCTGTCTGGGACCGTGCGAGATTACGGTTGGCGAGATGGTCAGTGCCTATACCGCCTTCGTGAATCATGGAATACGTGCGGCACACATGTTTGTGACGAAAATAGAAGATAATGAGGGTAACGTCATTGCCCGGTTCCAGCCGAGGATGAATGAGGTTATTAGTGAGGCGGCGGCCAACAAAATGCTCTATATGCTCAAGGCCGTCGTCGACGGAGGTACGGCCACAAGACTGCGCTACAAGTACAACCTGAAGGGCGAGATGGCGGGTAAAACGGGTACTACCAATAACAACAGCGACGCCTGGTTTATGGGTATCACACCCTCGCTCGTGTCAGGATGCTGGGTAGGCGGCGACGACCGTGACATCCATTTCGACCGCATGGATATGGGACAGGGAGCGGCGATGGCTCTGCCCATCTTCGCCTATTTTATGAAAAAGGTATATGCCGACAAGCATTTGAACTATAACGAGGATGCTGTCTTTGATCTCGACGAAGGCTATAACCCCTGTGAGTACTCTGATAGCGGTATTGAAGATGTTAATGATATAGAAGAGGTGTATGAATAATATTCTGATGTTAGGACTGGGAATGCAGGAGGTGCTCGTCATTGCCCTCATCGTTCTGTTACTCTTCGGCGGAAAGAAAATCCCTGAACTGATGAAAGGACTCGGAAAGGGCGTCAAGAGTTTTAAGGAGGGCATGAAGGACATTACTGACGAGGAACCGGTGAAGAAGAATACCGATGAGTGATTCCTCAGAGTATCTCACTTTTTGGGATCATCTTGATGAGTTGCGGGTGCGACTGATTAAGATGCTTGTTACCGTTGCCGTCATGACGGTAATAGCCTTTGCGCTGAAAGAACCGCTCTTCGATATAATCCTGGCGCCAAGAAGTAGCGATTTCTTGTCGTACAGACTGCTCGGTGTGCCCGCCTTTTCACTGCACTTAATCAATACCGGACTTACTGAGCAGTTTATGGTCCACATGAGAACGGCTATCTATGCCGGCATCCTCGCGGCTTCACCTTATATTATATATGAGCTGTTCCGGTTCGTCTCTCCCGGATTGTACGAAAAGGAACGTCGCTATGCTGTCTGGCTCGTCGGAATGGCTTATCTGATGTTTATCTTGGGAACGATCGTGAACTATTTCCTCATCTTCCCGCTGACCGTACGCTTCCTCGGAACCTATCAAGTCAGTACGGATATTGATAATATGCTGACCTTGCAGTCGTATATCGATACATTAATAGGAATGACCTTCATGATGGGCGTGCTCTTTGAGCTGCCGGTGGTATGCTGGTTGCTCGGACGCTTCGGAATCATCACTTCGCCGATGATGAGCGCCTACAGACGGCAGGCAATAGTCGCCATATTGGTAGTGGCTGCTATCGTCACTCCAACAACGGATGTCTTTACGCTTTTTGTGGTCGCATTTCCTATATGGATACTCTATGAATTGAGCATTTTTATCGTAAAAAAGGCGTAAATTGTAAATAATTCAGAAAAATTTGACGTTTTTTGAAAAATAATTGCCGAAATATTTGGAGCGTATTGAAAAAGTGCGTACCTTTGCATCCGCTTTCGCTCAAAAACGAGTATGAAGCGACTAAAGAAAGAGTTCTTTGAAAGATTTTCATAAACAGAGACAAGTAGTACAAGAAGCGAGTACTTTTTAGTACTTGGGTAATTATACGAACTGTCAATTCTTATCTGATAAGAAGTAAGGATAGTCGTTCTGGGTAACAGAGCATTCACTTTATGTGGAAAAAGATATTTTTTACAATGAAGAGTTTGATCCTGGCTCAGGATGAACGCTAGCTACAGGCTTAACACATGCAAGTCGAGGGGCAGCATGAAGTTTGCTTGCAAACTTTGATGGCGA
>Ga0256405_10007205_pt1 | contig 17007 bp, 21 predicted proteins | sample RumenRJG_02DNA_FD_189096 | JGI IMG/M metagenome (GOLD analysis project Ga0256405, IMG submission 189096) | Bovine rumen microbial communities from Lethbridge, Alberta, Canada - RJG_02 | ecosystem: Host-associated > Mammals > Digestive system > Stomach > Rumen | place: Canada: Alberta...
TAAAGAATCGTATTAAGTAATTTTTGTTGTTCTTCGCTTGTTAAATAAATAACATAGTCCTTTTCGGGGATTTTTATCTTTTGAGCCCCTGAAACCGGATTATAGTCAACAGCTCTTATAGTATCTGTTAAATACTTGTAAAACGAAGAAATGGCGCTTCGAACACGAGCTGTAGCTTTAATTTGATGTTCATCGGAATAAACCTCTAAGAATTTATCCATGTCAGAGGCTGAAATGTGGCCAAAATCCGAGGGCTTAATATGACGTTTTTCGAGAGTGCAAAAATAAGGGTGATTAGCGATCATCCAGTCGATAAAATGATTTAAATCCCTTGCGTAGCCGATTCTTGTACTAAGAGCACGCTCATTTTTTCTCCCGATAAAATAATCCTGGCAAAATTCGGGTAATTCATCCATTAAAGCTATAAGAACTGATGAGTCACGTTTTTTTTCAAGCATAGATAAAACCTCGTAAAATAATTTACAGTAAATCAATTAGATAATAAATAAGCACTGATACAGAAATAAATGCAAATGATAAATCAAGTAGTAATCATAGCTATCCGGGCCGGAAAACACCAAATTTAAGGCCTTACTCATATTATATCATATTTCATGCATTATGTACACGCAAAATATAAATTTAACGCATACTTTACTCTAAGGAAATAGCGCTCTTTTTCGGAGCGCATATCTCTACATTATTTCATTAGAATCTAAAACGATTGTAAAAGGTCCGTCATTTAATAGAGAAATTTTCATATCAGCACCAAATATTCCGGTACCAAGATCAGGAAAATCTTTACGGCATTCATCGCAAATATATTCATATAAAGGAATTGCAAGGTCCGGCTTAGCAGCATCTGTAAAGCCGGGGCGATTTCCGTGTTTACAATCGGCATATAAAGTAAACTGACTTATAAGAAGTAAATTTCCATCTACAGCTTTTAAATCCAGGTTTGTTTTGCCGTTTTCATCCTCGAATATACGCATACCAATAAGCTTTTTGATCATCTTATCAGCAATTTCCTTTGTATCGTTTGCTGCTATACCGATCAGTACGAGAAATCCTTTATTTATCTTACCCGTTATATTACCATCAACTTCACAGGCTGCGTTTGTTACACGCTGAATTACAAATTTCATGATTATTTTAAATAAACTACCTTGGCGGCTAAATTATTTATCCTTATTCTTCTTCTTTTTCTCTTTTATTTTTTCGATAAGCTTGTGGAAGAAAGGAACTTTGAAAGAATTTTTTCCTTCCTTTGCAAAAGGCTTTTTCGATTCAGGGATGAACTCTTCTACTTCTCCTTCATCATTGACCTTAACGAGGTTGACGTAGTCAGATGTATGGTGAGGTAAGTCTTTCTTTTTAAGTCTGTTTCTTGCCCAGGCCTTAACACCGGCATAAAATACAGCAAATATAGGCACGCCTAAAATCATACCGGGCACCTTGAAGAATCCTCCAAACAGAGTGATGGAGAATATAACCCAGAATCCTTCGAGCCCTGTTGAATCTCCCAAAATCTTAGGTCCGATAACATTTCCGTCAAGCTGCTGCAGAACGAGAATAAAAATAACGAAAAACAGCATATTTAAAGGATGCATAGGATCTACAACGAAAATAAGTATCGCACTCGGTATAGCTCCAATAAACGGACCGAAATAAGGAATAATATTTGTCACACCTACGAATAAACTTATAAGTCCTGCGTAAGGTGTCTGAAGTATCGTAGTTCCGATAAAGCAAAGTATTCCGATTATAACGGAATCCACTATCTTACCGCCCAAGAATCCGATAAAGGTTTTATGGGTAAATCTAAAGGCTGAAATAAGATTGTTTGCAGTCTTTCTGTTAAATACAACATAGGTGAGTTTCTTGCTTCTTCCGGCAAATTTCTCTTTACCGCCAAGTAAATAAATAGAGATAATAAAGCCGATAATGAAATTCCAAAGTCCACCAAGAAACTTTCCTAAGCTTCCTATGATCGATCCGATAATGGGCATAACCTGACTCATATTTACGGATCCGTTATCGTTGATGAAAGGAATGATCTTTGAAATAAAGTCAAAGGAAAGAATATCACCATTGATCCATTCTTCTACTCCTTCGGATGAAACTCCGACTATCTTAATAATATTGTCCTTAAGGTCAGGATTATTATTAAGAGTCTTGTTCGCCCATGTCTGGAAGTTGGAAACGTATGTATCAAGATTATCAACAATTTGTTTAATTGAAGGAACTATCTGGCTTATCATCAAATAGATCAACCAAAAAACAATTGCAACGGCGATAACAAGTGTAATAAAGATACAGATACCGCGAATCAACTTATCACGTTTTTCTCCCTTTTTAGCCTTAGTCTTGTCAAATATGGGAGTTACTATCTTACATTCTATAAAATTAAGTAAAGGGGTAAGTAAATAAGCGATGATCATACCTAAATATACAGGCATCAACACTTTGTTTACAGATTGGAAGAACTTAAATACGACACCGATATTTACAAGAAGTAAATATACGGCAATACAAGCGATAATAGTAAGAAATCCTGTTAAACCCCAAAGAAAATATTTATTGCTGAGATATTTTTTGTTAGAATGGTAATCTCTGTATTTCTTTCCCTCATTTTTGGAAGTATCTATATTTACACTATCAGTACTTTGGGAATTATTTATATTAATGTTTTCATTTATATTTTCGGACATAGCGGTTTTATTACCCCCTAAATATTTGCAACATCAATACAATAATACCTAAGTTTTACCCTTTTTTCAAGCAATTGAATCAATTATACATGCTTTATGGATTCCCACATTTCATACTATCTGTCCGGAAAGTTTTGTTAATGAATATCAGAGTAATAAGGCACATAGATAATATAGCCGCCCGGAATGGCCGAATACTCGTTTATATGATTCACTTCCATAATCTCCTTCTTTACAGACTCTGCAGAAGTAAAGTAAGCGGGATCATAATACTCTTCGGCTATATCATCGAGAGTCTTGCCGTATTCGATCATAATAGTTTTAAAGTATTTGCACTTTTGATCTTTACCTAAGTTGGATGCATTTGAAGCAAAGCCTTTGATCGCTAAGGATAAAACAAATATCATAAGGATCGTTGCTGCTACGCTTAAAAGGAACTTTCTCCTAATATAGTAAGCTTCTCTTCTCTTTTTGAAGATTGCGTATTCTCTGTCGGTCATCTCTGTAATTTTCTTGGCTGCTGAATAGTATCCCATAATTTAAATCCTCATATTTAATACCTGAATATTTGTTCGAGAACATCTGTTTGTATCTGCATTATATCGAACGTATTTTCGCCTGTCAATACTATTTGAATAAAAATTCGAACAAAATTTCGAGAAAATATGTTTGCTTTTTTCGGGTTTTATGTTATACTCTCATTAGTTAATCGAACGGAGGTTCCTATTATGGCTGGTTCAAATAAGATTTCACAAAAGCAACAGGAAATTCTTGATTATTTAAAGGAAGTTATTTTAAAAAGAGGATATCCGCCTACAGTTCGCGAGATCTGTGAGACGGTCAAGCTTAAATCCACCTCATCCGTACATTCGCATCTTGAGACTCTTGAGAAAAAGGGTTATATAAAGCGCGACCCTTCAAAACCCAGAGCTATTGAGATCTGTGATGACTCTTTCCAGATGGTCAGAACGGAAATGGCTACTTTGCCTGTGTATGGAAATGTTGCTGCAGGACAGCCTATATTTGCCAGTGACAACCTTCTCGATTACTTCCCTATACCCGCCTCCGAGCTTCCTGCCGGTGAATCCTTTATACTTAATGTTAAAGGTGATTCGATGATAAACGCCGGAATCTTAAGTGGCGACAAGATTCTTGTCAATAAATGTGAAACAGCCCGTAACGGGGATATGGTAGTGGCTCTCATAGACGACTCCGCTACCGTTAAGACTTTTTATAAAGAAGAGGATCATATCCGTCTTCAGCCTGAAAACGACAACATGGATCCTATTATTGTTCCCGATTGTCAGATACTCGGAAAAGTCTTTGGCGTTTACAGATTCTTCCACTGATACATATACTTAATTTATCGCTTATAAACATCCCTCTTATAATGCATTTACAAATGCATCTTCCAAACAAAAACAAGCAATGTGAAGTACCACATTGCTTGTTTTATATCTAAATATTTTAGTGTATAGATTTTCGATTTATTTTAGTTCAGAAAGCTCAACTGTTTTACCGTCTCTCCAGATTCTTTCGAGATCGTAAAGAGTACGATTTTCCTTATCAAAGATATGTACAATGATATCTCCGAAATCAAGTAAGATCCAGTTTGCTGTTTCATACCCTTCTATATGATTCTCGGGGAAACCGGCTCTTCCCAGCTTTTCTGTCACATTGTCGCAAAGTGCCTGAACCTGGTTCTTATTTGAACCACCGGCAATAATAAATAAATCCGCAATAACAGAAACATTGCTAATATCAAGGACCCTGATATCTTCTGCTTTTTTATCTTCCAAAGCTTCTATTGCAAGCTTTGCCATATTTAAAGATTTGTTATCCATTATAAATCCCCTTTACTAATATTTTTTTGAGCTCTTTGATTTACCAAGATTTTATCTGAGCTTTTTATAATACTCGTAGGTTTCTTTTGTCATAGGGTCAACTTCCTTTGTGCCTTCACCTAAATACGTCAAAGTATCCTTTAAAACCCTTAATACCGCTCCGTCTAAATCAGTAAAAGCAAGATGCCTTACTTCATCCATATTATCAAGATGCTTTCTGTTTGGCTCGATATAATCCGCTATAAAGACGATCTTTTCAAGAATGGTCATACCGGGGCGTCCTGTTGTATGCCACTCGATGGCTCCTAAGATTTCAGGATCCTCGACTTCATATATACTTCTTGCCAGGTAGGCTCCAAGTTTAGCATGCAATAACCCGGGGTTGCTTCGCTCCGTATCATTTACAGAAAGTCCGTATTTTTCACAAAGCTTTATCTTTTCATCATCTTCTATAGCCTTAGCACAGTCATGCAAAAGACCTGCATATAAAGCCTTTTGGATATCAGCTCCATGTACCATAGCCAATGACGCGGCGGTGTATTCCACACCTTTTGTATGCTCGTATCTTTTATAATCAAGCTCTTTTTCGAGAAGCTTTCCGATCTTTTTAAGTTCCATATAAACCCTCCGGGTAATTAAGTAAAATTTAGACTAAATTACTTAGGAAGTACAATCTTTGCATTCTCTTTAAAAGGTTTATATAAAACGATCTTCTTACCGATAACCTGAACAACAGTAGAATGTGTTCTGTCAGCAATAACCTGGGCAATCTGTCTTGCATCGTCATCGCAATTTTTGAGTACATTAAGCTTAATAAGCTCGTTGTTGTTGAAGCATTCTCCTACAGCCTCGGTAATCTCCGGAGTAACGCTCCCTTTTCCTATCTGGAAAACAGGGTTTAAGTTACTTGCAAGGCTTTTAAGATATGCTCTTTGCTTACTTGAAAGTTCTATCATATTCTTATCCTCAATTTATTTAAAACTTATTTATAATAGTCAAATGAATGGCCGTACATTCTAACGGTGTCGCCGTCGGAAATACCAAGCTGTTCAAGCTGTTCAAGCATTCCCTGATCCTTAAGGAAATCCTGGAAGAATTTAAATCCTTTTTCGGATTCAAGATTTGTATATCCCAGCATCTTTTCAATCCTGGGCCCTTCGATAACGTACTCGTCAGTCTCATCATCGTAGTATACGGTATAGGGCTCGTCAGATACTGCAAGAGCTATCTCGGGATCGTATTCCTGTTCAAATACGGTAGGTTCACCGCCTATAGTTTCAAGCTTCTCGCTAATAGCATAAAGAAGCTCCTTAACTCCCTGCCCGGTTACAGCTGATATAGGGAAAACAGGAACCCCCATACCCTTTTCGAATACTTCTTTTATTTTTGCAACCGGGTCTTCACCATCTGCATAAATGGCATCTATTTTATTTGCAACAATGATCTGAGGTCTATTAGCGATATCAGCATTGTACTTTTCAAGTTCGTTATTTATAGCCTTAATATCTTCGATAGGATCTCTGCCTTCCGTACCGGCAGCATCAACTATATGAACAAGAAGTCTTGTTCTCTCGATATGTCTTAAGAACTCATGTCCAAGTCCTATTCCTTCGGAAGCTCCCTCTATAAGTCCGGGAATATCGGCTATAACAAAGCCCTTGCCTCCGTCCATATCAACAACACCTAAATTGGGATTGAGGGTTGTGAAATGGTAATTGGCTATCTTTGGTCTGGCATTGGTAACTCTTGAAAGGAAAGTTGATTTGCCAACATTAGGAAAACCAACAAGTCCTACATCAGCTATAACTTTAAGCTCAAGAATCACTTCAAGTTCCTTTGATTCCTGACCGGGCTGTGCATACTTGGGAGCCTGCATGGTAGGTGTTGCGTAATGCTGGTTACCCTTGCCTCCGCGTCCACCCTTAAGAATAGTGTACTCACGGGTATCTCCGCTCATATCCACAATAACCTTGCCGGACTGTGCTTCCTTAACAACAGTACCCTGAGGAACCGTAAGAACTATATCTTCTCCGTCTTTACCGCGGCAGTTCTTTTTACCGCCCTCTTCTCCGTTTTGAGCCTTATACTTGTGGACATGACGGAACTCGGAAAGTGTATTGAGGCCTTCATCAATTTTAAGTATAACGTCACCGCCCTTACCGCCGTCTCCGCCGTCGGGGCCACCGTTTGTAACGTATTTTTCGCGTCTGAAGGAAACGTGTCCGTCTCCGCCTTTACCGCTGATTATAACAATCTTCGCTCTGTCCGCAAACATAACTAACTCCTTATGTAACCGGCTTAATAAGCCACTAAAGTTGCGAAAAAAAAGCTCCAAACATTTGAATGTCTGGAGCCTTGTAATAATTTACTGCTCTACGGGATAAACACAAGCTACTTTCTTGTCTCTGCCCTTTCTCTCGAAACGAAGTACTCCGTCGGTAAGTGCAAACAAAGTATCATCTCCGCCGATTCCAACATTCACACCGGGGTGAATCTTAGTTCCGCGCTGTCTGTAGAGAATGTTTCCGGCCTTAACGAACTGACCATCTGCACGCTTAGCGCCAAGTCTCTTGGACTCAGAGTCTCTACCGTTCTTGGTGGAACCAACACCCTTTTTATGAGCGAAAAACTGAAGGCTTAAATTCAGCATTATATTATACCTCCTTAAAGTTTACTGTTAAATTCTTACCATACTGCTTACTGTATTCAGTTAAGGATAAAACATAGGAATCCAAAAGGATAACCGAGCTTTCCTTAAGGGAGGATTCGATAACGCATTTAAGAAATCCATCCTCTTCATTTTGCGTAATGGTAAGCTTTTCGCCAGCGACTTCGGTAAGTCCGTTGACAACATTGGAAGTCAACGCCGAAATAGCCGCGCAGAGGATATCCGGTTCATATTTACCGAATCTCTTTTTGGCGAATCCGGCATGTCCAAACAAAACAAATCCTTTGTATGAACCATGCTCATCTTTTTCAATAGTGACTGTAGTCATTATTAAGCCTCGATCTTGTCGATCTTAACCTGAGTGTAAGGCTGTCTGTGACCGTTCTTCTTGTGATAGCCGGACTTTCTCTTGTATCTGTAAACAACAACCTTCTTACCACGTCCCTGCTCAACTACGGTAGCAGAAACCTTAGCCTTGGCTGCATCAGATCCGACAACAAGCTTTCCGTCACTTACTGCTAAAACATCTAAAGAAACAGTATCACCCTCAGCTGCGTCGATCTTCTCGATCTTAACGAGATCGCCCTCTGAAACCTTATACTGTTTTCCGCCTGTTGCAATAATTGCGTACATAAATAGGCACCTCCTTTTTCATGATATGGCCATGAAGTATGCTATCGGCCTTTTAAACGCTAACTTCGGTGGTATCCAAGAGGACACACTTCTACCTCATTAAGCGGCATACTCAAGTATCATAGCAGAGGTGCCAAATTATGTCAATAAAATTTGTGTATTTTTTCCAAGTAATTTACTAAAAAACTTATGCCTGCTTGAAAGCTTCGAAATCTTCCACATACTGGCAGATAAGCTTTACGCAGCCTTCAACCCCAAGCTTTGAGGAATTGATGCAAAGGTCATAGGAATCGCTTCTGCCCCATTTTTTAGATGTGTAGTAATTGTAATAGCTCTGGCGCTGTTTATCCTTTTTAATCATCATATCGCGGGCTTTTTTCTCATCGATATTGAAGCGCTCCATGATGTGCTTTACCTTATAATCATCATCGCCAAAAATGAAAAGCTTTACACAGTTTGGATTATCGTTAAGTGCGTAGTCGGCGCAGCGTCCTACAATAACGCAGGGACCCTCCTCAGCGATCTTCTTGATAGCATCAAACTGAGCAAGGAAAACCTTATGGCTTATAGGCATATCAGAGTAAGATGCCGAGTTGTAACCAAATGAATAGGTATCCATTACAAGGTTGTAAAGGAAAGAATTGGTAGGTCTCTCATCGTGGTTTTGAAGCATTTCCTCACAGAAACCGCTCTCCTTGGCTGCTCTTGTCAAAAGCTCTTTGTCGTAAAAAGGAATACCGAGCCTTTCAGCAAGCTTTTCACCGATTTCTCTTCCTTCCGAGCCAAACTGTCTTCCGATTGTTATTATAGTATTCATAAAGCACCTGCCTTTCCGGGATAAAGATCTTCCCGTGTTTGGTTATATATGAATTATAATGTATTTTGCACAAATTTTCAATTAAAAATGAAAGTTTTTCGTAAAATTGATACAATTTGTTGATTTATTTAAGTATTTCGAGAAGATGTTTAAAATACTCTGGAAGCGGAGCATCCGTTTCGATATATTCGCCGCTTGAAGGGTGTTTAAAGCCCAAAATCTTAGCATGCAGGCACTGCCCTTCAAGCTTATAGGGTGCTTTCAAAGAAGAATATACCGAATCTCCCAGCAAAGGATGTCCAATAGAAGCCATATGTACTCTTATCTGATGGGTTCTGCCTGTTTCAAGTCTGCATTCAATATAAGTATATTTTTCAAATCTTTTAAGGACTTTTATATGGGTAATCGCTTCTTTTCCGTCGGGCCGTATAGCCATCTTTTTTCTGTCAGATGGATTTCTACCTATGGGCTTATTGATCGTAAGCTCGTCTTCTTTTAGTACGCCGTAACAGATGGCATGATATCTTCTTGTTATGGAATGCTCCTTAAGCTGCGCAGCTATGCTGTTGTGTGCCGCATCGTTTTTACAGGCTATTACAGACCCGGTAGTATCCATATCAATGCGGTGTACTATTCCGGGGCGAAGGATGCCGTTGATCCCGGATAAAGAGCCTTTGCAATGATACATCAGGGCATTTACAAGGGTACCGCTAAAATGTCCGGCTGCAGGATGAACTACCATTCCCTTAGGCTTATTAACGACGATAACATCCGAATCCTCGTACAAAATATCCAGTGGAATATCCTCGGGTACAATATCGGGAGTCTTAGCCTCGGGAATTTCAAATTCTATCTCGTCACCCTCTGAAAGGCTGAAACTTGGCTTAACTTTTTTACCGCCAACCGTAACAAGTCCATCTTTGATCAGTCCGGCAATATATGATCTTGTAAGTCCTTCGCAAAAAATGGGGATGCATTTGTCAATGCGCTCCCCATCCATCTCTTCGGAAACTATTAATTTCATTATTTCTCCATGTCTCTGTAACGATTCTGTTTAAACTTAAGAAACTCAAGGTCATTTTCCTTATATACAAAAAGGAAAAGAATAAACAGACCGATAACGCCGATAACAACGCAGCAATCCGCAAAATTAAATATGGGAAAATGTATAAGTACAAAGGAAATAAAGTCTACAACATAATCAAATCTGAAACGATCGATCATATTTCCGATACCGCCGGCAACAACCATAGCAAAGAAGATATTTGCAGGGATGAACTTGCGTTTAAGAGGAAGTTTAAATATCAAAAAGACTATTAGCGCCATAAACACAAAGCCCACAAGAAGTATGAAAATCTTCTGGTTTTGAAGCATGCCGAAGGCAGAACCTCTGTTTTCAAGATAATCAAACTCAAGTACATTGGGAATAAGCACAAAAGCTTCATTGTCTTTTAAAGTCCTGATAACAGAAGCCTTAATAATCTGATCAAGAGCAATAAGTACTCCAAGAATGATCAGGTCCATAAGTATAACAATTTTTCTGGAATAATGATTCTTCTTTTCCATTTTTATCTCCAAATCTGCGCTTTATAAACCGTTTTCTTCATCAAAATTGATCTCACTTAATGCATTAAGTATCTCCGAGTCAGAAACGGTATCATCGATAACAGCCTTACCGATCTTCTTTAAAAGAATAAATCTTATATGTCCCGCATCCATCTTTTTATCGGACTTTGTAAGCTCCAAAACCTTTTCCATATCGAGTTTGTCGACAGATATGGGGAGATTAAAGGGAACAAACATATCTCTTATTTCATAGTATTCGTCCTTGGTAAGGAGGTCCTTTTTCCAGGAAATGAAAGCAGCGCAGACGCAGCCCAAAGCAACGCATTCTCCATGATAAAGAGTAAAGTCCATATACTTTTCGATGGCATGTCCGATGGTGTGTCCAAAATTGAGGAGGGCTCTTTCACCTTTTTCAGTAGGATCTTTTTCGACAATAGCTCTCTTGATATCACAGCTTCTGGAGATCATCTCTTCAAGCACAGCCGGATCTTTTTCACAGATCTCGTACAGATTGTCGATAAGCCAGGTGTAGAAAAATTCATCTCTTATAAGGCCGTATTTCATAACCTCCGCAAAACCGGAAAAATACTGTCTGTCGGGAAGGGTTTTGATAGTGGACATATTCATATAAACAAGTCTCGGCATCTTAAAGGCACCGATCATATTTTTATATCCGTCAAAATCAACACCGGTCTTTCCGCCGACAGAGCTGTCAACCTGCGCAAGAAGAGTTGTGGGGATCTGGATAAAGTCGATCCCTCTAAGATATGTAGCTGCAGCGTATCCCGTCATATCTCCGACAACGCCGCCACCCAATGCAACAAGAATATCCTTACGGTCAAAATGCTCTTCTATAAGAAACTTATAGAGTTCTTTTATATTGTCCAATGTTTTATTGTCTTCGCCGGCTGGAAATACGTACTTAACGCAATTAGCAGAAATCTCTTTTAAGCAGCTAACCATCTCCTCGCCGTACAAAGGATCGACATTGGAATCGGTAACTACGCATATCTTACGCTTTCCAAGTTCGAGGCTTTCGATCTCGGAAGGCAGATCTTTAAATCCGTCCGTAATAACAATATCATAGCAGGGCTTTTTGTTGTATGAAACAGTCATTCTCAGGGGCATGATATATCTCCAAAAAATGAGAACTTCCCTTGTAGGAAGCTCTCTTACCTAACAGGCATATTCTTTTAAGTAAGTATTAATTCTCAAAATCCTTAGTTCCCATACCGATTCCGGAATCGGTAGTAGCTCCGGAAATATATACAGCTTCGGGAGTGATAACAAATACGAATTTTGAAATAGATTCAAAATGAGCTTTAAGTGAATAGCAAACACCGGTTACAAAGTCAACTATACGCTGAGCAAGTGCACTGTTGATACCCTCTAAATTAAGGACAACACTTCTTCCTTCAAGAAGAGCATCTGCAATCTGAAGAGCCTCTTCAAAAGTGGTGGGCTTGATCACACAAACTTCCATATTATTCATGTCCTTTCCTTTCTTTGAACCGCCTGAAGATTTGCCGGTCATAGGTGATAAAAAGCTTCTTGTCTTTTTCTCATTGTCTGAAAAATCGCCTGCAGGAGCATCTGACTTGCGGGATGACTTAGGAGCGGCATCATAATCGTCGTAGTCATCGTAATCGTCATAATCTTCTTCTTCGTTGTTCATCTTAAAAGCATTAATAATACTATCGAACTTACCCATCTTGTCCTCCAAAAATATATTTATAAAAAGGCTAAATTGTATAATTTCTCTCTCCGAAAATACCGGTTCCTACTCTTACGTAAGTAGCCCCTTCTTCTATGGCAACTTCGTAATCCCCCGTCATACCCATTGACAATTCGCCCATAGAATTATTATCTGTGTTTTGGGCTTCTATGTCAACAAGCAATTGCTTTAAAGTGCTAAAATAAACGCGATTTTCTTCAGGATTTTCAGTATAAGGAGCAACGGTCATAAGCCCCTTTACGCAGATACCGGGAAGCAGCATCGCTTCCTTTACAAGCTCGGCGCTCTCCTTTAGATTTCCGCCCCATTTACTCTCTTCCCCGGAGGCATTTACCTCGATCAAAATATTCGAAGTAACACCGGCTTTAACCGATTCCTTGCTTATCTCCTGCGCAAGCCTTAAGGAATCAACACTGTGAATAAGATAAACCTTACCGACTATGTACTTTACCTTGTTGCGCTGCAAGTGACCTATCATATGCCACCTGACGTCGGAAGGCATGGCAGGTATCTTCTCTACAAGTTCCTGCACATGATTCTCGCCAAAATCCCTGGCACCGGCTTCGTAGGCCTCTTTAAGCATCTCTAAAGGCTTAGTCTTACTGACAGCGATAAGAGTAACATCATTTTCGCTTCTCCCGGCCTTCTTTGCGCATCTTTTAACATTTTCCAAAACTTTTTTATAATTCTCGGCAACCATTACTTTGACTGGCTGATAAACTGATCGTCCGATACAGAATCCGCATCAAGAGCGATATAATCGTAATACCTTAGTCCGTAAGTGGAATTTGACTTTACGATAGCATACTCACTGTTTTGGTAAAGTATCGTGATCTCTTTAAAATCAGCATATCCTTTATTTATATTATAAACTCCTATAAGAGAGCCTTTATCATGTACAACGAAGGTTGTTTCGTCATTTCCGAAAAGCACATCTCCCGCGCTTAAGATGGAGTTATCTACATAATAAACTCCTTTTTCCTCATCATAAGAATACACTTCAAGGCTGACTGCGCTCTTGGTCTTGGAACCGTCCTCTCCGTATACCTGCATTAGCACGGTGTAAGTATTGTTTACATTTTCCGTAACATACTTTTCATCAATAAGATAAAATTCTTTTTCAGCAATGGCTGAGTTGGGGATCTTAAGTCCCTTTTCATCCTTTATAACAAGCTCAACATCAAGAAATCTGTCATCTACAAAGCTTATCAGGGAATTGGTAAATGACAGGCAGAGGAAATAATCTCCGTCATTGTCAAGGACAGAGGCTTTTCCCCAGCTTTCCGTCTGGTTTTTGAGGAACTTTACAAGGATGTAATCGTTCTCAACAAGAGATTCTGCCAGGGCCTTTGTCATAGGTATGACAAGTGACCAGTCCTCTCCGAGATTTATCTTGTATACCGTATCCTCTGCGGACCTGAGTTCATTGCTGAGAAGCTGAGTTCTTTGGTAATTCTGTTCCTTGAATACATCATTGGTAACCATCTCCGGAAGCATATCTTCATATCCGTCATACCAATAGGAAACAATGCCCGTATTTCCGGCATAAGCATACTTTAAGCTGATTCCGCTGCTGGCAGCCGACGCAGATGTCATATTGTTTAAAAGCTTTGTATTGGCAAGCTTTAGAACAGTATTCTTAAGGGAATATTTGAAATTGTAAAGCTCTGAAAAATCTGCCGGGTCGTATCCGTGAACAAAATTGATGATATCTGTACGAAACTCCGATAATTCCCTGTCGGAAAGAGTATTTTCCCCAAGAGACTGAGCTTCGATGAATTCATTCAAAGTTCCTGTCTCGTCTACGGTATAAACAAGATCTCCTACAGCAACCCTCTGTCCTTCCCTCGCCAGATAATTGACATATCCGGGAGCGGTATTACTGACAAGAAGCTCATCTCTTAAGATAACGCCTCTGTAGATTGTAGTGCTTGCAAGAGCGCCTTCTACCACCTCATACCTGACGGTATGTGTTCTGCGGAGGTAGATTATACCTACAATGATAACGTAAACAAGAATTAGCAGGAATAAAATCAGCGTAATATTTATTTGTCTTTTTTTTCTGAACCGAAAAACGTTATTTTCTTCGGATTCGTTAGTATTATTAGCCAATTTACGTACAAACCTTTTTTATATTTTAGGTACCGATCTGTTCAAGAAGGGTATTCATATTTTTATACAAAGAATCCGTTCCGTCGGATTTAAGTATCACAGATATAAACGGTGATCCGTTTACGTCCTTTGAAAGAAGTATAAGGCAATGGCCTGCCGCTGTAGTTGTTCCTGTCTTTCCGCCGATAACAGTAACATTTGCCGGCGGATTAAGGGTTCCGTTTATATATGCATTGGTATTTTTAACGGATAAAACAACTTCTTTTCCGTTCTTATTGGTGTAAGTAGCATCAAAGGTCTGAAGAGATATGATCTGCGTAAACTCTTCGTACTTTATACACTCGTTAAAGATCAGATAAAGATCGTAAGCCGTTGTATAATGCTCAGGATTTGAAAGTCCGTGGGGATTTGTAAAATGCGTACCTGTTGCTCCCAGATTTATTGCCTCTTCATTCATCATAGCAACAAATCCCTCAACGCTTCCGCCGATATTTTCAGCAATTAAAAGCGCCACATCATTTGCCGAATACAAAAGCAGCATTCTAAGAGCCTGGTAAAGGGTCATAGAGTCTCCGGCTACTATTCCCGCAAGCTGAGCCCCGGTCTCCTTAATATTTACGGCATTTGTCGCTGTTAAAACCTGATCCATCTTGCCGTGCTTTATGGCAACAAGTGCGGTCATTATCTTGGTAAGGGAAGCAGGATACAGGGTTTCCAGTGCGTTTTTGGAATAAACAACCTCTTTATTGTTTATGTCAAACAAAACAGCGCTTTCACATGAATCAAGATCGATAGCTCCATCTCCCACAAGATCATTTGTGGTAACGCAAAGGGATGATGCAAAAGCGTCGGCTCTGTCCTCAACTGAGGACTTATCACTTATAGCTCCCATATTCAGACTGCCGTACTCTGACGAGTATGGAATCTGGGCACATCCGCAGACTGACAATATGCAAATTACAGATAAAAGCCCCGCAATAAAACGATATTGCAGGGCCTTGGCCTTATTTATACATCTCACGCCACTCTAAATCTCCTCTTTCCAAGGACTTGATAAGAAGCTCTGCACTGGCAAGATTGGTTGCCAGGGGAATATTATTGGTGTCGCAAAGTCTGACTACGATGTTAACATCAGGCTCATGAGACTTGGGATTAAGAGGGTCTCTGAGGAATATGACCATATCTATCTGGTTACACTCAATGAGAGCACCTATCTGCTGCATTCCGCCAAGGTGTCCCGCAAGGGATTTATGAATGGTCAGATTGGTTACTTCCTCAATAAGTCTTCCTGTAGTAGCTGTTGCGTAAAGTTCGTTCTTACTAAGAATCCCCTTGTAAGCTATACAAAAATTCTGCATAAGCTTTTTCTTTGCGTCATGCGCAATAAGCGCAATATTCATACCCCTATACCTCCGATAAACTAAAGTTTGGATAGATCATTAAATATATAATCGTCAACAGTCGAATTACCCCTTTTCGCCTGTGTACGAACATTTATAACAATTCCTATGCCGAAAAACAGCGTAAGAAGCGAAGTTAAACCGTAACTGACAAAAGGAAGCGGCAATCCTGTGTTTGGTAATATAAATGTCGCAACACCGATATTTATAAAACTCTGAAAGCCGATAAGCGCGCCCATAGCCGCACCTATGATACTTCCGCCCACATCCGGGGCTCTTCTGCCCACAGATATGCATTCGAGAGCAATGAGGATAAGGAGTCCTATAACGACAACGCTTCCTCTGAATCCAAATTCCTCTCCAATTATTGCAAAGATAAAGTCCGTCTGATCCTCGGAAAGGAAATTTCCGTTTTTGACAGAGGTTATCTCATTATTCCGATATCCTTTACCCTCGAGCATCCCGGACGCTATGGCAGTAACGGAATTTTGCTGTTGATAAACAAGATCCGGATAGCTCTCGGGATCCTGGAAGGACCAGACTCTCTCCATCTGATAGGTCTTAAGGATGGTTGAATCGGGCCTTAAAGCAACAGACATAAATATAAGCGCCGCCGGCACTATAACAGCCAAAATGCCAAGGATGATCCTGAATTTAAGCTTGCCTGCAAACATGATAGCAGAAAATATTAAAGCTAACATGATGGTAGTTGACAGATCCGGCTGCGCAAGGACAAGCGCAACAGGCACACCGATAAACAAAATGCAGAGCAATATGATAGGAAAAGAATTAAATTTTTCTCTCTGTATCATAATAAACTGTGCGAAGAATAAAATCAATAAAATTTTAGCCAGTTCGGAAGGCTGAAACTTAATTGAACCGATCATAAGCCAGCGCTGTGCATTATGTGAGGACTCTCCGGTAAATATAACCAAAACTAAAAGCGCCAAGTTCAAAATATAGATAACCCAGTAAAACTTAAGTATAAAATGGTAATCTATAAATGAAACGAAAAGCATTACAACAAGGCCTGCTATATAGCCGTAGAGCTGCTTTTTAAAAAGACTGGGCTGAGCGCTTCCCACCGCAAAAACTCCGATAAGGGCCACAGCCGCCACAAGTAATATTAACTTAAAATCATAATCCCTGATCTTGAATTTCTTAAAGGGCATATACTTGCTCCAATACGGACTTGTTTAAGTTGTCAAACACAAGCTCTCCGTTTTGCATATAAACTATTTTGGGACTGATCTTTTTTCTAAATCCCCACTTAGGCTTTGTATCGGGAACATATTTTGCAGGTCCGACTCCTATAGCTTCTGCCGAAAGCTCAAGTGCTATGACAAATGCATCCGTATCGTCAAAGTCTGCACCGGCATATGCTTCACCGTATAAACCACCTAAAACAATGATGCTTCCCGAGCTTCTTACTACGCAGCCGGGATTCACATCGCCTAAAATAACTATTCCGTCATCATACTCAAGCTTTTGACCATCGGTTACGCTTCCGCGATAAAAATG
>Ga0256405_10007206_pt1 | contig 17004 bp, 12 predicted proteins | sample RumenRJG_02DNA_FD_189096 | JGI IMG/M metagenome (GOLD analysis project Ga0256405, IMG submission 189096) | Bovine rumen microbial communities from Lethbridge, Alberta, Canada - RJG_02 | ecosystem: Host-associated > Mammals > Digestive system > Stomach > Rumen | place: Canada: Alberta...
TTAAATTTGTCAATCCAATATTAAACCATGCACGAGTAATACCGATAGAATGAATTGTGATACCGTGCATGGAATTTGTCATGAATCCAAAAATATGTTCTATTCGGCAGCGTGTTTTTGATTTCTGCCTATTTGATTCTTTTTGTTCGTCGGTAAGCGGCTGATTTTTTATGTCTGATTTTATGCTGCCTCGCCGAAACGCTCATAGATATATCGGCTTATTCGGTCGCGGCAGTTATCAATGTTGTTGTCATCGTAGCATTCCGGAAGCTCACCCCATAAAGTATCACGGATAACAATATCGACGGATGCTTTTGTTTCTTCCTTTTCTGACCAGTGATCTGAACGGATAATAATATCCTTTATCTTTTGCAGGAGATCAATGGATACGGATTTCACCTTTGATATATCGGATTTGCTCAGCTCCGGTTTAATAAGAATATCGTAGATCGTCAGCTCTTCTTCGCTTGTAAAGCCTTCGCGGATATATCTCTGCTGTTCATCGTCAAGGTCTTTTGCAAGCTTTGTCAGTTCCTCAAAGATTTTTGCGATTGCAGCACCATCCTGTTCTCCGTTATACAGTTCGATAATATCACGGTATCGCTCGAAATAATCCATTCGTGACGGATTATCCGAAAGCATAGCATCCAGCTTATGCTGAATGACCTCCTCCAGATCGCGCAGAATCAGCTTCTTTTTGCGAACCTTTTCAAATTCACGGCGCAGCAGATCAAAGTTTATCTCGCTGATATTGACCTTGCGTTCTTCGTTGCTGCCGGTATCGGAAATATCCTCCATGCTGATATATTCGTTTATGATAGAATTGATCTCTACCATCAGATCGGTAATGTCTATATGCCGGCGCTTCTGGCGCAGCATATTATAGATCGCAATAATGGCATTACATTCTGTGCGCTGTTTTTCGGTCAGTTCGTCACGGTTCATGTATTTTATCAGCTTGTTTATTTCCGCGCCGTAGGTCATAAAGGTTTTTCTGTCCTCGGCTGTGCCGCAGACAGCCTCTGCTGCCTCTAATCTTTCCAGCTTGGGAAATCCCATTGCATCTATCAGCTTTTGCAGATCATAGCCATTTGAGGAAAGAAATGCTCTTGCTGATGCGGTGGTTTCAATTATCCGCTGTGTCAGCATTTCCTTGTCAATAGTCGGGTCGGTTACATCCTTTCCGCTCGGGTTGCGTGTGTAATCAGCAAGGGCTTTTCTAAGGGCAGAAACGATGCCGACATAATCTATGATAAGTCCGTTGGTTTTGCCTTCGTTCACACGGTTGGCACGGGCGATAGTCTGCATAAGTGTATGAGCTTTCAGAGGCTTGTCAAGATAGAGACAGGAAAGACATTTCACATCAAAGCCCGTCAGCCACATGGCACAGACAAATACCACACGCAGAGGATTATCCTCATCCTTGAATTCCTTGTCAAGCTCACGGCTGACCATTTTACTGCGGTGCGGGGTTATGTCAAGCCCCCATTTGCGGAAGGTCTGTATTTCGTTCTGCTCCTGACTGACGACAACAGCCATTTCTGTTTTACGCATCCAGTCTATTTTTCGTTCAAGCGCCTGATATTCCTGCTGAGTTGCATTTTTAAGCTGTTTTTCAAACGCTTTTATCTCATCCTGCCAGTATTCCTGAACATAGTTGAACATCCGCGCACAGGTCACTTTGTTCAGACAGACAAACATTGCCTTTCCGGTTTCCCAGAGATCAGAATAGTGATGTACAAAATCCTTTGCGATGGCTCTGAGTCGGGGTTCGGCGGTGAGGATATGTATTTCCTTTGCGAATTCCTCCTCTAACTTATCCTGACGGTCAACATCAAGATCGGCGTTTTCGATCGCTTCCAGTATCCTGTCGTTGATCTCCGGGTTGTGGAGGTCTTGTATTTTTTCGCCGCGGTTTTCATAATAAAGCGGAACGGTCGCGCCGTCCTCGACTGCGCGCTGAAAATCATACACGGAGATATACCCTCCGAAGGTACGGGCGGTCAGGTTATCGCTTGACAGCAGCGGTGTACCTGTAAAGCCTATCCTTGACGCATCGGGGAGCAGCGTCATCAGGTTTTCGGCAAAAACACCGTACTGGCTGCGGTGGGCTTCATCCGACATGATCAGTATATCGTGATCGGTATGTATCGGAGCTGCGCCCGGCTTGTTGAATTTTTGTATCAGCGTAAAGATAAAGCTGGGATTGCCCTGCAGCTTACGGATAAGGTCTTCGCCGCTGGAGGCAATATATTTTGACGCCTTTGTGCCGCTGAGCATACCGCAGTTTTCAAAGGTATCGCTGATCTGCTTGTTCAGCTCGTCACGGTCGGTCAGGATAATGATAGTCGGAGAGCCTGCAAACTTCCGTCTGATCTTTGCCGCTAAAAACAGCATGGAATAGCTTTTTCCTGAGCCTTGTGTATGCCAGAAAACGCCTAACTTGCCGTTACGGAGCCTGCGTTCCTCATAGGCTTTTATCGCTTCGTTTACGCCAAGATACTGATGGTTGCGGGCGAGTATCTTTGCGGTTTTGCCGCCGGAATGGTCGTATATGATGAAGTTTTCAAGAAGGTCGAGGAAATTCTCCTTTTTGCAGATACCGCGCAGCATGGTTTGCAGGGCAACGCTTCCCTGATCGTCCTCTGCAAGTCGTTTCCATTCGTGGAAGAATTCATACTTGCTGCCTATCGTTCCGACTTTTGCTTCTGTTGCGCTGGACAGCATTACAAAGGCATTGTAATAGAAAAGCTGCGGTATCGTATCGAGGTAGTCGGTGTAGTTATCGGTATAGGCATTTCTGACATCGACATAGTAGTTTTTCAGTTCCACAAACAGCAGAGGAATACCGTTGACAAAGCCGATAATATCCGTGCGGCGGTGGTAATTACGGGAATGTATTTTCATCTCTTTGACTGCAAGGAACTCGTTATTATCGGGGTTTGCAAAGTCGATAACAGCCGCTCTTTTAGTTTCTGTGCCGCCGTCCCTGCGCCTTGCGGCAACGGGAATACCGTCACGGATAAGGCGGTATTTTTCCTCGTTGGTCTGCATCAGGGAGGCGCTTGCAAGGTGGTCGGAAAATATCCTCTGCGCCTGTGCGATCTGTTCATCGTTTATCCACGGGTTCAGCCGCCGCAGTGCTTTGCGGAAATACCGCCACAGCACAACTTCCTCATAGCTTTTGCGCCCGAAGGTTCCGTTTTCGCCCAGCACTTCCTTGTTGTAGGCAAAAACCACCTGCCAGCCCAGCTCATCATGCAGCAGCTTTCCTGCGCTTTCCTGTATATCGTTTTCGGTGTAGCCGGCGCTCATGGGATCACCTCCTAAAAAATCAAGTACAATAATAGTTCAGAAAAAGTCAAAGCCTTATATCATGAATGTTGTACTGCAAAGAAATTCCTAAGCGGGTTATGAATTACCATTGGATCTAATACAGAAATGTCCTGATCGCCTAAAAATGAAAAAACCATTCTTTCTCCTGTATTTCCTATTATCCCAATTTCAAACATTTTTTGTATAAACTCTGCTATTGTTACTTTTTCAAAAAAACATTTAACATTTGGAATTATGTCGCCAAGTTGTTTTGCTCTTTCAGATAAAGAATTATATGTAAATGGGATTGGAATTTTTGTAAAAAAAGTTTTTATTGCACTTAAATCCTCCGGTGTATATTCTAAACGTAATTCCTCAGAGAATTCCATCCACATTCTGTTTGAGTATTCCTGTTGAGCTCTGTCAAATGATTCCTGATCAAAACAATATTTATTTACGCTCTCCAACTGCAATAATAATAATAAACGAATTATATCTCTAGGTCGATACCAAGTATTATTTAATAAATATTTCCTAACCTCTGTATTATGTATAGTACTTTCAAAATACGAATTCCAAATATCTTTACTTATTGATAATCCATTTGCCTTTTCAGATGCGTGAATTTTTCTCTCTACAATTTTAAGTAGTGGGTTTTCAAGGTAATTTCCACCTTTTTGAAACCAGTTTATTGTAACACCATAATCTTCAATACATTTATTTACTTCAAATCCTGCCGAAACAACACTTGTAACCACTTCACTACGCACAGAAGCAATAATGTGAATATTGTATGCTTTCTGGTGACACAGTCTGTTAATTTCATCTATTGCAAGAATTAAATCTCGAACAAGAGCAATATCTTTTTGATTCATTTCTTTATTTCTTACAGATAACTCAAGTTCATCTACAAGAATATACACTGGAGTAGATACAAACTTTAATACGGTAAAGAGGTTGTAAATCTTTTTGGCAATTTTTGCATAATTGGCTTTTTTTGTATTTTTTTCATATTCCATTTCTAACTTTAATTCTGCGTTAAGAGTTGATGCAAATTTTGTGCTAATTTCTATATTTCCTTTTTTCAGTTTTGGGAGTATTATTTTTTTATTCCAATCGCCACCATATAACTCCTTTAATAAACTAATCATAAGCTTATATTTTTCATCTGATTCAAAAACATCATATTCACCTTGATGTATATGTGATACGATTGAGTAAATGAGGAATGATTTCCACATTAAGACATAAGACTTTTGAGTAATAATCCCTTTTGTGTCGTATGATTCAATATCTTTATCAGGAATAGATTGCTTTTCATCAACAACACTTGTAAAGAATTCTTTATCAATCTCATCAAAGTCTGATTTAAACCTAATGGGTATAACTATGTTTTCAGGAATATCTAACTGGCATTCAAGATATCTTAAAAATGCAGTTTTACCGGTACCTTTTTTTCCAATAATAAGGAACTTGTTTCCATTCAAGAATTCATTTTTACAATATCTTTCATTTTCAACAAATGAATCAATGAAATAATCAGTGCCAAACTCTATAAGTTCATTAAAAGCATCTGTCTTTCCAAATTTAATATGGTCTATAGACAACCTTTTATTTTTAATGTTATCTGTCATTTTTAATTTTCCTTTCTTAATTAACATTTAATTATCTCCCCACTCATCAGCTTCGGCAGCAGACGGTCACGGGCTATTCTTAGCTCCGAGATCTGAATAGAACAATTAACAATTTTATTATAGAGTAAATTTGCTATAATATTGTATTTATCAAGTATTTCAGCACTGGGGAGAAGTAATACTTCTTGCACCAGAAAATCTTTCCATCTGTAGTTCACAATACTACTTGCACTTCGTTTATCGTATTTTTCTGTGATTTTTTCATTCCTTAGATATTTGAAGTGTTGAAACAAATACTGAGAAATATTATTATTCTTAGGTCTAATTAACTTGCAAAAACTTGCACACATAACTGGTTTTTGAAAATACTGTAACATATTGTTTGTTATCAAAACTGTTCGTGCAACACCTTCTGTTCTGCTTCCTCCAGATACCTCAAAAACAATATCATTTTCCATTAATATGCGTGATTTCAAATTCGACATAGTATGATATCTGAATGGAATGTTTTTTAATTCTCCGTGTGTAATTCCATATATATCTGTTCCTCTAATGACATAGGCTTCATTATCGTAATTATTCGATATTTCTTCATTGCCCCAACCTCCACCAATTTCATAACTAATATAATCACCGATATTATTTCTTTTCCACCCCTCCGGCACACCGTCAACAATAGCAGTATGCTCATGACCGGGAAAGCGCAGGTCAACAAACCACTCTTTATACAGTCGCTGTGCGGCTTCTTCAAGTAGCTTGATCTGTTTCTGGTTGTTTTCGATAAGGTCGTCAATGGTTCCGAGTATATTAACAATCCTGTCCTGTACCTCAATTTCGGGGCAGGGTATATCCAGATTATGAAGCATACGGATTGTTAAGAACTTAGTGGTTGATCCTGATGACATTGTTTTAAGCAATCTGAGTTGTTGGTTGATTGCATAACAAAGAAACCTGACGCTCAAGCGTTCACTATCTGCAGTTTCAATAATATATGTTCTCTGATAAGCATTGAACTTTCCACGATAATACTTTGCAGTATAGTTTCCACTTGCATTATTCCCAGCCAAAAGGACGGCTTCTGTGTCATATGCCCATTTATTGATCCTCAATGTCTGCGGATCGCAGGTGAAAAATGGATAGGCACCGTTTTCAACAGCAGCATTGGAATCAAGTTTGCCTGTATTAATTACGGAAATTTTTTTTAATTTCTGCGTTGAATATCTCATAACCCCATCTCCTCCAGATTCTTTGAGATGGTATCCATGAGGTCGTTGGACTGCTGCTGCAAGGATAACAGCTCGGCGTGTATCTCCTTCATGCGCTGTGCAAAATCAACGCCGTCATCCTCCGCAGGCGCAACACCTACATATGCACCCGGTGTGAGCGACCAGCTTTTTTCCTCGATCTCCGATATATCTGCTGCCCTGCAAAGACCGGGAATGTCTGCATATACGCCCTCACCGAATTTTTCATAAAGCCATACCGCTTCTTTTGCGACCGTGAGCAGGGCTTCTTTTTTGGCTGTGCGCTCGTCATATTCTACCTGAACCTTCTTTTTGCTGCGCTTGTCGGCAGCCTCGACAGCGGCTTTTGCTTCCTCACGCAGTGCGGAAAGTTCCTGCTCCGCTGCGGCTCTGCGCTGTTCAAAGCTGCCCTCGCCGCCAATGGCGCAGCGGTATTCGTCAAGCAGCTTTGTGTATTTGTCTGTTTCACCACGATACAGCCACACAATGGCGTTCAGGTTTTTAAGCTGCCATTCGCTCCACTCGTTCAGCGTTCTGTCAACAACGGTGTAGTAATTTCTTGCATCAAGGAAAAGCACCTTGTCGCGCAGCTCCTCCGGCTTGCCCTTGTCAAAGAACCACAGCGTACAGGGCAGGGACTTTGTGTAGAAAAAGTTGTTCCCGACACTGACCATGACATCTACATGACCGGTCTGTATCAGCTTCTGACGGATTTCCTTGTCCTTGCTCTGGCTGTCCGTTGCAGAGGACGCCATGACAAATCCGGCTCTGCCGTGTTCGTTAAGATAGGAATAGAAATAGGATATCCACAGATAATTTGCGTTGCCGAATTCCTTGCTTTTGTTCACAGCCGGCAGACCAAAGGGCAGACGACCGGCACTTGCGGCGGATTCTGACTTTACCTTGTCAACATTGAACGGGGGATTTGCCATAACATAATCGCACCTGCCGCAGAGGTTATGCGAATCGTTGTAATAGGTGTTTGCTTCGTCGCCGGATTTCAGCGTCACCGAAAGACCATGCACCGACATATTCATCAGGCACAGTTTTGCGTTGTATTCGATCTTTTCCTGACCGTAGAAAGTCATGGCGTGGGTGGGCTTTTCTCCGGCAGCCGTTACAAAATCGCCGCTCTGGATAAACATACCGCCGCTGCCGCAGGCAGGGTCAAGCAGTACACCCTTTTTCGGCTCGATGATATTGACGATCATTTTGACAAGGGATTTCGGTGTAAAGAACACACCGTCATCCGACGCGATATTCTTTGCAAACTTATTGAGGAAATATTCGTATATCCGCCCGAAAACATCTCCGCCTACATCATTGAGTGCAGAGTTATTGAAAATACGCAAAAGCTCCTTTAGTATCTCATCCGAAAAGATAGTATATTCCTTTGGCAGAACGCCCCTGAGCTGGTCGCTTTGTCCCTCAATAAGCTCCATAGCATAATTGACGACCTCACCCAGACTGTTGAGAGTCTGACCGCTGCTGTTTTTCAGCTCCAGCGCAGCGATATTTTCCGGCAGATTAAGCAGATACTCATACTGTGCTTCCTTCGGCAGATACAGCGCACTCTTTGAAATGAAATCCACCGCCTCAACAGGCTTTACTCTGCCGTTTCGTGAGGGTCTGTTTTTCATAAGCTCGGATTCAACAAGCCTGAACCTGCTGTACGCATAGCGCAGAAAGATAAGCCCCATCACGGGCATACAATATTCATTAGCCGTCAGGTTCGACCCTGATCTCAGCAGATCAGCGGACTCCCACAGCTCATTTTCAAGTTTTCTTATATTTATCATATCAACGACCTCGCAATCTTCACCTTTAAGTATAACATATAATTTCTCTTTTTTCTACGCGGTTTCGATACCTTCTTTTGTACGCTGATGTAAGTCAGACACTTCTTTTTCTGATTGTTCAAAGGCAAGCTGTATCTGTTCTTTGACAAGCTCCATCAGATACTCGTTGATAGCCTTCAGGATAATATCTGTTTTCGTCCCTGTCATTTCGATGTTAGTTGAAAGAACTTTTTTATAAGTCGCCGTATTGATATGCGGCTCCTTCAAAAAGACAAGCTCCACGCCCTTGTCATACAATTCCTGATAGACCTCAAAGCCGGTTTCAGCGTTACGGCTCATTCTCGATACACTGTCAAAGACAAGCGTATCGCCCGACCTGACCAACTTCAAAAGCTGTTCAAAGACTTTTCTGCCGTCCGTCTTTGTTCCAGTGTAAACCTCCTGCTTGATAACTGCATCAGGATATGCCTTCAGAATGTTCCTGACTTGTCGTTCGATATTTTGCCTGTCCGTTGATATGCGGCAATAGCCATATATCATAACTCATTCCTCCATTTGCATCAAAATAGATGTTCGTCTAATCTGATACTGTAAAAACCCCTCCCAACATACCATTTGGAGGGGTTTTTTTAATACTATTTGAAACAACGTTTATTTTGATACTGTTTTGCTACCGAAAATTCTGATTACCGCATAATTTTTCCGGATTTGGTATATCATTGAAAACTTACACCAATAATAGCAAAACTTTTCAATGAGCCCGGAAGGATATTCGCAGCTGTCGGTGTAACGAGATATGTCAGCAGGCATATATCTCGTGTATTCATTTGACAAAAAAATATAATTATGATAAATTTATAGGGTGCATTTTGGTGTTATGTTAAATCAAAATGCACCCTATAAATCTTGAAAGGCGGGTTAAATTTGAGTGAAATAGATCAGCTTCGTGAGTTACTTCACCAAAAGGCAGACATTCAGGCACGCATAAAACTTATTCCTTACGATGGAGCTCCGGAAATCAAAACACAAGGAGACAAGCAGTATTTGTATGTTCGCAAGCGAATTGGCGGTAGGAACACATCTACCTATGTCGATTTATATTCCGAAACTCTATATCAGCTTTTACTAAAAAATGCTCGTGAAAGGCGTGAATTAGAGAAGACACTTCGGCAAATAGACCGCAAATTGCTGCAGCTTGGATATACAGAAGAAGATCTTGCCCCACAAGTACAGAAAAATCTTGATTTTGCCCGTATCAATATGAAAAGTAATATTTACGATCAGGCTATTCTTGAAGGTGTGGCAACTTCTTTTCCTCAAACAGAGGAAATTATCGATAATGGAATAGTAAACGGGATGAGTGCCGATGATGTACAAAAGATATTGAATCTAAAACATGCGTGGGAATTTATACTTGATAAAGACGTTATCCAAAGCAAAAGTGATTATTACCTGTTATGTCACATTGCAAAGCAGGTCAATGAAGGTTTTTTTACTGACGGAGGACGTATCAGGGGTGTTCCGGTTACCATTGGAGGGTGTTCTTATGTGCCACCATTGCCTATTGAGATGGATGTAAAGGACAAAATCAGCGGGATCGTCAGTCAAACAGAGGAAGATGCAATCGACACAGCAATCAGACTTTGCCTTTACTGTATGAGGACACAGATATTTCTTGACGGTAATAAACGCTCAGCTGTCATTTTTGCTAATCATTACCTGATTTCCAAAGGAAAGGGAATAATTATTATTCCTGAAAAATCTGTCTCGGATTTTAAAAGACTTCTTGTGAAGTATTATGAAAGCAATGACATGAATGAAATTTCGGCTTTTATGAAAAAAGAATGTTGGAAAAACTTTGAATAGGGAGCTTTACATACCATTTTTTCTCCCGAATAATTTTGAAAATATACTTTGTTTATGATTTGGCTGCTCTTGATGATCCAGAGCAGCTTCTTCTTTTGAATTAATTTGCTCTGTGAGCTGCCGTTGGATTGTTCCAGCGTGTAGTGCCTGCTCCGCTGTCAGAGCCACTGTTGCATCGTGCAGACTGTCAGTCAAAATGCGTATTTGTTCCTGATAAGCCTTGATCTGACCATCCTTAATGCTTAATTGCTCATTCAGAAGTGCTAATTGCTTCTGTAAGAGTTCAATTAGTGCTATTTGATTTTCAAGCTGCGATTTATCGCTTGCAGTTTGCGATTTATCGTTTGCAGTTTGCGATTTATCGCTTGCGGTTTGCGATTTATCGCTTGCGGTTTGCGATTTATCGCTTGCGGTTTGCGATTTATCGCTTGCGGTTTGCGATTTATCGCTTGCGGTTTGCGGTCTTGAGTTTGCAATTTGCATTTTGATTTGTTCAGTTTGATCCTCTGATATTATATATTTATTGCCGGAACGGTTCAATCTATTTGATAAACCTAATGCAGATATAGTTTTGCTAATTGTTGTCTTGCTTACTCCTAACTGATCCGCAAGTTGCTTAATTGTCATTCCCATATTCTTTCATTCCTATAAAATCCAAAGTAAGTATTATTTTTTCTTCGTTGGGGAGTTAATCGTAGATGGTAACATCTGTATTAGTGTAGTATCGTATACGAGATTCGTATGTACGATGCAGTGGTAGGTTGAGGGGCAGCGCGTCCCTCAGTTTACCCTATTATTTAGCTTTCTATTTGCAACAAATCGTCATCTTCATCATCGAATTCGTCAATAATAGAAGTTGATTCGTATTCGGCAATGTCGTATGTGGGTTTATATCCTATAACCCGCTCCTTATCCTGCTGTTCTTTTCTTTGCCTTTCAGCATCGCTGCAAATTATATGATAGAAATAGCTGAAACGATCACGGATCTTCCTCTTTTTCTCAATCTCAAGTAATTTCAGATATGTCTGCTCAAAATATATTTTCATAGACTTATCGTGTATAAATGTTTTTGCAAATTTGTAAGCTGACTGTATATTCTCACAAGTGAACGCATAATCACATACCTTATGCAGCTGAGAGATAATATCCGTCCCATCGACGAATTCGGCTTCAATATTTGAAGTATTATCGATATTATTTTGAATATCGGTAAATGATAACTGATTTGTTCCATCCTCACTCTGATTGACGAGAGATTCCTGCACTCTTTTAGATAGTGTCCTTTTAGATAGTGTCTTGACCGTAAAATGAATTGCTATTACTTTCCGTCCTTTTACTTTGACAGGTTCATAAGTAAACTGCAAGTCTGTTTTTTCGTGAAGTTCTTTATAGCACTTTTTTAGAATAAGGTCATTAAATCGCTTATATTGATTGTAAGTATCAGCAGTACAACGTAGTATTTCTTTCAATTCATCGAGGGGGACAGTCCAAGATTTACTTTGTTTTCCTTTTCTGCGATTTTCCAAATACAGATACAAAACATAGCTGTACCTGCTTGTCAATTCAATTATATTCTTTAACCGATACCTCAAATAACCGATGTTATCTAAATTAAACACATATTCCAAAGCCGAAGGTGAACAAGCAAGGTCTATTTGCCAAAGTCCATCATCAGATTGAAACGCTTCAGCTTTTTCAAACAAAGCAATTTTTGTAAATCCTTCTTTTTTATGCCCATCTCTGATAGTAACTACCCTGAAAAGACCATCAAGACGAGCTTCAAGGTCATATTTCAAAATTCTTGACACACCAAGTATTTTTTCAAGCTCTCCTTTTTCAAATCTTACATATCTTTTTTCTTCATCATGACTATTTATACGACTTAAATAAGCGTCCAATATCTTAAATTCAACAAGTGACATTCCTGTTTCGGATAGTGACTGCAAAGGATTGCTTTTCTGAACCATCAATTTATTTTCGTCTGTTGGAATGCCAGTGTAATCAGGAATTTTCGGAAGGTTCTTTCTTTTGGGCATAATATCACCTCAAAGATATTTTACCACTATTGTACCACAAGGTCATATTTCTGTCAATATAATTTATGTCTCTTTGTGAAGAAGTCTATGTCCCTTCGCGGAAAAAGTCTATGTCCCTTCGCGGAAGAAGTCTATGTCCCTTCGCGGAAAAAGTCTATGTCCTTAAAAGCTCAAAAACCACATAAATACAAGGCTTTTCTTTTGCCTACATCAAGATAATAACATCAAGATGATACATCAAGATCTTCTACATCAAGTAACCACTCCGAATCTAAAATCTGCTACGGGAGTTTCAATGCTTTTCTATGATGGACGGATATGCATTATCCTCTCCTTTTCATCCTCAAAGCGGTGTCTATTCTGTTTTTGTCGTCTTCCTTGAAGGCTATGTTGTATTGTCCGTCCTTGTCCTTGCCGTCTGTAAGCTGCTCTACCTGATCTTTGGACAATGCACGGTACTTCATTTTCTGACTGCGGATCAGAGCTTCGGCTTTCAGTAGCTTATTAGGCGTTCTGTAAAAGCTCATCTTTTGTTCAACTACTTTGCAGAGCCTGCTGCTGATGACTACTCAATAACAATAGGCGGGGATGAGTGGGAAGCTGTCAATCCTGAGTATGGGAATAAAGCAGCAGTCAAAACAAAGCAAGCCAAAAAGAGCAACCCATAAACAAATGCAGGCGACAGCTTTACAGCAAAATAAGAGAGTATCTGACATCGGCAGGCTTTAATGCTTGCCGATGTTTCGTCTTATGATCCGGAGAGTGCAGTTGCCGATCAGAGCCGGAGCAGCCACGGCGGCATTTTTGTATTGGTGAGCGATAGCGATTTGTTTTCACTGACAAGCGATTTTGTGCGTACAATGTATACACAAAATCTTAGCTTGCGTACTTCCCAAAAGTACCGCTAACTCCTTGATGCAGTCACAAGAAAAGTGAAAGCCTGTAAAAGGAGAAAAAGCACTATTCTTTTACAGGGCAGAACAGCACCGACAGTGGCGGAGAGCAGACCCAAAAACGGAAGCAACAGGCTTATAGCTCTGCAATGCTCCTGAGAGCGTCATACGAGCCCGTACAGCGATTTAATTCCGTGAGGGGTATAATTACCCTCTTTGATTTATAACGCTGTGTAGGGGCTTATAGGGTGCTTCTGAGCGATTTTATTTTTTGCCGGTGGTATCAAAGTGAACGTTGGGGTTGTGATTGAATGGAAGCGCCCGAAAATCATCATTCTTCTGCGCCGTCAGATAATACGGTCCTGAGCGTTTCTTGTTCAGGTATGGAATTATATTGACTTGACATTTACCCTAAAAGGACAAGAAGTCCCCCGTTTCTAAATCGGGGGACTGAATTGCAAGTCAGCCGCAAGGCTGACTTTTCCTTGACTTACTGTTCTGTTTATGTTACCGACGGAGTACCCGCAGAAGAAGAATAAACGGATTATGAGTTTTTCGGGTGAGAGAACATAGTTTATTGGATCGGCAACATATTGATGTGTTTTAATTTTTTTCAATTTCCTTGACGGCTGCCATTTTGTAATTTCTCAACTGCTGCGGTCAGCCTGTCGATCTTGTTTTCCAAGCTCTGAAACGAATGGTCATCGATGTTGTATACTTCGTCGAGTATCTGCTGTAAAAGTCCGATAACCTTTTCCAGCTCCTCGCTGACTTTCAGCAACATTTCTTTACTGATATACTTTGTAGAGTTAGCAGCAGCAGTGATCTGATTGATATTAACGCCGATCTTGTTTATCTCCGTGATGAGCCGCGGCATCTTTTTTGCAACGACAATTCTTTGATTTTTGGATAGCGTGATCAGATAGTTTGCTACGCTTTGGTTAGCAAGTTTCGCTTTTTCTTCAATCTCTTTCTTTTCTGTTGGTGATACTCTTATGAAGATTCTCTCTGTTTTATTTTCTGTCATATTTCAACCAACTCCATAATTTTTACTATTTTTCTTGCAAATGGGGTTCTGAAGGGAGTGGCGGATAACTGACCTCCGCAGGAGGTCGCAAGCATAGATTTTGCCCGCACAATGTGCGTACAAATCGCTTGTTGGTGAAATCCCCACACCCCAGACCAACTTCTGCCAATTTTCAAAATCGGGCAAAAGTCAAAATCGCTCCGCTCACCATAAAAACGGAAATTGAAGATTTTCCGAAAATATTGATCTGAAAAAATTTCCGACTTATCAAGCAGACTCCAGAAATTTTTTTCAACGATGATGTCGTTCAGTTTTATCCTGTCGTCGGTATTTCTGAAAAAGTCTGCTCTTTCCTCATCGGATAGTCTTACTGTTTTTTCTCAGTTTTCGTTATCCTCACAGATTTTCTTGATAGCATCATATACCCAGTCCGTACTTTCTGTGGCTTCCTTCAGGGCTGCTATTCCCGATTGTTATGTATCAGAAAGCCGGCAATTGCTGCAGCTCCCTTGATCTTTTCCACTGTGCTTCTTCCGCTGTCAGCAGCACAGCTACCGATGAAATACTTTACCGCCATTGTAACACAGGGACAGGGAGACTTCAAGCGGTAAGGTATAACTCTGTACTTATTTCCGCAAACCTTATTTCTCAAGGCTATATAAGTAGTGTGCTAAGCGTTCCTATTTGGACTTCCATATTGGCAGAAAGAAATTCTATAAAACATCAGAAAAATGTATCCGATGTTTTATAGAACTTAAGGGAACCTCTAAAAACCACTACTAAAATAAAAAAGCCACCCCCAAACGGTGACTTTCATAATCAAGCCATGAAATATCCATATTTCATGCTCTAATCGTGCGATATTGTGACTTTTAGCAACCCCGATTACCTCAAATGGGCGCACTTATCCCTTTGAAGGCTTAGACCGTTTCAAAAATTCATATCTACAGAAGTTGTAGATTAAATTTGTCAATCCAATATTAAACCATGCACGAGTAATACCGATAGAATGAATTGTGATACCGTGCATGGAATTTGTCATGAATCCAAAAATATGTTCTATTCGGCAGCGTGTTTTTGATTTCTGTCTATTTGATTCTTTCTGTTCATCGGTAAGCGGCTGATTTCTCTTGCCTTTTTCACAAATCTGATTTTCACAGCATTCAGGCAAACTCTCAATTATTTCTTCACTGCAATAGGCACTGTCGGCATAAAATATTTGGTCACTGCTTTCGAGCAAATCTATACAGCACTGACTGTCGTGTACTGCTGCATCGGTTACTCCGTAATTGGTTATTAGCTTGCTGTCTGCATCGCATTTTACATGATCTTTGTAGCCAAAATGAGTTTCAATTCCCTTCTTTGCCCATCTTGCATCAGTATCTTTTTGAGCAAGTTTTGGCTTGTTTTCGGGCTTTTCCCACTCTTCGGGGATATTTCCGCTTTTTATGGTTTTGTTTTCATCACGGCTATTACGCTGTCTGGGAGCATCTACAAAGGTAGCGTCAATGATCGTTCCTTTGTGAGTGATCAGTCCCTCCGATTCAAGCATAGCATCAAACATGCAAAACAGTTCTTCCATTACCTCTGCTTCGGCAAGCGTGTTTTCAAAGTCCCAAAGCGTGCGGGAATCCAATACACGATCTTCCAGACCAAGACCTAAAAACCGCATGAAACTCAGGCGGTCGTTAATCTGATATTCTATTTGATCGTAAGAGAGATTGTAGATTCGGCGAAGAATCGATGCTTTGAATTTGATGATAACATCAATCGGTGGGCGTCCTCCCTTTGTGTAGTTCTCCTTCTGACACACCTTGGTGAGCTTGCCTCGAAACATTTCCCAATTGATTGCTCCATTTAATCTTTCAAGCGGATCTCCTAACTGTGTTAATCTTTCATATCTGTTCTCTGTATCAAAGAACCCTAACTGCATATTCTTCATATCTCTATTATACTGCTTTTTGGGTGCGTTGTACAGGGGTTTTTAGAGATGCCCTTTAGTGAAAAATAATTAGCTCAGAAATAAATTATCACAATATCTGTATTATAATTTTCTTAATATAGGATTAAAATTTATAATCAACTCTCTATAATGATATTTTTAGCTAAATCATAAGTAAAAAATAGGTGGCTTTGCACAAATATCAGAGATTTTTTCATGCGGTTGCCCTGCATAAGTTTACTAAAAAATAGTCCGTATTTCTGATTGCGTAATAAATTCATTTGTGATATTAAATTTTCAAAAAGCCGCTCAAAATGCCGTTTTTTATACATATATTTTGTTTTAATTTGTTACAGCATAAAAATACGCAATGATTTATTCTCAAATTCTTAATTATTCTACTATTTTTTACCAAAGATATTTTTATGTTAATAATTGCATATTCTTCATTTTCTGACAGTGTTCCGTTCCTGTGGAGATGATGTAGATGTGTGTTGTGTTGATGGAACTGTGTCCTAAAAAATCCGCAAGCTTTACGACGTCCTTCTCGATACCGTAGAATACCCGTGCAAACAGGTGCCGAAGATTGTGCGGAAACACCTTCTCCAGATTGACATTCGCATCTTCGCACAGCTTTTTCATGTCCCGCCAGATATTGGTACGGCTGACCGGCTTCCGTTTTTCGTGACAAAAACAGAGCCGGTCGTTATTTTTTGCTCCCTGATATACTGAAACAGTTTCTTTTGCAGTGCCTTGACAATGAACACGCTCCTGCGCTTACCCTTGCAGAATACGACCGCTTCACCCTTTTTTACCGCCTCAACGGTGATGAACTTCAACTCGCTAACACGGATACCTGTCCCATAAATGGTCTGCAAAATCAAATTCAGTTGCTTGTTACCCTTGCTTTCGGCAGCCAACAGCAGACGGTTGTATTCTGCTTTGGTGAGTTCTTTTTCTTCGGGACAAAAAATCTGACGCTGTTCCTTGATGTTCTTTATCCGACAACACTCGCAACCTGCAAAGCCGAAAAAGCTGTTCAGCGATGCAATCATTGAATTGATGCTCCGCACAGCATAACTATCCGCCAACAGCTTTTCCTTGAATGCAATAGCAAGCTCTTTTGAAATGGATTCGCCCTGAATAAAATCACCGAATGCCTTCACATCACGAATGTACTTGTCGATGGTATTCCTGCTTTTCTCTGCAAGCTGCAAATATTTCCGAAAAGAATTAAGAATCGCCGCA